>TARA_R110002110_G_scaffold415566_1_pt1 | contig 11609 bp, 13 predicted proteins | sample TARA_R110002110 | Tara Oceans TARA_R110002110 (sample SAMEA4397330) | marine metagenome | biome: Polar Biome; feature: [SRF] surface water layer (ENVO:00010504); material: water (ENVO:00002006), including particulate matter (ENVO:01000060) such as... | depth 5 m
GTGGATAAAAGTTAAACTAACCATAATATTAAATGAAAAATAAAATCAATCGGGAACAAGGGAAACACTATTCACCTTCCCGGCAAGGTCGCGCCGTAGCTATCTTACCAAATTTCCCGTATCTGTCCTGACCTTTTCGCAACTGTTTAAAATATATCCGATCCCCCACATAACGATCTCCGGCTACATCGAAAGCATGAACCTTGCACTTGTCACTTCCCGGGTAGCAAGGTGCAGGATTAGAGTGAATAACATGGCAACCAATCCATACATAGTTGCCGCCTTCATTCGCGGCTCGCTGACCAGGGGAACAGGCTGCTAAAAATAAAATAAATACTACTGCGGTTACAATCTTAGTCATAATTTTGATCCTTTCTATAAATATCGCCGTGGGGAAAAAGTACGTGTGGGGTAGCTTTTCAGTGAGTCTCCTAATTAGTCGGTAGTGTGTGTAATATAGTTAGTTAACTGGTGTTAAAGTTTCCTTTCCCCATTTCCCCAACTCTCCATATAAAGTACAACATATTGTTTTCATTGTATTCTGTCCGGGGAACAGTGGGGAATTTTATGCTATTTTGGGGAAGGCAAGTACCGAACCCGTGTTCTTTTCCAGTTCTTTAAATATTTCGTCCCGATCCCTGGTATCATCGACAACCTTCCATAAATCAAAATTACGCAGCGCCCGCACCTCGGTTCTCCCATCGCCGTCCAGCATATATCGGGCACCATTTTTATCAGGGCGGAGTTTTCCGAGCTTCTTCCATATGCGACGCGAGATTGCACCAGGAGCATTATCAACTTTCTCCATACCCAGATCCCTGGCGCTGCCTTTAACTTCTAACTGGAGCGTCTTGAATGTAACAATATCGCCCTCGAGACGGTCGAGAACCGATTGAAGGATCTCATCGTAGGCCGACATTGACTGCTCGATCATCGATTCTTTCTGGGCTGTCATGAGGGGGTAGACGTGATCAAACTTACCGACATCACGCCGTTTCAGGTACCAATACACCCGTCCCGCTTCTCCGTCATGGAGGGCAGTGTTCAGCCGCTCATAGTACTCGCGGTCCTTGAGCTTGTTTGGGTTACTCAAAACACAAAGCCGCCGGTCGTTCTCCGGGATTACCATTGCATCAGAATGATTTGAAAAGATCAGTGCGTTAAAATACATACGGTCCTGGCGGGTTTTGCCGTATTTGGGGTTACATATAAAACTGACAACACGATTATCAACGCGCTGCTTTAGTGTCTCATAACCCTGATAGAAATCATCACGGCTCAGATTATCTTTCGCTTCCTCAACAACCAGGAACTGGCATTCGGCTGCCCAGTCATTATAAGTCTCCGTGGCAGCACCTTTGCCAACCAGCATAGCCAGGGTCGCTGACTTCACCTTGCCCTGGAGCGCCCGCTCAAGCATCTCTCTCAGCCAGGATCGACCAGTGCCGTAGATACCATCAGCTACCATAACAATAGCATAAGACCGTTTGCCTGGGTTCTGGATCTTCCAGGCCAGCCAGTCCAGGAAAAGATCACGCTCTTTATTATCCCCCAGAAGAAAATCAATATGGTCCAGGAAAACATCAGGCCGGTCCTGGGTGACAGGGTGCTGCGGTTCAATGTACGTGTTAACGTAGCGCTTATCGTCCCGGTCTATAATAGCACCGCCGCCTGGATAGTAGGATGTGTTGATCGCTTTAATAGTATTATTCGATTCGAGAAAAGCATTTTTAAGCAGCACCGGGCGGTCGTGATCTGGTAGCGGAATGCGCCGGTAGTTGAACAGTGACCACTCCTCGAGGTCAAACAGCCAGTCTGACCCTGACGGCCTGTTCTCTAGATCGGCAACCCGCTTGCCTACACCCACATAAACGTACCTGTTCTGTATCCACGGTAGAGGATCATATCCCATTACAAGGGGTCCGCCCTGGTTAAACGCCCAGTCCCGGAAATCACTGAACTTATGGTTAAGGCAATGTTCATGAAGACATTTAAAAGCTCGGGTCTCAGCCCATTGGCTGCCGCCTCGGCCCAGGGGTGAATACCCTGCTGTCGATGCGCCGGTTGTGTGTTTCTCTGACCAGGGGCATATCAATGATACCCAATCGGCGTCATTATCTTCAACAACATGGCCGTTATCACCTAGCCATATCAGCAAGGGATCGATCACTCCGCCAGCCAGGGCAGCGCCCCCGGCAGCAACCGTCACTCCGCTGCTCCGTCGCACTTCAAGATTATCCAGGTCTACGCCGAGATCGATCGCCAGAGTATCGAGCTCAAATATACGATTCGGCTGCCAATCAGTTATACTACTCTCAAAATTCTTTCGCCCTGGTTTAAGATTAATTGAGCCAGGGACGCGCATCACACGATTATAGCCCCCTGCCCCCTTGTCCGTGAACCCAAGCTCTCCTAGCGCCTCTACAATGGCCTCATAGCGGCTTAAATTCTCAGTAGGCTGTATCAGGTAGCCCCATTGAAAGTTACCCTTCGAGCTTTCCAGTTTATAGCTGGGCTCGACCGGCGGTATCTCACCGACCTTTGTGCCGATATCATCGAGGACAATAACATAAGCTGCCACACAATCTGCCTTACGCCGGCGCCAGGTACGGGTCTCGCCGTCCTCGTTCATATCCGGCTCGCGCACCGTACTAACTGTAAAGTAAGTTGCTGCCTTTTTCTTAGACCGCATCAGCCGGTCGGCTGCCTTGCTGGGCCACGGGGTATGGTTAAAACCGCCTTCTACTGAAGTCTGCCTGGCCAGTAAGACCGTCTCATCAGTCTCACAGCCGTCAAATACGGTCGTTAAAAATGTATTTAGATCTGTCATTTTCGGTATCTTTCCCCGTTCCACGTTTCGCAGTTCATCGGCAGCCCGTCCGCCCAGGCGGGTGTATCCAACATCACCCCCGCCAACGCCGGCTCCGCGTCGCCGACCTCGTCTTGCAGTACTTCCAGTATTAATTCATCGTGGGTATGCCCGACCACAGGCCAGCCATCCTCTTCAGCGACCGCCAGAGCGTGACGCAATATACAGGCCGCTGCTCCCTGGGTCGCGTTCTCAGCCAGCAAACCACCGTAAAGCTGCACCCGTCCCCAGTCATCTGAACCCTGGGCCGGCTTCCATGACGCCTTAATACAGGTCAAAACACGATCAGGACCGAATTTACCTTCGACTACTTCGAGGCGGGGGTACGGGTAAGAAAGCATACGGCCGGACGGAAGCTGGCAATAAAGCGGTGATTTTAGATCTGGCTGGCAATAAGTAAGACGTCCTTCGGTAAAAACAGTGCCCACATTGTCGACTGCATCTTTTGCGCATCGTTCGAGACCCTTCCATAGATCCGGCGCCCAGGGGTTGGCCGCGCGCCAGCTATGAATGATATCGCCGGCAACCTCGTCATCTATATCTATATTATAAGCGCGTGCCATCGCCTGGAACGCACGGTATCCACCCTGGTAGCCAGAGCTCAGTATAATAACCTTACCAACGGCGCGCTGCTCTTTGGTTATATCGGCAGCCGGGATATTATAAAGATCAGCCGCCGCATGCATATAAACGTCCGGCGCCCCAGGGTCGCTGTCATTACCCCGGTACAACTCCAGCACTCCGTCACCCCCAACCGAGGCACTCAACCACGGTAGTATCCTTGCCTCGATCGATGACCAGTCACCCCCAACGAACCGGTGACCCTCCTCAGCGATGATAGAGGGGCGCAACATTGATGACAGCGTATCCATGACATTACCCTCCAGGTCATTAGAAATCACTGAAGCCCGCGTCGCGCTTGGGTTTGAAGCTGTTTTACGTGGCAAATTATGAACCTGTAATCCTATCGATGAAAAGCGCCCGGTCTGACCGGCGCCGGAAAACATGTAAGCCCCGCGAACCCGGTCCCCTTCGCCAGCTCGGGCGACCATATTCTGGTATTTTGCTACTGAAGATCTACCAGCTTCATCGATCAGCTCGATCATTTCAACCACATGTTCCGGTAAGATATCAGGATGCTCCTCAACTAAATGCAGCAATTTAATTCGCACCGACCGGTCAAGCGCTATCCGCACCTTCTCTTCTCCGGTCTTTCTGTTCTTCTCAACCCGCGTCATGATCCGCTTGATCTCATCATGATCATCCATATAGGGCTCCATATACTCCTTAATTCTGGTGTACTGCCTGGGGCTGGTGATCTCACCATCAGTAATATCTGTTAGTCTTTCCTTGATTTCAGCGAGCTCGGCATCCGCGTAAGAACTGGCAGCGCGGGCAAATTCAACGTCAACTTTAAGACCACGGTCATTGACTATTTCATTAATCACCCAATCGAGCTGCTCCGAATCACTCAGAGGCGGCGTCGCTTTCTCGGCGATTCGCTCGACCTCGACGTCACGTCGGCAATACTCAACCATTTCGTTTAGCAATTCGTCGGTGGGCTCGGCGATCGACTTGCCGCCATCATCGTCCATCTGGGGGATACACATTAATTTGATCAGCTCTTTACCCCGGCGATCTTTCTGTATCTGTAAACCCAGGCATCTCCCGAGGTCATCAAGCGCCCCTGGCAGCGCCCTGGCTCGCGCCTGAGCGGCTGTGCAATACCAGGCGGCCATCGATGGCTGCTTTATCACAATATATTTCGGTAAGACATATTTCGTGATCACGCGCTCGAACTGCGCATTATGAGCATGCAGCGATCGCGGCAGATCAGCATTTATATGATCAACCACCCGCTGTGGAAATTCCTGCCCAGGCACCCAGACCTCGACATCCTCGTCATCGAATGCCCAGCCAAGACAGATAATACCGGTGGTCTCATCGGCTGCGTAGCGAAACGCACCACCTCGAAACAGATCTGCGTAACTGCGCGTTTCGTAATCTATGTGCAAAATTGATTTATCCATACTATAAAATAACTAAGTGGCGGGAGCGCTTCACCGCCCCCGCGCAGTTTAGCTATCGTTAAGCTGTTCTTCGGCGACGCTTTGGCTGTTCCGGGGCGGGTTTACCCCCCTTGGAGTCAGCTAGAAGATTCTCTTCCATATCCGCCCAATCAACGATTTTAAAAACAGGGACATAGACCCTGCGGTTATAAGTCTTATTCTTGTAGTTATCGTGTTGCAAATTGACTATCGGAAAACAATAATCACCATCAGGGCGCTCCATCATCGCTTTATAGACATCGGCGAAAGCTGCCTGGCCGCCTTTTGAATTGACATTGTAAGACAATTCTTCACCGGCATCCGCACCATCAATACAGATAAGATCGAAGCCGACCTGATCGGTCCACTTACCGCCCTGGGCACTGTAATCAGTCTCCGGCATGGTTGGCGGTGTTGCAATTAGGTTCATAACCTCGCCGAGTTTTTCCCTCTTACCATTATTCATTGCAGCATCTGCCCAGCAGACCCAACCACTGCGAAAAGAAAAAGGGTTAATTGCCCATCGGCTGCCCTCTTCAACGGCGGTTGAATCCATGCCGTAGACCCAGCCTTCGCCTTCAGCGCTCAAGCGCAGAAACGGCCGGTTATTACTGGCTTTGGATTCGGGAGCGTTTTGCTGCCCTTTAGCCAAAGCGACATCGAGTTCAGCAACTGACGTTGCTGTTTGGTGGAAATTTACAATAGAATTATTCATTTTTATATCCTCAAAGTTTAAGTTTAAGTTTAAGTTTGTTTCGGAAGTGCGAGATTACTTGCCTCGTACTTACCGGTGACAGCCGGACGCTTATCGTCAGCGGCCGCCATTGTTGTACCCACCTGAGTTCGGCGGATTTGTTTATCAAGAGCGTCGGTTGGTTGACCAAGTCTCTTGAATAGTTTCTCAGCTTTCGCTGGAGAAATAAGTTTACTTTCCTTAATAGCATCGCCTGTAAGCCCGAGTTCGCCGAACAGTTCTTCCACTTTTTCTTCACTCCTCCATGAGCGTGTTGCGCGTTTGGCAATCAGTTTATATCCTTCGACATCTTTGCCGCGCTCCAATTCCTGGTGAGCAAAACCTAAGACAGATTTTGACCAGTCTGCGGCTTCTTTAGCCAATTTGATCAGACTAGCGAGCTCGCCTCGATCGACGCCAAGGACGTCTTTTGAGATAAGCTCCTCGGCCAGGGACTTTTTTACTGGGCAGATAGGCGCCCCCTGGCAAAAGCGGCACCATTTACCGGACACTATATCAGTCGTATCATTAAGAACATTGTCGACAGCAGTTTTCATCTCGTAGACAAAATTATCCAGCTCTTCGTGGGTAATAAGATCCACTGTCATTGCCTCGTCGGCTGCCGGCTGGATAATGGCCAGGAGAATAGGCCGGTCTCGATCAAACATATCCTTTAGCCCTGGCGTCTCGCGGGCTGCACCCGCATAGAATTTTAGCTGATGATTATCGATCGCGCTGACCGGAACACCTCGACCAAATTTCCAGTCAATTATTATTGTATACCGGTCGTTGAACCCGACAATATCACAGGTGCCAAACGCATCAATATCCTGGTAGGAAACCCGCGCCTCTATCTCAAATTCAATTTCACCGTATAATGGTTTGATCGTTCTGAAACTATTTAAAGCCGGATCTGCCAGCTCCTCGACCAGCTCCTTGGTCAGCGTGCAGCCAGCTTCTTCATAACCAATCAGCGACCAGGGCTCGACCTCTTCGTTGAGACACTTTTCCATCACTGAGTGGAGCATCGTGCCCTCGCCCATATATTTGGTCTGGGGCTGCGGCGGCATTTGTTTTGATAGCGCAACCGAGCCCGTGCAATTCATAACACGTTCGCATGAACTACCGCCAATCAAATCAGAGTGAGCTGGGAGTTCATCTTCTTTTAGTTGAAACAAATCTAGCTGTGGTTTAGGCAGCATGGTGTACCTTCCTTTCGTTGTATATTTCAGATAGCATTCGCGCTTTGTGAACAAGCGTTCTCGTTACAATTTCATCGCAACTATTTGCGAGATTTAAAAACCGGCACAGGACAGATCCAGTCTGACCCTTCCGGTGAACCCTGGCGGCTGCCTGGGCGTTATTACCTGTCACCCAGTCCGCCGACACAAATACGACGTCCCGGCATTTGCCCTCAGCGTGTAGCGTGATCGCAGTACCGGCAGCTATGGTCTGGCCGATGAAGACGCGGCATCTATCATTAGTATTAAATTTATAGATGGCTTCTTCTCTTGCTGCCGGAGACGTCGCACCATATATACTGACAGGGTCGAACTCCTGGAGACCTTCCTCCAGGGCTCTGATGACATCGATGTGGTTCGCAAAAACAACCACCTTCTCCATCTGACCATCGATCAGCTCAGGTTTTATAATATCGATGCAGTCACCAACCTTGGCCATCTCAGTTATCCTGCGCAGCGTTGTAAGCGGGCTGTCAACCATCGAGGCACCTCCAGTACCATCCAGCGAGCGCAGCATCTCATCGATCGCACTCCGGTACTCCGTCTCTAGTTTACGTACCTCGCGGCCCGTCTTATCGCCGGCGACTTCGACCTGGGTAAATCTGACAGGTGGTAGGTTTAAGATATCTTTATGTATACGATCGACTGTCAAACTATCCCACAGTTTGCGTATCTCATTTTTATTATTGCCGATAATTTTTACGCCAAAATAATTTTCTTCCAGGAGGCAGTATCTCTCAATAAACTTATGATAATTTAAAAGTCTACCGGCGCTGTCCTCTGATAGATGAGGGCTGGCAAAACGAACCCATGGAAATAGCTCCCCCGCATTATTAGGAGCTGGCGTACCACTTAAACCCCACACATATTTTGCTTTTGAAGCGATGCCCTGCCTCGGTTGGCCAACCTGTCTGCCGCCAAATACAGCAGCCGATCGACGCGACTTATAATTCTTCAGGTATTGTAATTCGTCGAGGATAACGACACGCGTGTCCAGCTCAATAAGATCGGCGAACAGGCCGCCCTGGCGGGCAGCTAAATCATAACTGCATATAATAATGTCGCCTTCTAACTTATCGGACGATTTCTCAACAACGGTAATAGAGTGCGGAAACAGCGAGGCGCGCTTTATCTCGAAGGCCCAGTTTCGTCGTGCGACCGCCGGACATAATATAAGGAGCTGCCCGCCAACAAAATCATGGGCGCGAATCGCGGCAAATGTTTTACCAACACCCATGTCCCAATAAAGCAGCGCGCGCTTTGTACGCGATAACCAGTTCGCGCCATCGACCTGGTGTTGCATAAGTTCTATGTCTTTATGCATCAGGCAACACTCCGTTGCCCATCAGGAAATAATTTATGGTCTATGTCGGCCAGCAAATTAAGAGCCGGACCTTGGTTATCAAAAACAAAGTCACACAGTTCCTCGAGGGCACCGGCGTCTTCACTGGCGTGGCCGTCACTCCCGAACCCGCCACGCCGTATGTACATAACGATGCCGCCGAGTTGATGGATAGCTTCGATTTCATTTTTAAAACGAACATCGTCAGCAACAACTTTATCCTCGAATTCATGCATCACGCGGGCTCGTTCAGTCCATAGATTAACCCATAAATCGTCGCCCAGCATACCGCGCCCCCAGTCGGTGCCGAGAGTTTGCATGGCGTGTCGGGCGCTCTTATCACAAAGGATAGGCAGTGGTATTTCTTTTTTATCGCCTTCAATATGCGAATCGGATAATCCGATCGCCCGCAACATATCTTTGAGCGTATCTGCGAATTTTAGTATTTCAAATTTCTGAGTTTGGCGGAGGTAATCAGCGACAAGACTTTTTCCGCACCCTTTATAGCCAGCTATTCCAATAGTATTGATACTCATTTTAAGCTCCCCTTTAATTTAAGTTTTGATCTTTCAGTTTAAGTTTTCCGTAGTCCGCATCATCGCGGTGCCTTTCAACTAATACAGATAGCGTTGGGTATTTCATTATCTCTTGAAGAAGACTGAACTCCATAACAACAAGCGGTTCTTTCCTGTCTTCAATAAGGAATAAAAACTCGTGGTCGCCCAAATATTTTTGAACCAGCTTCCAAAAAACATTAGATGTTTTTCTACATTTGACTTCGGCAGTAAGTGAACGGTTAAACATTCCTTTAATACATAAGTCACCACTGTGCTCACCGCCCAAAGCGCCAGACAAAGGCACGCGGGAACACACCAGACCCATTTCATTAAACCTGTCACGAATCTTGTACTCAGCGCGATCACCTTTTTGTTTTGATTTACTGCTCATTTTGATAACACCAGGCCGGCGGTAAAATCATCCGGCAGCGCAACGCCTTTCTTAGATGCCAGGATGGCGAGATCCGCTCTTATATATATGTCGGTCGGTATACCCTGCTTCAGCCAATTACTAATTCTATTCTGCTGAAGACCCAGTTCGTCAGCTATAAAACGGCTGCCTCCCAACTGACTTATGATCGAAGATGTGTTCATTATTGTACCTTGTAATATGTAAAACCAAAAAGACGTTATCATATAGTATGAATAGAAGTCAAATTAATGTTTGATATATTTCATAATGCATGATAATGTGTCTGTGTTCAAGATGACTAAAAACATTTTAACTTATGGAGATATCGACCAAATGCAAAAACTACCTTCGCTACCCGATTTTCTAAATCGTAAAATTAACCCAGTTAATGTGATCGAATTGCCTAGGTCGGCGAAACGAAAAAAGAAAGTTACACCCCCCAAAGCCAAAAAATGGAATAACGCTGTGCGAGTGCAACTTGTACTCGCAGACCAGGCACCGGCGATCGGCAGCGGGTATCGAACTGTCTGGGCAAAAGTTGGAAATGTATGGGCTCACCTCGCAGACGACTACGGCGGGCGGGCCAAAATTTCCATTTCTAATTTCAACAAATTAAAACTAATATAAAGGAGAGTTGCCATGAACATGATTTCACCAAATGATAACCAACGGGGGGAAAGTAACCCGTTTGCTGCACACGCTAATAGCCAGGTGCTTTCCCGTGTTGTTAAACGCCCGCTTGTCGGCGTTGGCAAGGACGGATCTGAGCTGCCGGTTAGTGGCCACGTTGGTACCTACACCATCCATGATGGGTCGCCGGTTTTTCTCGGCGTTGTCAGCGACAACTATGAAGTTGTTCAGTTTAAAGATATTGTCCAGAAGGCCGAGCAAGTAATGACAAATTTCTTTACACCTGAGCAGCTCGACGGGGTTAAGATTAAAGACGTCATGGGCCGACAAGGTGCTTTCGTTGAGCGCCGTTACACCGTCGCCGCTTTCTCCGACGCTCTTGAATACGGTAACACAACAGCCAAGACCCTAGAGGTCGGCACCACTGTTGCAGCCGAGTTGCGGATTGCGACGGGGTACGATGGTGAACGCCGTACAACTTTATCGACCGGCACCAGGGATCTTGTTTGCAATAACGGCATGACAGCCCTCAGCTCGATGGATTTATTTTCACGCCGGCATACAAAGAACTCAGGCAACATCGATGTCTTCACCCCCTGGCTCGAGGAGTGCGGTCCTTCTTTTCATAATAAAGTTGAGCAGATGAGAGAATGGGCTAACACACCTGTCCAGGCAAGCCAGGTCGAAGACGTGATTCGAGCGCTGCCAAAAATGAGTAATCAGAAAGCTGAGAAAATTCTCGAGCGCGTCTGGAAAGAAATGCGCGAGCGAGGCAATAATGCGTATGCCGTTACGTCTGCTTTAACTTTTTATTCGTCCCACAACTCAAATGAGTTCCCTGTGCGTAATACGGGTAATGATAATGTGGCGACTACCCTGGCCGATCGTGAGCTACAAGTCCAGGCTTGGGTAGGCAGCGAGCCCTTTCAGCAGCTCTTAGCTGCTTAGGGGGTTTGCTATGGTATTGCTGCAACGGCACATAAGCGAAGCTACCCACGTCGTGGCTAACTGGAGAAGATACCGGCAGAGCTATGTTCAGCTCTGCGCTCGGTTTCTTGCCCAACATAAGTTAGCCAGATGATTAGGATATTAAGAAAGCTCTTTAGACGCCGGCGTAAAAAGCCGGCGCCTTTGATTTCAAACATAAGATTTCTCGGGTTTTAAATGGATAATATGATGCTCGGGGAGAGCGGCTACGAGCGCCGCGAAAACGACGCGTACTTCACGCCTGATTGGTGTACGCGGGTGCTATTGAGACATGCGTGTTTCCCAAATCATCTCCTATGGGAACCCGCAGCCGGCGACGGCGCTATTGTCCGCAACCTGGTCGAAGCGGGCTTTGGCGTCGTCGCAACTGATATAAACCCCGCCGCTAAAAATATCGAGAAGATCGACTTCTTTTCTTATAAGGAAGCACCAATTGGTGTGACCGCGATTGTGACCAACCCGCCCTACAAAATAGCCGAGCCGTTTATTATGAGATCGCTCGATCTTATGAAAAAGCGCCGAGGTGTCGTTGCTATGCTGCTGCGCCATGAATACGATTGCGCGAGTACCAGACAATTTATGTTCGGCCAGAGCTTAAATTTTGATATGAAAATAGTATTAACAAAGCGGCCTAGATGGGTGAAGGATAGTTCAGGCAGCCCACGGCATAATTACGCGTGGTACATTTGGGATTTCTCTTTCTCTAAATCGTCCTCGCCGGTGATTCGTTATGACCAATAAACAGGAAAAGTTAGTTCCGTGCTTCCGGCATTACACTGTCGGACCGGAG
>TARA_R110002110_G_scaffold137735_5_pt1 | contig 11598 bp, 6 predicted proteins | sample TARA_R110002110 | Tara Oceans TARA_R110002110 (sample SAMEA4397330) | marine metagenome | biome: Polar Biome; feature: [SRF] surface water layer (ENVO:00010504); material: water (ENVO:00002006), including particulate matter (ENVO:01000060) such as... | depth 5 m
GGGAACGAACGCAGACAGCATGCCACAGGCACCGCCAACCACATCCTCAGCCATGATCTTAGCGGCCTGTTTGTTGCCGATCAGCTCGCCATAACCCTTCAACCCGCGCAGCAATGCCGTGCGGATACCCGATTCATGGGTGCCACCTTCCGGCGTCGGGATCGTGTTGCAATAGCTGTTGAAGAAACCCTCATCATCCATCGGCCAGGCCACAGCCCATTCGCAACGCCCCTGCCTGTCGGGGAAATCAGCATGTCCGGAAAACATCACAGGCGTTACCGTTTTGCGACCCTTGAGTACTTCCTCAAGATAATCGCCCAGCCCGCCGGGAAAATGCAGGACAGCCGTTTCCGGCGTCTCGTCACCGTCTTTGAGCAGTTCTGCCGCACAGCGCCATCGAATCTCGACACCCTTGTAGAGATAGGCTTTCGAGCGGGCCAGCTTGTACAGCAGCGACGGCTTGAAACCCGCACGCGCGCCAAATATTTCCGGGTCCGGATGGAAGGTAACCGCAGTCCCCCGGCGATTGCTGACCGCCCCAACATCTTTCAGTTCAGATGTCGGATGCCCCTTGCTGTAAGTCTGGCGCCACAGCCGTTTGTCCCGGGCAATCTCGACTTCCAGATTGTCCGAGAGCGCATTGACGACAGAAATACCAACTCCGTGCAGACCGCCCGAAGTCTCATAGACCTTGTTGGAAAACTTGCCCCCCGAATGCAGGGTAGTGAGGATGACTTCCAGCGCCGACTTGTCGGTAAATTTCGGATGCGGATCAATGGGAATACCACGTCCGTTATCACGAACCGTCAGCAGGTCGCCCGCAGCCAGTTCAAATTCGATACGGCTGGCGTGGCCTGCAACGGCCTCATCCATCGAGTTATCCAGCACTTCCGCGGCGAGATGATGCAGCGCACGTTCATCCGTGCCGCCAATATACATGCCCGGACGCCGGCGAACCGGTTCCAGGCCCTCAAGAACCTCGATATCCTTGGCTGAATAGCCAGGGTCGACTGCCGCTGACGCGGGTGAATTAAACAGGTCTGCCATGCCCGCATTATAGATTTGCCGTGAACACGCGCAAGCTTCATGCTGTGGCAATTCAGCCCGGAATCACCAATATATTGTGGAATTCGCTCATGACGGACCAGAAGGATATAGAAGACCCCCGCGGTGAACTGGCAATTCGCACGATCGCAATGCCCGCCGACACCAACGCATCAGGCGATATCTTTGGCGGCTGGCTGCTGTCACAGATGGATCTGGCTGGCGGCATCACTGCCTGGGGCCGCGCCCGGGGACGGGTCGCCACCATCGCCGTTGATGGCATGACCTTCCACAAGCCGGTTCATGTCGGTGATGTGCTCTGCTGTTATGCCGATCTGATCAGGGCTGGCCGCACATCCCTGACCTACCGCATTGAAGCCTGGGTATTGCGGGGGGCCGAAGACCCGAACCGTGAAAAGGTCACGGAAGGACAGTTTACCTTCGTAGCCATTGATGAGAACGGAAAGCCGAGACCGTTACCTGCCTGACACAGCCCTGATGGATTGACCGGACAGGTTATCCGGTCAATCCATTGAGATCAGGCAACAGCGTCAGGTTTGGTATTTCCACCGGTCAGCCGCTGACCCAGCATCGCAATGCGTCGGCAGACGACATAGAAAACCGGCGTAAACAGCAGACCGAACCCGGTCACCCCGAGCATTCCGAAGAATACAGCCGTCCCCAGCGCCTGACGCATTTCTGCCCCGGCCCCGGAGGCGACCATCAGCGGTACGACGCCCAGAATGAAGGCCAGAGAGGTCATCAGGATCGGGCGAAGCCGCACCCGTGCGGCCTCCACCGCTGCATCCACAACAGACATGCCCGCAGATTCTGCCTGCCGGGCAAATTCAACGATCAGAATCGCATTCTTTGCCGACAGACCAACCAGCACAACCAGCCCGATCTGGGTCAGGATATTGTTATCCATACCCCGGAACATCACGCCACTGACCGCAGCCAGCAGACACATCGGCACAATCAGGATCACCGCAAAAGGCAGAGCCCAGCTTTCATATTGTGCTGCCAGCAGCAGGAAGACGAAGATCACCGACGCCCCGAAAATCATCAGGATGGAGCCCGAAGCCAGCTTCTCCTGAAGGGACAATTCCGTCCATTCCAGAGTGAAACCATCCGGCAATGTCTGAGCCGCAAGTCTCTCCATTTCCAGCAGCGCCTCGCCGGTTGAAATACCAGCGACCGCATTACCCTGCAGGGCAACCGACGGGTAGAGGTTATATCGCAGCACCCGATAGGGACCGGTGGTATCATGGAACTCCGCGATTGATCCGATCGGGGTCATGTCACCGTTATCATTACGGGTCCGGAGTTTCGCCACATCACTGACCGTTCGCCGGAACTCACCGTCAGCCTGAGCGGTCACCCGGTACGTTTTCCCAAGCAGGTTGAAGTCGTTGATATAGGCAGAACCCAGATAGGTCTCGAGGGTATCGAACACACGCTGGACCGGAATGTTCAGCTGTTCTGCCCGAACCCTGTCGATCTCGGCATAGACCTTTGGTGTACCTGTGTTGAAGGTGGTGAAAACACTGGTCAGCATCGGCGACTGATTAGCCGCACCTGCCAGCCCCCAGGTCACACCTTCAAGTGCTTGCACACCGCGGCCCCGGCGATCCTCAACCACACCTTTGAAACCGCCGGCATTACCAACCCCGCGTACAGGTGGCGGAGGAACGACAAAGACGCTGGCTTCCTTAACCTGAGCACCGATACCGCGCAGATTATTCAGAATACCGCCATATGAGACCCCTGCTGCCGCACGTTCTTTGAAATCGGCAAGCGTGACAAAAATGGCACCGGCATTCGGTGCATTGGTAAAAGTCGCCCCGTCAAAGCCTGCGAACACGGCCGCACTGGCAACACCCTCAACCTTGAGGATGTTTCTGGTCAGTTCCCGGACGACCTTGTCCGTCCGCTCCAGGGTCGCGCCCGGCGGAAGCTGAAGGACGGTAATGAAGTAGCCCTGGTCTTGCTCCGGGATAAAGCCGGTTGGCACCCGGTCGAACTGAACAGCAGTCAGTACAACAAGCCCCGCATAGGCAACCAGTACCACAACGGAAAACCGCACCAGCTGTCCGGTCAGACGGGCATAGCCATTCGACAACTTGTCAAAAGCCCAGTTGAAGCCCTGAAAAAACTTTGTGACCGGCCAGAGCAGAGCCGTCCCCCGCTTCTCGGTACCGCCCTTGTGTTTCAGCAGAATGGCACTGAGCGCCGGGCTGAGCGTCAGGGAAACCAGCGCGGAAATTGCCGTGGCCGTTGCGATGGTAACCGCAAACTGACGGTAAAACTGGCCGCTGATACCTTCCACAAAGGTCGTTGGAATGAATACCGCAGCCAGCACCAGTGCGATTGCAATCAGCGCACCGCCGACTTCATCCATCGTCTTGTGTGCAGCCTCTTTCGGCGACAGACCTTCCTGCAGGTTACGCTCGATGTTCTCGACCACAACGATCGCATCATCGACGACGATACCGATGGCCAGCACCATTCCGAAAAGGGTGAGGTTGTTGATCGAATAGCCAAGCGCCGACATCATGGCGAAGGTGCCAATCAGAGAAATCGGGATAGCCAGAATCGGGATGATTGATGCGCGCCAGGACTGCAGGAACAGAATAACCACGAGAACGACCAGCACGATCGCCTCATAGATCGTCACCTCAACAGCATCCACTGATTCAGCAATATATTCTGTCGGATCATAGATAATGTCGTAGGCCAGCCCCTCGGGGAAAGTCTCTGATGCTTCCTTCATCAGCGCCCGGACCTCGGCCGCTGCCTCCAGTGCATTCGATCCCGGCCGCTGAAAGATTGCGATAGCGACAGCCGGATCAGAGCCCAGATATGCCAGTGAATTATAGTCACGGGCGCCAAGTTCGATCCGGGCCACATCTCCCAGTCGCGTCACCTTGCCGCCGCTGCCGGATTTTACAACAATCCGTTCAAACTGCTTTACATCTTCCAGTCGCCCCTGTGTTTCCACGGCAAACTGAAAGGCACCGGGGTTATCAATCGGTGCCTGATTCAGCGAGCCTGCGGCGACCTGCACATTCTGCGCCCGTACAGCCTCGACCACGTCGCTGGCCGTCATATCCAGTTGGGCAATCCGTTCCGGATTCAGCCAGATACGCATTGAGTAGTCGCTGCCACCAAACAGCTGAACCTGACCAACACCGGAAAGCCGCAGCATCCGGTCTTCGATCTGAAGCGAGGCGTAATTCGAGACATAGAGCGAATCCAGTTTCTCGCCCGGTGAATACATATGCACGACCATCATCAGGTCGGGTGAGTTCTTGCGCGTTGTCACACCGAGACGGCGAACCGACTCCGGCAGGCGGGCTTCTGCAATCGCCACCCGGTTCTGCACAAGTACCTGCGCTGCATCAAGATCGGTTCCAAGTTCAAAGGTAACCGTGATGGTAACGGAGCCGTCGCCCGTGGACTGAGACGACAGATACAGCATCCCTTCGACGCCGTTGATCTCTTCCTCCAGCGGGCTGGCAACCGTGTTGCCCAGAGTTTCTGCTGAAGCACCGGGGTAGCTGGCACGAACCTGAATTGTCGGCGGTGCGATTTCCGGATATTGCGCAATCGGCAGTGACATCGCGGAGATGCCGCCGATCAGGACGATGAAGATCGAGACGACCGTCGAGAAGATCGGACGGTCGACGAAAAAATGTGCGAATTTCATGATTCTGACTCTTTCCCGCCGGCCTTACTGGCCCGGCTGACCATTCGGCCAGGGTTCAATTGTCATCTCCGTCGGCGTCACCGGGTGGCCGAACCGGGCCCGCAGCACACCGTTGACGATGATCCTGTCGGTCTTCTCCAGGCCTTTTCGGATAATACGAAGGCCCAGTTCATTCGGTCCGACCCGGACCACCTTCGGCTGCACCACATTACTGGCATCTACCGTCAGGATGAGCTTTCGGGACTGATCTGAAACAATTGCAGATTCCGGCACCAGAATAGCTTCATAAACTGAGGAGCCAGGGAGCCGGAGCCTGCCAAACTGACCGGGCAGCAGAAAACCGTCATGGTTCGCCAATGTTGCCCGTACCCGGATCGTACCCGTACCGGCATCAATTGTGCTGTCGACAAAGTCAATCCGACCCTTGTAGGACCAGACATCCTCATCCGGCAGCCGCACTTCGATCTCGGTGCCGCCATCACGTGTCGACTTGAGATCACCGCGCCGGTTGGCACGCTCATAGCTGAGATACTCAGTTTCACTCATATCAAATTCAAAGTGAATTGGGTCAATTGCGACGATTTTGGTCAACAGACTGGTGGTTCCGGAACCTGACACCAGATTGCCGACATCAACACGGCTGTCCGAAATACGCCCGGTAATCGGTGCCTTGATTTCCGCAAATTCAATATCGAGCTGGGCCGAACGCAGATCAGCTTCCGCCGCGGCAATATCAGCCGAGGCGACCAGCCGGTCACTGATCCGCTGTTCCTGCGTGGCTTTCGGCAGCGTCCCGCGGGTCACCAGTTGCTGACCGCGATCCACTTCCTGATTGGCGAACTGGTATCTGGCGCGTGCTGACGCAAGTTCCGCCACTGCCCTCGACTTTGCTGCCTCAAACGGGCGCTTGTCGATGCTGAACAACAGGTCACCGGCCTGAACCATCTGACCATCTTTGAAATGTACAGCTTCGACATAACCACTGACCCTGGGGCGTATCTCGACATCCTGCGATGCATGGAACCGTCCATTGAATTCGTCCCATTCGATGATTTCCTTCGCTAGCGGGCTTGCAACATCAACTGCCGGAGGAGGCGGCGCTGACGGGGCAGCGGCGTTACTGGTCGGCTGGTCATCACATGCTGTCAGGGCCAGCAGTGCTAAAGGCAAAACAAGAAACAGACGCGCGTGCATCCGGCATACTCCGAAGTCGGTTAATCACTATGTTGCGATGCAATATGAGATCAGCCGGAGAGATTACTATCTTCCGGCTGATATTTTTATTGCGGCGCAGCAATGTACTGCACTGTCTAGTTTACTTTGTCAACTCGAAGCCGCCAGCAGCGATGCGTTGCCACCAGCTGCTGTGGTATCAATACAGAGGTGACGCTCATGGATGAAGACGCTCTCCATCCCCGGCTCGGTTGACAGCTGCGGCAACGGTCCCTTGCCATCAGACAGAATGTTCCGAATCCTGCCGGTGGATTGCCGGTCGCCCCAGTAGCAGACGGCGCTGACGCCCCGCAGTTCCGTCAGATGCTCCGGCTCCAGCTTCCCATTGATGACCTGCGCTCCTTTGACCCCGGCAAGGCCCGGGGCAACGACAACAGCCGAACAGCCGCTGGAGATTGCCTCTTCTGCCTGCATTTTTGCCGCCTCTGTTCCCGGACCAAGACACAGCACAATCCCCCGGCAATACACCGACAGCCGGTTGGATTCCCCCGTCGGGCCGGGCAGATCATATGTGCGCAGGGCATCGTGCGAGGGTTTCACAGAGGCATTGAGAAGCTTCTGAACTGCCGCCGCACGGACAGTATTCCCCCCGGCATCTTCAGTCTCCAGATCAGTCTGCCGGGTAAAGCGTGGCAGATAATTCGGCCCACCCGCCTTCGGACCAGTGCCTGACTGACCTTCTCCTCCGAAGGGCTGAGAGCCGACAATCGCGCCAATCTGGTTGCGGTTCACATACAGATTACCAGCCTGTACCCGTCCGATGATCTGCTGAACGCGGTCATCGATGCGGGTATGAAGACCGAAGGTCAGGCCATAGCCGGTCGCGTTGATTGCATCGACAACTTTATCAATTTCATCAGCCTCAAACGTTGCCACATGCAGGACGGGGCCAAAAATTTCTTCCCCAAGATCCGCAATACCGTCGATGCTGATGACCGCCGGAGCCGCGAAAGTACCACCTGCCGGGGCTTCAAGACGCTTCATCAACCGACCTTCAACTGCCGCCGATTCCACATGCGCTTCAATTTTCGCCAGCGCCTCCCGGTCAATCACCGGACCGACATCTGTCGTCAGGTCCCAGGAAGCACCGATCAGCAGTTCATCCATCGCACCGAACAGCATTTCCAGCAGCTTCTGGGCGACATCCTTCTGGACATACAAAACCCGCAGCGCCGAACAACGCTGACCCGCGCTCTGGAAAGCAGAAGCAACGATATCCCGGACGGCCTGTTCCGGCAGCGCCGTTGAATCGACAATCATCGCATTCAGGCCGCCGGTTTCCGCAATCAGCGGGGCTTTCGGGTTACCCCGGGAAATCATCGACCTGTTGATTATCCGGGCGGTCTGGGTGGACCCGGTAAAACAGAACCCGTCAATTTCCGGGGCCTCTGCCAGCGCCGCACCGACAGTCGGGCCATCACCCGGAATCAATTGCAGGGCCGCCAGCGGCACACCGGCCTGATGCAGCAGTTCGACAGCTTTCGATGCAATCAGCGGTGTCTGCTCTGCTGGCTTGGCGACCACAGCATTACCCGCAGCAAGCGCCGCAGACAGCTGGCCGGTAAAGATCGCCAGCGGAAAATTCCAGGGCGACACACAGGCAAACACGCCCCGCGCCTGCCGGTCACTGCCCAGTCCCTCCGACTGAACTGCATAATAGCGCAGGAAGTCGACAGCCTCGCGAATTTCAGCAACACAATCCGCCTGCGTTTTACCTGCTTCCCGGGCCAGCAGCGCGAACATCTCGCCCGCATGTTCCTCATACAGATCAGCAGCCCTGTTCAGAATGCAACCGCGTTGCGCCGCCGTTCTGGACGACCAGTCCGCCACGGCTGAGCGGGCATCGGCCAGCGCGCCGGCAACTGTCGCCGCATCGCCGGTAATGACATGTCCGACGATATCCCCATGGTTGGCCGGGTTGATGATTTCCACTGTCTCACCACCCGCAGTGCCACGGACAGTCATCGGCTTTGCACTCCACTGGTGATTTTCCCAGCGGGAACGCCCGGCCTCTATCTCCGCCAGATCATCCAGATTGGTCAGATCCCAGCCACGGGCATTTACCCGACCAGCCCCGTACAAAGCCTTTGGCTGACGGATATTCGGGTTGGCCTGATTTTGCCCGAGCTTCTCAACCGCAGAAAACGGGTCGGTCGCAATTGCTTCAGGAGACAGCTTCTCATCGACGATCTGGTTGACGAAGGAGCTGTTGGCCCCGTTCTCCAGCAGCCGTCGCACCAGATAGGCCAGCAGATCCTCATGCGCACCAACCGGTGCATAGATACGGCATCGGGTTCCGGCATCACTGAGAACCACATTATGCAATGCCTCGCCCATGCCATGCAGGCGCTGGAATTCAAACGGCTGACCGTCCTCTGCCATTTCCAGAATCGCCGCCACGGTATGCGCATTATGGGTCGCAAACTGCGGATAGATACGGTCCGTCATGCCCAGCAGGCTGCGCGCACAGGCGATATAGCTGACATCCGTTGAGGTTTTTCGGGTAAAGACCGGGAAGCCATCAAGCCCTAATGTCTGTGCCCGCTTGATTTCCGTATCCCAGTAGGCCCCCTTGACGAGGCGCACCATGATCCGGCGGTTCAGCAATCCCGCAAGCTCATACAGCCAGCGGATGACAAAGGACGCCCGTGGTCCATAAGCCTGCACCACCACCCCGAAACCGTCCCAGCCCTTCAGCGCCGGGTCAGACAGAATGGCTGCAATTACGTCCAGCGACAGATCAAGACGATCCGCCTCTTCCGCATCGATGTTGAAGCCCATCCCCGCAGACTTCGCCAGCAGGGCCAGCGACCGGGCACGCGCCACAAGCTCCGACATCACCCGTTCGCTCTGGGCCACCTCATAACGCGGATGAAGTGCCGACAGCTTGACCGAAATGCCCGGATTTTCGCGGATATCCTTTGATTTGCAGGCACTGGCCAGCGCCGTGATCGCGTCAGAATAGGAAAGGTGATATCGCCGTGCGTCCCCTTCCGTCCGGGCCGCCTCACCCAGCATGTCATAGGAATAGGTATAGCCCTTTTTTTCCATGCGGGCCGCCCGGTCCCGGGCAGATTCGATGGACTGGCCGAGCACGAACTGGCTGCCCAGATCGCGCATGGCATGGCTGACGGCGGTACGGATGACCGGCTCACCCAGCCGCTTCACCGCGCCGCGCAGGGTTGCCGCAAGCCCGCGGTCACTTTCCTTCAGCACCTTGCCCGTCAGCAGCAGCGCCCATGTCGAGGCATTGACCAGCGGCGAGCTGGAATGCCCGATATGCCTGCCCCAGTCGGACGGGGCGATCTTGTCCTCAATCAGTTCTTCAATCGTGTCCTCATCCGGCACCCGCAGCAAAGCCTCCGCCAGACACATCAGGGCAACGCCTTCCTGTGTCGACAGACCATATTCTGCCAGAAACACTTCCATCAGCCCCGGATCGGACTTGTCCCGGACCTTTTGTATCAGGTCTGCGCCACGTCGGCAGATCGCCTTACGGGCTTCTGCATCAAGGTCGGCAAGGCCGATCAGGTCGCTGACGACCTTCGCCTCATCGGGAAGATTTGTTGCCCGGATTTTCTGCCGTAATTCCGTGAGATGATCTGAAGACACCGACATCACTAGCACTCCCAATGGACCGATTTTTGGAATCTAGCAGAGCTTTTGTTTTCATGCTGTCCAAAGACAGCTATGTTTTTAGAGAAATCGACTAATTATCTTACCATCGTGAACGTAAATGACCGACGAAAAACATATTACCAGTGATTTTGATCGCTACGATCGTAAAATACTGGAGATACTGGCTGAAAATGGCCGTCTCACGATCACTGAACTCGCAGACCGGATCGGGCTCTCGAAAACGCCCTGTCAGAACCGGGTAAGACGGCTGGAGAAAGACGGGGTTATCAGGGGCTATCGTGCCGTTCTGGATCCCGTATCAATGGGTGCGGCCCATATCGCTTTTGTCGAGGTTCAGTTATCCGATACGCGTGAGGCGGCCCTGCGTGCTTTCAATGTCTCGGTACAGGGGCTGCGTCCGATTGAAAGCTGTCACATGATCGCCGGTGGTTTTGATTATCTGCTGAAGGTCAGAACCCGCGATATCGCCAGCTACCGGAAATTCCTCGGCGAGACATTATCTGCCCTGCCAAACGTCGCACAAACCCGGACATATGTCGTCATGGAGGCGGTGAAGGATACGGGTGCCTGACCGGAAACTGATATTTTCCAGTCGCGCCGGAGGGGTTGCATCGCTAGCATTGGGCCTCGCCCTGCCCACCTGCCTGATTTAAAATTCCGAGACCCATCGACATGCTTTCCCTGACGACAACCCTCGCCCTGACCGCTGCCATGCTGGCCACATCCCTTCTGTCCGGGGTTTTCGGAATGGCTGGCGGCATGATTCTGATGGGTATCCTGATTGCCCTGCTGCCGTTGCCTGCCGCCATGGTTCTGCATGGCGTGTCGCAGTTGGCTTCAAACGGCTGGCGGGCCTGGCTCTGGCGACATCACGTGAATCCCCGGATTGCCATCGAATATATCATCGGTGCCGTCATCGCCCTCAGCATCAGCATGCTGTTCAAGTACATTCCGGAAAAACCTTATGCCCTGATCTCGCTTGGTCTGTTGCCCTTCATCGCCCGCGCGATACCTGACCGGCTGACACCCGATATGATGAAACGGGGACATTCTGTGCTCTGCGGTATCATTTGTGTCACGGTGCAGATCACCACCGGCATCGCCGGGCCGATTCTGGACACCTATTTCATCCGGTCCGGGCTGGACCGCAAAGCCATTGTTGCCACCAAGGCCAGCGTTCAGGTCTTCGGGCATATCTCGAAGCTGATCTATTTCGGAGCCCTGATTGACGAGGCCGCCGGCGTCGACCCCGTCCTTGCAGCCATTGCCATCGCCTGTGCGGTTGTCGGCACGACTGTTGCCAGCCGGGTGCTGGAGATGATGTCAGAGGCCCAGTTCAGAAAATGGACCAATGCAATCATCACCTGCGTTGCACTGGTCTATATCGCCAACGGCCTGTGGCTGCTGATCCGCTGATTCCGGCAACCAGATTTCGTCGTCCCGGAACCGGCGCAAGCCGGGCCGTCCGGGACCTCACACCTTCACCGCACATCCCGGGTAACCGGCCTTACGGCCGTCCCGGGATGACGAAGACTGAAGTACACAACCATGTCTTCCCGGCAATTGATCCGGGAAAGCCCGCCTTAAAGCTTCAGGCCACAGCTTTCGAAGGCTGCCTTTGTTGCCACTTTCTCTGCATCCGTCAGTTGCAGCAGCGGCTTGCGAACCGGGCCACCGGCCTGACCCAGCAGTTCCTGCCAGTATTTCTGATGGGCCTGCGGCTTGCCGCCGGGGCGGGTATCTTTCAGGGCCTTGCGAACCGGCTCCAGACTGTCACGCACCTTGCGTGCTGCCTCGATATCACCTTTGAACGCCAGATCCGTATATTCACGCATCCGTTTGTCATTTTTGGTTTGCAGCAGATAGGGCGGTGACGAGCAGAGATAAAGTTTCCAGTTCAGTTCGACGATATTATCGAACCATTCGTCTTCCGATGCGGTGCTGACAATCAGCTTGTCACCGGCAAGGCGGGT
>TARA_R110002110_G_scaffold50315_20_pt1 | contig 11593 bp, 12 predicted proteins | sample TARA_R110002110 | Tara Oceans TARA_R110002110 (sample SAMEA4397330) | marine metagenome | biome: Polar Biome; feature: [SRF] surface water layer (ENVO:00010504); material: water (ENVO:00002006), including particulate matter (ENVO:01000060) such as... | depth 5 m
AATCAATGGCGCTCAATGCAGATCCGCCGGACCTTCGGTGTATTTTGGGAACAATGAAAGGGCCGGGCCCGGTCAGAAGATAGACCAGCCCATGTCTGTGGTCAGGCGGGCCAGTGCTTCGGTGCCTTTGTGGGAATTGCCGTAGCGGTTAAGCCCCGGGCTCCAGACGGCGATGGCGGCATGGCCGGGCACGATGGCAAGGATGCCGCCGCCCACGCCGCTTTTGCCCGGGATGCCGACGCGGTAGGCAAAATCGCCCGATCCGTCGTAGTGTCCACAGGTCAGCATCATGGCGTTCAGGCGGCGGATGCGCCGGGGCGAGACCAGTTTCGGCATGCCCGGCGCGTGCACCAGAAAGCGGCCCGCCATGGCCAGTTGGGCCGTGGTCATTTCGATTGCGCAGTGGTGAAAGTAGGTGCCAAGCACCTTTTCGGGGCTGTTTGACAGATTGTCATGGGCAGCCAGAAAATGTGCCAGTGCAAAGTTGCGGTGGCCATAGGCGGTTTCGGAGGCCGCGACCGCATCGTCAATGTGGATGTCATCGGAACCGGCTGCTGTGCGCACAAAGCGCACGATTTCGGCCAGCGATTCGCGGGGCGCACTGTTGCCCAGCACGGAATCGGTGGTGACGATGGCGCCGGCATTGATAAAAGGGTTGCGCGGGCGGCCGTCTTCTTGTTCCAGTTGCACAATCGAATTGAACGCCCGACCGGACGGTTCGCGCCCCACCCGCGACCAAAGCTGATCCCCCAGGCGGCCCAGGGCGATGGCCAGCGTGAACACCTTGGTGATCGATTGCACCGAAAACGCGACATCGTAATCGCCGGCCTGATGCACCGCGCCATCTGCGGTAACGACGGATATGGCAAATTGTTCGGGATCGACCTGCGCCAGTTGCGGAATGTAATGCGCCACCTGTCCCCAGTTCGGATCGCTGCGTGCGTCTTGGTTCAGCGTTTGTAACACCGTGTCGAGGTTTGGCATTTTGCGGTGCTCCGGCTTGTGAAGGGCGCGTATTGCGACCATTCTACGGCGCAGACGTATCAGGGGGCATCAGATGATTCCAGTGCAGGGTTTGAACGGCGCGCAGGTGGCTGTTTTGGGGCTGGGCCGTTCGGGGCTGGCGGCGGCGCGTGCGCTGGCGGCGGGCGGTGCTGTGCCGATCTGCTGGGATGACAACGCAGAGGCGCGCGCACGGGCGGAGGACGAGGGCTTTGCTTGCGCTGATTTGAAAAAGGCCGGGGCGTTTGACGCGATTGCGCGCCTGATTGTCAGCCCCGGCATCCCGCATCTGTATCCTGCGCCAAACCCGGTGGTTGCAGCGGCATTGGAAGCGGGCGTTCCTGTCGACAATGACATTGGCCTGTTTTTCCAAAGCTTTGCCACCCCGGACTGGGACAGTTTTGACGTGGCCCCAAGGGTGGTGGCAGTGACCGGATCAAACGGCAAATCCACCACATCCGCGTTGATCCACCACATTCTGGAACATGTGGGCAGACCGTGCCAATTGGCAGGGAACATCGGGCGCGGTGTGCTTGATCTGGACCCGGCGGTCGACGCAGAAGTCGTCGTGCTGGAGCTGAGCAGCTATCAGACCGATCTGGCCCGGTCGTTGACGCCGGATGTGGCGGTGTTCACCAATCTCAGCCCCGATCATCTGGACCGTCACCATGGCATGGGTGGGTATTTTGCGGCCAAACGCCGGCTGTTTGCCGAAGGCGGGCCAGACCGTGCGGTGATTGGCGTGGATGAGATCGAGGGCCGTTTTCTGGCCGGGCAGCTGACCGAAGGGCGCGCCGATGATCGGGTCATCCGGGTCAGCGTCGATCGCAAGTTGACCGGGCCGGGATGGTACGTTTTTGCACGCAAGGGGTTTTTGGCAGAGGTGCGCAAGGGCAAACAGGTGGCCGCACTGGATTTGCGCGGCGTGGGGGGGCTGCCGGGGGCACACAACCATCAAAATGCCTGTGCCGCCTATGCGGCCTGCCGGTCGCTGGGGTTGGCGCCAAAAGTGATCGAGGCGGCGTTTCATTCCTTTGGCGGGTTGCCGCATCGCTCCCAGACCATTGCAGAGGCGGGCGGCGTGCGGTTTGTGAATGACAGCAAGGCCACCAACGTGGATTCAGCGGCCAAGGCACTGGCCGCGTTCAAAAATGTCAGGTGGATCTGCGGTGGCTTGGAAAAAGAAGGCGGGCTTGAGGGATTGGCCGACGCGACGGGATCTGTGCGCAAGGCCTATGTGATTGGCCGCGAAGCTGCCGGGTTTGCCATGCAGCTGAACGTCAAAGCCGACGTGTGCGGGACCATGGCCAGCGCTGTGGCGCGCGCCACCGCAGAGGCAGAGCCAGGCGATGTGGTGCTGTTGGCACCGGCAGCCGCCAGTTTTGATCAATACGACAGTTTCGAAAGGCGCGGTGACGATTTTGCCGCGCAGGTCGAAAAGGCACTGGCGCACGAAACCCGCGATTAACGCTGGTTGGGGGATCAGGCGGAAATATCGCGTGCCGCCGCCATGGCCGATGACCAGGCCCATTGAAAGTTGTACCCTCCCAGCCAGCCGGTGACATCGACAGCCTCCCCGATAAAGTAAAGCCCCGGCACGGCCGTGCTCATCATAGACCGGGATGACAGGGCGGCGGTGTCCACGCCGCCCAGTGTGACTTCTGCGGTGCGGTATCCTTCGGTGCCTGTCGGGGTCAGCACCCAGTTTTGCAACGCAGACGTCAGCGCCTGCAACCTGCTGTCCGACCAATCCGCCAGATTACCGGAAAGATCCATTTGCGTGCTCAGGTGATCGACCAGACGGGCGGGCAGGTGGCGGCCCAGTTCCGTGGTCAGATTCTTGCGCCCCGAGGTCTGGCGCTGGTCTCGCAACGCCTGATAGATATCATCTGAGGGGGCAAGATTGACGGCAATCTCCTGCCCTTCGATCCAATAGGATGAGGCTTGCAACACAGCCGGGCCGGACAGCCCGCGGTGGGTGAACAGCAACGCCTCGTCAAAGCTGGTCTGGCCGGCGGTGACGCGCGCCGGGACCGCCACGCCTGAAATCTCGGCAAACCGGCCATCCGCAAAGGTAAAGGGAACCAAAGCCGCGCGGGTGGGTGTGACAGCAAGGCCAAAGTGGTGTGCGATGTCATAGGCAAAGCCTGTTGCGCCCATTTTCGGAATGGATTTTCCGCCAGTTGCGATCACGACATTGGTGGCGGTCACCCGGCTTGGGCCGTCGGGCCCATCAAGGGTAAAGGTAAATCCGCTGTCCTGTCTGGTCAAACCCGAGACGCGGCTTTGCAACCGCAGGTCAACACCGGCCTTTTGCATCAATCCGCGCAGCATCGCCACGATGTCCTTGGCGGTGGTGTCACAAAACAACTGCCCCAGCGTTTTTTCGTGCCAGGCGATGCCGTGCGCCTCAACCAATGCGATGAAATCCCATTGGGTGTAGCGCGCCAGCGCCGATTTGGCGAAATGCGGATTTTGGCTGAGGAACGCGGAAGGATCGCAATACAGATTGGTGAAATTGCAGCGCCCGCCACCGGAGATGCGGATCTTCTCGCCTGGTGCGCGGGCATGATCGACGATCAGCACCCGGCCCCCTGCATGGGCCGCGCACATCATGCCTGCAGCACCGGCCCCTATGATCGCTGTATCAACCTTCATGCCCGCGCCTTGCCCGGTTCGGGTGCCGTGGTCAAGTTGGCGTGAGCAGGGTTGTTGGACCGTCAGATGCGAATACGTTCTTTTCTAACGGAAATAAAAGGAGAGAAACATGCAGACGTTGGACGCAGGCGTGACGATGCCAGCCGAGGAAATCGCGATGCTGGATGGCAGTACACGGACACTCGGCGTGCCGCAGGACGGGTTTGACTGGCAAGCGGTCATTGTCTACCGCGGCCTGCACTGCCCGATTTGCAACACGTATCTGGCGCAGCTCGACGCGCTGAAGGGCAAGTTCCACGACGCCGGGATCGATGTGATCGCCATCTCAGCGGACCCAAAGGAAAAGGCGCAGCAGATCGTTGATGACCACAATCTGACGGTGCCGATCGGCTATGACCTGAGCATCGCACAGATGCACACGCTGGGGCTCTATGTCTCGGATCCGCGCAGCCCGCAGGAAACAGACCGCCCCTTTGCCGAGCCTGCGACCTTTGTCATCAACGGGCAGGGCGAGTTGCAGATCGTGGATGTCTCCAATGCGCCCTTCGCGCGTCCCGAACTTGAGGGTTTGCTTAACGGCATCAAGTTTGTCCGCGACAAGGGTTATCCGATCCGGGGCACGCATAAACCGGCGGCCTGAGCGATCCTTGACGACACGTCCCGCCGCGCGGAAATCTTCGCGCGGCGGAAATAACTGGCCTGATCCGCGAATTGCGGTTATGCTGCACGTTAGACCCCAGAAAAATGGGGCGTTCGAGGCAGTGCAAGGCAGATAACCCATGACAGAGATGGTATATGGCGCGGTTCCCGTCCGGGAAGGCGAGCCGATTTTACCCAAATGGTGGCGCACTGTGGATCGCTGGGCGTTGTCCTGCGTGCTGATGCTGTTTGCGGTTGGCATGTTGTTGGGGCTGGCCGCATCCCCGCCATTGGCGGCCAAAAACGGGTTCGAGCCCTTTCACTATGTTCAGCGGCAGGCGGTTTTTGGCGGTCTTGCGATCTTGGCCATGGTGCTGACCTCTATGATGTCGCCGGTTGTTGTGCGCCGTCTGGCGGTGCTGGGGTTCATTGCGGCCTTTGTCGCGCTGGCATTTCTGCCGTTTTTTGGCACCGATTTCGGCAAAGGGGCAACGCGGTGGTATTCACTCGGCTTTGCCTCTGTGCAGCCGTCTGAATTTCTCAAACCGGGTTTTATCGTTGCCGCCGCCTGGATGATGGCCGCCAGCCTTGAAATCAACGGCCCGCCAGGCAAGGCATGGTCGTTTGCGTTGTGCATTTCCATCGTGCTGATGCTGGCGCTGCAACCTGATTTTGGTCAGGCCTGTCTGGTTCTGTTCGGTTGGGGCGTGATGTATTTCGTCGCCGGTGCGCCGATGACGCTGCTGGTCGGCATGGCCGCGATGGTGGTGATCGCGGGCACCGTCGCCTATTCCAATTCCGAACACTTTGCCCGGCGCATTGATGGGTTTCTCAACCCCGATGTGGATCCGACAACGCAACTGGGCTATGCCACCAACGCCATCCGCGAGGGCGGTTTGTTCGGGGTGGGCGTGGGCGAGGGCGAAGTGAAATGGTCGCTGCCCGATGCCCATACCGATTTCATCATTGCTGTTGCCGCCGAAGAATACGGGCTGGTTCTGGTGCTGTGCATCATCGCGCTTTACACTGGTGTTGTCGTGCGGTCGCTGATGCGGCTGGTGCGCGAACGCGATCCGTTTACCCGCTTGGCGGGCACCGGGTTGGCGTGTATCTTTGGCGTGCAGGCCATGATCAACATGGGCGTGGCCGTGCGGCTGCTGCCCGCCAAGGGCATGACCCTGCCGTTTGTCAGCTATGGCGGATCATCTGTCATCGCCAGCGGGATCGCCGTTGGCATGTTACTGGCCTTTACCCGAAGCCGCCCGCAAGGCGAGATTTCTGATATTCTGGGCCGGGGCCGCGCGCGCTGAGCCTGCCTGGCACGCCGTTGCCGCCCCCGGACGGAGGACACTATGACCGCACCGCTTTTGATCATCGCAGCAGGGGGCACCGGGGGCCACATGTTTCCCGCGCAGGCCCTGGCCGAGGTGATGCTGGCGCGTGGCTGGCGCGTGCGTCTGTCAACGGATGCGCGCGGCGCGCGCTATACGGGCGGCTTTCCCCATCAGGTCGACATCCAGCAGGTCAGTTCCGCTACCTTTGCGCGCGGCGGTGTGATCGCCAAACTGCTGGTTGCCCCGCGCATTGCGCTGGGCATTCTGGGTGCGACGTGGCGCATGTTGCGCGACCGCCCGGCTGCGGTTGTGGGATTTGGCGGATACCCGTCGATCCCGGCGTTGGGCGCGGCGACACTGTTGCGCCTGCCGCGTATGATTCACGAACAAAACGGTGTGCTGGGCCGGGTGAATGAACTTTTTGCATCACGTGTGGATGCCATCGCCTGCGGCACCTGGCCCACGGCCTTGCCCGACGGGCTGGAGGGCGTGCACGTGGGCAATCCGGTGCGCGGCGCCATTCTGGAGCGGGCCGGGGCAGGCTATATTCCCCCCGGCGATTACCCGATGGATGTGCTGGTGATGGGCGGCTCTCAAGGGGCGCGCATTCTCAGCGATGTTGTGCCACCCGCCTTGGCGGGTTTGCCGATGAACATGCTGCGCAACATCCGCGTCAGCCATCAGGCCCGCGATGAGGACGCCAAACGCGTCATCGCATATTATGCGGAAAACGGCATTGATGCCGAGGTGCAGCCGTTTTTTGACGATGTGCCGCGCCGCATGTCCGAGGCGCAGCTGGTCATCACCCGTGCAGGTGCGTCGACCATCGCGGACATGTCGGTGATCGGGCGGCCCTCGATCCTGATCCCGCTGGCGGCGGCGATCCGGGATGAACAAACCGCCAATGGCCGGGGTCTGGTGGATGCAAATGCCGCGGTCATGATCCCCGAAAGCCAGCTGAGCCCCGACTTTCTGACCACCCACATACACGCCATTCTCGACCAGCCGGATGCGGCCCTGCAGATGTCGCTGGCCGCGATGTCGGTGGGCAAGCCCGAAGCGGCAGAAGCATTGGCACAAATGGTCGAGACATTGGCCGAAAAAGGAACCCGAAAATGAATGCAGCAGCAACGAAACTGCCCACCGATGTGGGACCGATCCATTTTGTCGGCATCGGCGGCATCGGTATGTCGGGCATCGCCGAGGTGTTGATCAACCATGGCTATACCGTGCAGGGCAGCGACCTTAAGGCGACCAAGATCACCGACAGGTTGGCCGATCTGGGGGCCACGATATTTGAGGGGCAACAGGCCGGAAATATCGAGAACGCCGAAGTCATCGTGATTTCATCCGCGATCAAACCGGGCAATCCCGAACTGGATGCCGCGCGGCTGGCGGGGCTGCCCATCGTGCGCCGGGCCGAAATGCTGGCCGAGCTGATGCGCCTGAAATCCAACATCGCGGTCGCAGGCACCCACGGCAAGACGACCACAACCACGATGGTTGCGGAATTGCTGGTCAAGGGCGGCATCGATCCCACGGTGGTGAACGGCGGGATCATCCATGCCTATGGGTCCAACGCGCGCATGGGGCAGGGCGAATGGATGGTGGTTGAGGCGGATGAAAGCGACGGCACCTTTAACCGTTTGCCCGCGACAATTGCCATTGTCACCAACATCGACCCCGAGCATATGGAGCACTGGGGCGATTTCGACAATCTGCGGCAGGGTTTCCTCGATTTCGTCAGCAACATCCCATTCTACGGTCTTGCCGTCTGCTGCACCGATCATGATGAAGTGCAAAAGCTGGTGGGCAAGATCACCGACCGCCGCGTTGTCACATACGGGTTCAACGCACAGGCCGACGTGCGCGCGCGCAATCTGACCTACAAGGGCGGCGTGGCGCATTTCGACATTCATTTGCAGGCCGAAGACACGGTGATTGAGGGCTGCGAATTGCCGATGCCGGGCGATCACAACGTATCAAACGCGCTGTCGGCTGTGGCCGTCGCGCGGCATCTGGGCATGAAACGCGCAGAAATCCGCGCCGCGCTGAAATCCTTTGGCGGGGTCAACCGCCGCTTTACCAAAGTGGGCGAGGTCGGCGGCGTCACCATCATCGACGATTATGGCCACCACCCCGTAGAGATCGCTGCCGTTTTGAAAGCCGCGCGTCAAGCAACCGATGGCCGCGTGATCGCTGTGCATCAACCGCATCGCTACACCCGGCTGCACCACCACTTTGACGAATTCTGCGCCTGTTTCAACGATGCGGACGTCGTTGGCATTGCAGATGTGTATGGCGCGGGCGAAGACCCGATCGAAGGGGCAGACCGCGACGGGTTGGTGGCCGGTCTGATCCGCCATGGCCACAGGCATGCCCGCGCGGTCCGCAACGAAGACGATCTGGTGCGGCTGGTGCGTGAACAGGCCGGACCGGGCGATATGGTTGTCTGCCTTGGGGCCGGCACAATCAGCGCATGGGCCAATGCCCTGCCCGAAAAACTTGGTGCGCTCAAGGGGGCGGCGGCATAAGCCTCGCGGCCATAATTTGGCCATGCTCTTGTGCATACCTCTGGCGCAACGGGCTGTGACGGATGACAACAAACAAAGGCCAAAAAGGCCCTCCAAGACATAAAAAGAAGGAGCAGCAGGCATGACTTTATTGTGGATTTCGGTGCTATGGGTTTTGGCATCCGCCGCTGTGGCGATGTTGCCGATGCGGCAACAATACATACCGGGCGTCGCGCTATTGCTGGCCGCACCCGTGCTTATTGTGGCCATCGGCGTGCACGTTGGCTGGTTCATGGCGGTGCTGGCATGCGGTGCCTTTGTGTCGATGTTCCGCAACCCGTTGCGGTATCTGTTGGCCAAACTGCGCGGCGAAGAATTTGAGGTCCCACAGTGACACTGTCGCTGATCCTGGCCTGCGTTTGGGCATTGTCAGCGAATGTGATCGCCATGACGCCCAGCCGTGATTACCACTGGCGCAACGCCTATTTTCTGATCGCGGTCGGCATCCCGATCCTGGGCCTGGTCACAGTCCAGCATGGCCCCTGGGTGGGTCTGCTGGTGTTGGCGGGTGGTTGTTCGGTGCTGCGGTGGCCGGTGATCTACCTGATGCGCTGGCTGCGCCGCGGTGTGGCTGCAACGCCAGTCAAAGGCCCGGTGGAATGACCCTGATCATCGCTCTGCTGGTCGCGGCGCTGGTCGCCTGGATGCTGGCCTGCGGCTATCAGGGATACCGCGCGCGGTTTGCCGGGTTCTTTGGTGTTCTGGCCATCGGGGTGGGCGTCAACATGGTGTGGATGGCTGTGCATTTCAATGCGCCTCCGCTTGACCCGAACGCGCTGATCGCCCAGGGCGCGCTGACGCTGTATGGGCTTTGCGCCTTTGGCTTTGGCTGGCTTGCCGGGCGGCTTGTGCGCCAGTTTCGCGCCAGCCGCGTCGACGAACGGGCGATTTGACGCAGGCGGTCTTTGCCGCTAATCGGGCGACATGACTGACACACACCTTCCGCGCGTGCGCGGCACGCTGACGCCCAACCGCCCCCTGAACGATCTGACGTGGCTGCGCGTGGGCGGCTCTGCGGATTGGCTGTTCCAACCGGCGGACGTGGATGATTTGCGCGGGTTTCTGCGCGACCTGCCCAGGGATGTGGCGGTTTTCCCCATGGGGGTCGGCAGCAACCTGATCGTGCGCGACGGCGGATTGCGCGCGGTTGTGATCCGGCTGGGGCGGGGGTTCAACAGCATCGACATCAGCGGCGACCGGGTCACGGCCGGGGCGGCGGCGCTGGATGCGCATGTGGCGCGTCGTGCCGCAGATGCGGGTCTGGATCTGACATTTCTGCGCACCATTCCGGGCAGCATCGGTGGTGCTGTGCGCATGAACGCGGGCTGCTATGGCAGCTATACGGCGGATCATTTTATCAGCGCGCAGGCGGTGACGCGGGCAGGGGATCTGATCATCCTGACCGCCGAAGATCTGAATTTTCAGTACCGTCAGAGTGACTTGGCCGATGGGGCGGTGATTGTCAGCGCGGTTTTTGCACCCCCTGCGGGCGATCCGGACACGCTGCACGACCGCATGCGCGCCCAACTCGCCAAACGCGATGAAACCCAACCGACCAAGGACCGGTCGGCAGGCAGCACTTTTCGCAACCCGGCCGGGTTTTCCAGCACCGGGCAGGCGGATGATGTGCACGACCTCAAGGCGTGGAAGGTGATTGACGACGCCGGGCTGCGCGGTGCCCGATTGGGCGGCGCCCAGATGAGCCCGAAACATCCCAATTTCCTGATCAACGCCGACAACGCCACCGCAGCGGACCTTGAAAACCTTGGCGAGCAGGTGCGAAAAAAGGTTTACGATTCCAGCGGCATCAGGCTACAATGGGAAATCATGCGCATCGGGGAATTAAAATAGCGTCCGGCGCTGAACGATAAGCCGAAAAACGGCACAGGCAACGATAATAATGGGCCAAAATGGTCCGGGACAGAGGCACTTCAGTGGGTACGTCGAGCAGGACAGCCCCGACAGTGGCGGTACTTTTGGGTGGCCCCTCAGCGGAACGCGAGGTGTCTCTCTCAACCGGGCGCGCGTGCGCCGCTGCACTGCGGGAACATGGTGGATATACGGTGATCGAGGTCGATGCGGGCCCCGATCTGTGTGCCGTTCTGACCGCCCTCAAACCTGATGCCGTTTTGAACTGTCTGCATGGCCGCTGGGGCGAAGACGGCTGCGTGCAGGGTTTGCTTGAATGGATGGGCCTTCCCTACAGCCATTCCGGCGTGCTGGCATCGGCGCTGGCCATGGACAAGCAGCGCAGCAAAGAGGTCTACCGCCAGGCGGGATTGCCCGTTGTGCAAAGTGTGATCCGCCACAAATCCGATGTGATGGCGCGGCATGTCATGACACCGCCCTATGTGGTCAAGCCGAACAACGAAGGATCCTCTGTCGGGGTTTATCTGGTCGGGGCCGAAAACAACGGCCCACCCCAGCTGGACGATGCGATGCCCGAATTTGTCATGGTCGAAGCCTTTGCGCCGGGGCGCGAATTGACCACATCCGTAATGCATGACCGCGCGCTGACGGTGACCGACATCCTGACCACCGGCTGGTACGATTACGACGCAAAGTACAAAGAAGGCGGATCAACCCATGTGATCCCTGCCGACATTCCGCAAGACATTTTTGACCTGTGCATGGATTACGCCCTGCGCGCCCACACCGCACTGGGGTGTCGCGGGGTCAGCCGCACCGATTTCCGCTGGGATGCGGCGCGCGGTGCGGCGGGGTTGATCCTGCTTGAAACCAATACGCAGCCTGGCATGACGGCGACGTCACTGACACCCGAACAGGCACATTCCTGCGGCATGTCGTTTCCCGACCTGTGCGACTGGATGGTAAAGGACGCCTCATGCGCACGTTGATCCGCCGCAAACCCAGCCATCCGGCCAAGGCCGACCCGGCCCCGTCGCGGTGGGCCTGGCGGATGCAGCGCCTGATGCTGACACCGGGCTTTCGGCTGGCTCTGCGGGCGGGGGTGCCGTTTTGCATCACGCTGCTGGCGGGCACCCTGTATCTGGCCGATGATACCCGGCGCACCGCGATCACCGATGCGGTGGCTGACGCGCGCCGCACGATCGAGGAACGCCCGGAATTCATGGTCAAACTGATGGCGATTGACGGGGCAGAGGGGCCATTGGCCGCTGAAATCCGCGCCGCGTTACCCATCGAATTTCCGCAAAGCTCATTCGATCTGGAACTGCCCGCCATTCGGGCCACGATCAAGGCGCTGAACAGTGTCAAGAACGCCGCTGTCCGGATCAAGCCCGGCGGGGTGTTGCAGGTGGACGTGACCCCACGTGTGGCGGTTGCGATCTGGCGCACCCAAGACGGTCTGGTGCTGGTGGATGACGGCGGCGCATTGGTCACTGAAATTGCCAACCGGGGCCTGCG
>TARA_R110002110_G_scaffold415785_2_pt1 | contig 11586 bp, 9 predicted proteins | sample TARA_R110002110 | Tara Oceans TARA_R110002110 (sample SAMEA4397330) | marine metagenome | biome: Polar Biome; feature: [SRF] surface water layer (ENVO:00010504); material: water (ENVO:00002006), including particulate matter (ENVO:01000060) such as... | depth 5 m
GCGGCCCGACCCACCTACACCTCCGCGGGCAGGAAGGCATCTCCCAGCACGGTCTTGCCATCCAGGCTGCGCACCGCCAGGCCCTGGCCCAGTATCCACTGTCGGCTGTAGGCCGTCTGGCCCACGTGGCGGCCGGAACACAGGGACAGAGCCGCCTCCGCCATCATCTCAATGGGCTCGGCCCAGTCCGGGTGGCGACGGGCGATGTCGCGCACGTACTCGGCTCCCGGCGTGAGCACGATACTTTCCGGCGCCAGCGTGTTGACGTAAATGCGCTCTGGTGCCAGCTCATGGGCCAGGCCCTCGCTGTAGCGGTTCAGGGCCGCCTTGCTGGCACCGTAGGCGGCAATCACCAGCGCCGCCTCGCGGCTGTCGCGATAGGGCGGCAGGGGCTGGTTGACCGTTGCGCTGCTGATGCTGAGGATCCAGCCCGCGCCGCGTTCCCGCATCCCGGGTAGCGCCTGCTGGGCCAGTTCCATGGGCACGTTCAGGTTGAGGTCGAACATCAGGTTGCGCTTCGCGGTCGTGACTCTGCTGGGCAGGTCCATGCTGGAGCCCGCCGCATTGTTCACCAGTATATCGATGGGACCGAAGTGTGCCGCGGCCCGCGCCACCAGATCCGCGCGCGCCTCCGGGTCCAGCAGGTCGCAGACCTCCGCCGCCGCGCGGCCGCCACTGGCATTGATCGCTGCCACCGCACCTTCCAGGGTGCCCGGCAGATCGCCGTGGGCACCCAGGCGCGACGCGCACAGCACCACTGCCGCGCCTTCGGCGGTGAAGCGGGTGGCCATGGCGTGGCCGATACCGCGGCTGGCACCGGTGATGAGGGCGGTCTTTCCCGTCAGTTGTCCCATGCTGTTCTCCTTTATGCTTGTGCTGCAGGGTTGCGGATCAGGTGCGGATTCTGCTCAGTACTGCCGATAGCGGCGCTGCACGTGGCGATGGCGCAGCAGGCGCTGGGCGGCACGCTCCTCCGGGGTCACGGTGCGCGCATGGGGCATGTGTGCGCGGATTTCGTCAAAAGCGACTTTGGTCGCGGTCAGCGTCGGCCACTGCTCCTGCGGCGGCTGTTCCGGATAAGTCCAGCGCATGCTGGTGTAACCGTGGGGCACGCCGCTGGTGCTGACCCAGTTGGCGATACCCGGATCGCGGTGGCAGACCACCCAGCGTCGGGCACCGTCGGGATCGGTCTCGACGAAATGCGCGTTGATGTTACTGGGGTAGCTCTCGAAATCCAGCGACTCTCCCCACAGGTTGGCCAGGTGAAAACCGAGGAAGTGCGGCTCGATCGGTGTGCGGGTCTCGATTACCAGCGCCTCATCATCTTCCAGCAGGTAGGTACCGCCCGCGTAGATGTTGCTGCTCTGGCCGCCGCCGGTGGCGATGCCCAGCACATTGGGCGGGTTCATGTCGTTCACCGGCATGAACGGCTTGTCCAGGCCCATGCGCTCGCTGATGCCGCCGGGCACCTGGCCATAGGTTTCCAGGGTAATGGTATTGAAGGCGTTCCAGAAATGGACCTGGTTGCGGGCGATGCGGCCGATCTCCCGCAGCATGTGCTCGGCGCCTGCGGGGTCAATGGGCGGACGCGGTTCCTGTTCGCAGCCAATGCGCAGGATTTCCAGGTCCAGCAGGTCCTGGTTGGCCCAGTCGTGGAACAGCTCGCGGCAGGTCAGGAAGCGGCCCACATGCTCCACCCCGCGGCTGCTGCGCTTGCTGAGCATGAAATTGCCGCTGTAGCCCTCGGGCTGCTGCGGCGCCACCAGGATCTCGAAGCTGCCGTCCGCTTCCACCTGCAGCTTGCTGCTGTCCAGGGTGCTGGTATTGATGCGGGTGCCCGGCTGCATCTCCGACAGCTTGCCGCTGTCGCCGGAGTAGCCGCTGGCCAGTTCGAAGATGACGTACTGGGGCGCGGTGGTGCCCGCCGCCGGCGCCTCCCCGCGCCAGTGCCGGGTGTCGGCGGCGCGACCGCGAATGCGGTAGCTGTGGTTGCCGTCGATCTCCACCCCCAGGTACACCGCGTCGGCATTGTCGATGGTGGAGCGGTTCATCGGCTGGATCGCACGCCGGAAGCGCGGATACAGCGGGTCCGCCAAGGCGCGCTCAATCGCATTGAGCATGAACCCGACCACGTAACGGTAACCCTCCGCCAGATTGCGGTCCGTGGGCGGCGGCGGATACAGGGCCGGATCGTCAATGGCGTCGCGTGCTTCCTGGAAGCACTGGATCATGTCGTCGAAGGCCGCGCGCAGGGACTCGCGGGTGGCGGCGGTGCTCTCGGGGTGGGGCATGCGCATGATTCTCCGTGGTCAGTTTTTTATGTTTCAGTCGCGGTGGCTGGCGGCGCTGCATCATCGGCGCCGGCTGCGGTCGCATGCCGGTCATCTGCCCGGGGCTTGCCCGCCCGGAGCTCAGCCGCCCGCAACCAACCATAGCGGTCATAGAAGGGGCCCAGCCGCCGCTCCAGCAATTCACTGGACAGGTCGTATTCGCCCAGGCTGTATTCGAACCTGGAATGGTGGCTTTTTTCGCGCTCGGCATTGGCCTGCAAATAGTTGTCGAAAGTGTCGCTCACGGTCATGCCCAGGGCAGCGTAGACCGCATGCACGGTTTCCCGCGGCCGCGCGGTAAGCTCCCGGTAATCGACGAAGGCGTGGGGGGTAGCCGCGTGTCGGGCAAGCTGAGCCGCCGGGTTGTGGAAACTTTCGAAGGAGGTTTCCAGCAGCATGTCCAGGGAGTGGGCGTAGTCGGCTTTCTGCCAGCCGCGGCTCTTCCAGGAGATTTCCACCAGTTTCAGCAGGCTGGGCACGCACTCGGCAGGGTCGCGCACCATGACCACGATGCGCGCGTCCGGGAAAAATTCAATCAGCGAACCGACCCAGCCGCTCATCACCGGGTTCTTGCTCAGGTGGATGCGGTCGCCGCCGTTCAGCAGCAGCTGGCGTTTCACCAGCTCCCGGTAATGATGCAGCCAGCGCCGGCGCTTGGCGGGCATCTGGTCGAGGTGAAACAGGTCCAGCACCTCCATCACCGGCAGGTCCGTCGCCCACTGCTGGGTGACGAAGGCGGCGCGCATGGCGAACTGGTCCTCCTCCGAGGTCCACAGGCTCATGTTGTGGATGTGGCGGAAGGGGCCGAACGTCCTGTCGTCCCAGGCCTTGAGTTTGCGGTGAATGAATCCGCCCAGGAGTCGGCTGTCGGCCTGCCCCAGCCAGCGGATGACCTTCTTCTGCAGCAGGGAAGGAAACAGGGTCTCCCAGTACAGGAAATAGCTGAAGCGCTCGCCATCCGCCGCCAGCAAGCGATGCATCAGGGTGGTGCCGCTGCGGGCGTGGCCGACGATGAATACCGGGGATTTGACCTGCTGGGTCCACAGCCGCGGGAAGAAGAGGTAGTCGAGCAGGAAACAGAGGCTGTGAAACAGGGTCGCCAGCGGCGTGGTGACCAGCAAGCGCAGCAACAAGCGCCGCCGGCCCGGCCAGTGTTTCAGGCCCCAGACGTGGCGCAGCAGACGGAGGTAGTAGTCGAAGTCGAAATACATGGCGCTCGCCGGCAGTTGTCATCGCATCGGAATACAGTACTCTAGCCCTCTGGCCGGCGCTGGCAACTGCGGTTTCGACATCGCGCTGTTGCTTGTATCTTCATGTATTTATTGATTTTTTCGGAGCCCTTCCGGCAGTGAACCCACTCCACTTACATTTTCGCCGCCACTGGAGCAGACGATGAGCGACACGGGGCTCCCGCAACCGCGCAAACGCCCGCGGCAGCAGCGCTCCCAGACCCTGGTGCGCGCCATCCGCGAGGCCTGCCTGCAAATCCTGGAAACAGAGGGTCCCGATCGACTTACCACCCAGCGTATCGCCGATGTCGCCGGCATCAACATCGCCTCCCTGTACCAGTATTTCCCCAACAAGGAAGCAGTGCTGGCGGATGTCTATGAAGAGCGCATGGCGGGGCTGGTGGCGCAAACCGAGAGCGAGTTCGCCCGCATTCACGCCCTGACCGACCAGGGCCTGGAAGCGACCCTGGCAGCGATCATCGACCTGGAAGTTGCGCTGCTGCTGCAGCTCTACCGGATGTACCCGGACTTCTACCTGCAGTACCAGCAGAGTCTGGATATCCGCGCCCGCGTCAACGAGCTGACCCAGTCCCTGGCCAATCCCTCATGGGAGCAATGGTTCCCGGGCTTCCTGCGCCGACACCGGGCGCAGTTGCGCAAGGGCGATATCGACACCATGGCGTTCATCGCCCGCCGCAGTCTGGATGCCTGTCTGCAGTCAGCGCTGGCGGAGCGGCCCCAGGCGCTGGATGATCCGGCTTTTCGGCGGGAAGTGCTGACCCTGTTGCTGAACTACCTGCTGAAGTAGGGGATTGGGGACACACGTCGGGGTCAGGTTTCTCCCACCTCCGCTAACGCCTCTCGTCGCGCAGCGCCATCACAGACGCAAACAGGGAGCCGGTCACATTCAGCCAGATGCTGAATATCGCCCCGGGCAGGGCGGCAAGCGGGCTGAAGAACTTGAGCGCCAGCGCCGTGGCGAGCCCCGAGTTCTGCATGCCCACCTCGATTGCGATGGTGCGGCAGGAAGCGGAGTCAAAGCCTGCCGAGCGAGCAACGATGTACCCCAGCAGCAGGCCGGTGCAGTTGTGGGCCAGGGTGGCAAGCACCACCACCATGGCCAGATCCGCCATGTTGTCGGCATTGATGGCTACCACGATTGCAATGATCAGCAGGATGACGGTCATCGACATGGGCGCGAACGCCGGTGCCAGCAGGCGGACCCTGCGCGGCGCCAGGCTGTTGAGGAGCACGCCCATCCCGACCGGCAAGAGAATGATTTGCACCAGGCTGAGCACCATGTCGCCAGCGGGTACCCGCACGCTGGAGCCCACCAGCAAGGTCAGCAGGAACGGTGTCATCAGCGTGCTGACAAGCGTTGAGAAGGCGGTCATGGCCACCGACAATGCCACGTTGCCCCGGGCCAGGTAGGTAATGACATTGGAGGAGGTTCCGCCCGCCACGCTGCCGACCAGGACCAGGCCCACGGTGAGCTCCGGACCGAGCGCAAATGCCTTCGCGATCAGCAGGGCTGCCAGCGGCATGACCGAGAACTGCAGCACCATTCCCAGCACAAAGGCCCGCTTGCTGTCCCGCAGCGCGGCAAAGTCCGCGGGTGTCAGGGTAAGCCCCATGCACAACATCACCAGCATCAGCAGTGGCGTGATGGCGCCATCCCAGCCCGCCAGCACAGGCGCGCCAACATAGCCCAGCACCGCAGCCAGAGGTGCCCACAGGGGGAAGAGCTTCAGCAGCATCACCAACAACCCGCGACCATGCCCGCAACGGCTGCGCGCCTCTCACGCATCAAACACCTTCCCCGGGTTGAGCAGAGAACCCGGGTCCAGCAAGGTCTTCATCTTCCGCATCAAGTCGAGTTCGCCCGCCGTGCGGCTGAGGCCGAGCCAGGCCTTTTTTTCCAGCCCGATCCCGTGCTCCGCGGAGACCGAGCCGCCAAAGGGCTGCAGCGGCCGGTAAACCGCTTCATCCACCTGTGGATGCAGGCTGCGATCACCCTGCCCGGGAGTGACAAACAGGTGCAGGTTGCCATCGCCAATGTGCCCGAGCACATAGCAGTGGCTGTGCGGCCAGCGCTGCCGCAAACGTTCCTGGACGTCGGTGATATAGGCAGCCATGTGGCGGATCGGCAGGCTGACATCGTAGAGAAAGGTGGGTTGAATTGCAGTGATGGCGTCGAAGTCCTCCCGCACGGCCCAGATCGCAGCGCGCTCCTGCTCTGACTTGGGAACGACTGCGTCAACGATCAGACCCTCCTCCAGCGCCTGCTCAAGCAGACCCATGAACTGGGCACCATCGGTCTGCTCGTCGGCACCCCGGGTCTCAAGCACCACGTAGAAGGCATGCTCCCGCGTCATAGGCGCCCGATGCCAGCCCGGCTCCGTGACTGCACGGTAGTACTCTCCCCACATCACTTCGAAAGCACTGAGACTACCACCCGAGCGCTGCCCCGCATGCTTCAGCAAGCCGCAGACAGCCTCGAAGGTCTCCAGGGCCACCAGGGCTGAATTCACCGTGACGGGCGCTTCCCTGAGCTTGAGAACAACCCGTGTCACGATACCCAGCGTACCCTCGGTGCCGATGAACAACTGCTTCAGGTCGTAGCCCGCATTGTTTTTCAGCATGGTGTTGAGAGAGGTGATCACACGGCCATCCGCCAGCACCACCTCCAGTCCCAGCACCAGGTCGCGCATCATGCCGTAGCGGATGACACTGATGCCCCCGGCATTGGTCGCCACGTTACCGCCTATGGTACAGGAACCTCGCGCGCCGAGATCCAGCGGAAACAGCATCCCCTGTTCGGCGACCGCCTCCTGCACCGTCTGCAGAATGGCGCCGGCCTGCACCGTCGCGGTACGACCGACAGGGTCAATGTCCTCGATCGTGGCCATGCGCTCCAGCGACAGCACGAGTTCCTGCTCACCCACCACGGTACCGTCCACACAGCCGGTGCCGCCGCCCTGCGTTACCACCGGCTGTCCCAGGCTGTGACACAGGCGCAGCACCGCACTGACTTCGTCAGTGGCACGTGGCCGCACCAGGGCTTTCGCCACAAGTGGCGAAGAATCCCAGTAACTGGCGGCTCGTGCCGACAGGGCATCTCCCACCAGTACCCCATCGTTGCCGACGATGGCCCGGAGCTGTTCCAACAGAGTAGGCATTAGAATTCCAGACTGACGCGCACCCCGACGCGACGCTCGGCGCCGGGGATGCCGAGGCTTGAAATCAGCGGTGCCGGCAGACCCGCGCGTTGCAGCACTGACTGGTCGATGTAGGATTCAAAGTACTCCTCGTTCAGCAGGTTCTTGCCGAACAGCGCCACTTCCAGGTTACCGCGCCGGTAGGAAACGAAGCCGTCCACCAGGTAGTATTCCTCCAGCGTCGGAGAGAATGTTTCACTGAGGGAGGAGCCCTCGCGCTCGCCCTTGCCGGTCAGCCCCAGATTGAAGGTAAGGCTGTCGCTGCCCAGAGGCAGGATATAGTTCCCCGCGATGTGAAAGTTCCAGTCGGGGGTGAACAGGATCTTGTCTGTCGGCAAGCCAAAGCCGGTAGTCTCGCGGAATCTGGAATCGTCGGTGACTCGAGCGTGCAACAGGGTGAGGCTGGCATCAAACAGCCAGCGCTCGGCTGGGCTGTAGTCAATTTCCAGCTCTGCACCGTAGCTTTCCACATCCCCCGTATTGAGGTCGATCGTGACAAATGACTCCGGAACATCCTGGTTGGGTGCAAGCGCATTCTGGCCAATAAAGTCCTCATAGTCGTTGTAAAACGCTGCAAGATTCATGTTCAGGCGCCCGTCCAGCAACTGGGTTTTGGAGCCGACTTCATAGGTCCACACCGAATCACCTTCGTAAACCAGGTTGGGTGCTCCGGGCCCATTCTGACCACCGGCGCGAAAGCCCCGGGCGATAGAGGCGTAGGTCATCACCTCCTCAGTCCAGAAACGGGTCACCGATATCCTCGGCTGCCATTCCTCGGCAGTATAGCGATCGGCCGTGGTCGCCGCCGAGCCCTCCAGCTCCTGCTTGTCGTAACGCAGGCCGAAAGCAAACTCCAGCGCATCGCTGTAACGATAGAATACATTGGCAAAGATGCCCAGGGAGTCGCTTTCCACACTGCTGGCGCTGGGCACGGTGATACCCAAAGGCACCACCGTGGTGAGCAAAGTGGCGTCGGTTTCCGACTCGTTGACGAATACCCCGAACAGGGTCGACAACTGGTCGCTGAACTGGGTATCAAAGCGAACTTCACCCGTGGTGGTGTCCAGCTGACTCTCGCCAGCTCGGCGCACGAAGTCCACCGGGCCAAAATCACCATCGGCAACGCCGTCCTGGTCGCGGCGATAGAATGCACCAGTAGCAGTAACCGTGGTATCCAGTGCAGCCAGATCAAACTCACCAGTAAGGTCCACGCTCTTGTATTTGAAGGTGGCGATGCTGTTCACGTTGCTGAGAGAGCTGTATTGGTAATCCGTAGGCCCGGCAACCCAGCGGTAGGGCGTAGAACCGCCCTCCACCTCGTCGTAGCGGGCATTGAGCGTGAACTTTGCACCCTCCAGCGGGCGCAGGATGACTGTCGTGTTGGCGCTTTGCTGCTCCAGGGGATTGCCTTCACCACCCGCCAGCTCATTCGGCATGAAGCCGTCGTGGCTGTGCCATGCGGCACCCGCGCGAACCTGCAGGCGGTCCGGCACCAGCGCGCCGCTCACGCTCACCGAGGCCGACTGGAAGTCGTCGGGGCCTGCATAAACGGCATTGACCCGGCCGCGGAATTCGTTGTCTGGCTGCTGGGTGATCACGTTGATCGCACCGCCCAGGGTGTTGTTGCCAAACAGGGTTCCCTGCGGTCCTCGCAACACCTCAACGCGTTCCACATCGAGCAGTGGGCTGTTCAGGTAGGACGTGTTCGGCTGGTAGATACCATCGATGAAAATGCCCACCCCGGGCTGCACCGTGTCGATCAGGGTGGTCCCGACCCCTCGAATGGACACAAACGCCCGCCCCACCGAATCCGAGTTGATATTCAGCCCGGGGCTGTAGGCGGCTACGTCCTTTACCGAGTAGATCTGCAGCGCATTGAGCTGGTTGGCATTGAGGGCAGTGACCGCCATGGGAATATCGCGAAGGCTCTCCTCCCGGCGGCGTGCGGTTACCACAACCTCTTCCAGGGCCCCAAAGGCCGGATTACTCGGTCCGGCATCCTGCGCCGACGCGTTGGGCGTGAGTCCGATCGCCGCCAGAGTCAAGGCGCTCCAGATGGCATGGTGGTTAAATGAAGGCATTGTTTTCTCTCCTGCGGGGTAGTGAGCTGCGGTGCGATAGCGGGTTCAGTCCTGCGTACAGCGGTAACTGCTGGCGAGGGAAGGATTGCCTTGGCCGCGGTAGCGGGCATAGGCGGGGTATTTACACAGGGGTCGGCTCGCGGTGATGCCGCCCTCCTCATCTTTGCGGGTCGACAGCAGCTCCTGCGCTGAGGGCGGTATTCCTTTCTCCACCCACTGCGAGACGGCCTGCATCAGGTCCACCTGGTCGGGCCCGGGACCGCCCCGGCAGTGTCCTACGCCAGGAGCCAGGTAGAGTTCCAGAGTTTCATCGGCACGCTGCTGCCCCATGGACTGCACTGCCGCCTGGTAGTAATTCACGCTGTCTCGCGGACTTACCGAGCTGTCAAGAGTGCCCTGCCACAGAATCAGTTTGCCGCCCGCATCACGCAGTGGCACCAGATCGGGGTTGACGGCGTTGAATTTGGTGGCGAGTTCGCCCAGGGCCTCCAATGCCTGCGCGGGGTCCCAGGCCGCAGTATCGAGATCGGGGTTACCAGTAACAAAGGAGCGTATAAAACCATCGGAGAACAAAGCCTGGATGGAGTCCAGAAATCTCCCTGGCCAAATGTATTCACCCCAGCCAGAAGCCAGATTTTCGCCACCAAAGTAGAAGCCGGGATGCTCGACAATACCCGCACCGAGGTCCAGCGGTGAGGTGATCAGGTGCACCAGTTCCAGCTGTTCCGGTGCAAGGCAGTCGGGGTGCTCGCTGTTTACACAGGCGAGTACCTGCGGTTGGAAATCGCAGGCATCCGGGCGGGCGATGATGCCGTCAGCGATGCCGTCCAGAGCGTCACATTGAGCGAGCACCGCCTCTGCCAGATATTGCCGCTGGGCCGCACTCAACGCGGAATCTTTGCTCCGCAAATGCGCACTGATGCGGTGGAACTGCATGAACAGACCCACGGCATTGCCAGCGGGTGCCCGGGCAACAATACCGTCGAATGCTTCAGGATGCCTCTGGGCGAGAAGCAGTGCGTCGTGCCCACCCATGGAACAGCCCTCGAAATAACTGTATGCGGGACCGGCGCCATAGAACTGCTCAATGAGCTGCCGGACATGGGGCCAGGCCCGGATCTCGGACTGGTACAGGTAATCCGCCCGGGCCTGTGCGTCGCCGGCGAATTCAGCGCGCAAGTACTTCAGGGGATTGAGGCTGGACGCACGATCGTAGCCACCATTGGTGGAGGCGATGGCATACCCATCCCGGAGAATGGAGGGGCTGAAGACCAGTTCGAAGTCCTCATCCAGCAGGAAGCCGTCGAAACCGCCGCCGCCGATGAAGGCGAGTTTCCGGTTCCACTCCCCGAGGGGCAACCAGACGTTGAACCTCAGCTGCGAGTCAGTCATCGCCACGGTGGCGGTGCAGTAAGCTTGGCTGGCCGCGGCGGGCGCGAGCAGCTGGGTCTCAACTACAAGGCCTGCCCCCTCTTGCGCCTGCGCTTCCTGCAGGGCATCACAGGCGGCTACCTGTTCCGCGGTTACGCCCGCCGGGGTGTCGCTGTCGCCAACGGAGCAGGCTCCCAGCAACAGGCTACCGGCAAGGGCGACCAGGACAGGGTAATTTCTGCCCCGCCGGGGTGGGGGGTTTCTGCAAAGTACTCGTCGCATACGAACCATTTATTGTTAGCGGATACTTGAGCCAAGATTGGACTCTAGATATATTACTATTACATGTCAACCTGTATTATAGGTTGACCATCAACTATTTCATGAACTGTCAGAGGCCGTTGTCTGCCATCGACGCTGCCGATATGATGAAGCGGTACCCCGGTCATCCATCGGGACACCGTTCTTTCAGGAAGTCATTGACTTGAGCAGCGCCAAGGGCAAGAAAGAAGAGCAGCCAGAAACCCTGGTGCAGAACGTGGTCCGGTCGTTGATCACCTACATCCGTGACAACCAGTTGACCGTTGGGGATACGATTCTCAGCGAGGGTGAGTTCGGCCAGCTGCTGGGTGTCAGCCGGACCGTGGTACGTGAAGCCTTCAAAGCGCTGGGGGCCATGAACATCATCGAGGTCAGCTCGGGGCGACGCGCCAGGGTGCGCGCTTTCGACGGCACCGTCATGGCGCTGACGCTCAGCCATGGCCTGCGTACGCAACAGGTGACAGTACAGCAGACCTGGGACGTGCGACGGGCAATAGAAATGCGTGCCGTTACCCTGGCCTGCATGCACCGCACACAAAAAAACGCCGAAAGACTAGTGGAACTGGTCGATCTGATGCGCGCCAGTCAACAGGACATCGCGGCGATGACGGAGCACGATATCGACTTCCACACCACCATCGCCGAATCGACCCGCAATCCGCTCTATCCCGTGCTGGTTTCGTCCCTGACATCAGCCATGCGGGACACCAATCCCATAGTCTGGCAGGCACGCACTCGCGACGCCGAGCGACGCGCGGTCATGGACTGGCATGCCGCCATCGCCAACGCGATCAACGCACGTGACACCGAACAGGCCAATGAGGCGATGTCGAGGCACTTCGACGAGGCCCTGCGCGGTCTGGTGAACTCCGGTTTCAACTAACACCTCCTCATTTGGTGGGGAACTTGACCGCTTATTGGCACTGGTGACGGTCTGCAGCATGTCATTGGCTGAATTTGATGAAACGTGGCCCTTGGGATTTTGCTGCGGCGCGCCTAGAATACTGTGTATCCATACAGTATTGAGGGCTTTGTC
>TARA_R110002110_G_scaffold196640_3_pt1 | contig 11584 bp, 10 predicted proteins | sample TARA_R110002110 | Tara Oceans TARA_R110002110 (sample SAMEA4397330) | marine metagenome | biome: Polar Biome; feature: [SRF] surface water layer (ENVO:00010504); material: water (ENVO:00002006), including particulate matter (ENVO:01000060) such as... | depth 5 m
ATGAACCAGGCGTGCTCGACCATCTCGCCGACCGTCAGGCCGCGCAAGAGGTGATCAACAAGAAGTTTGATCTGGCGGCACTCGCAGCAAGCCGCGAAGAGGCCGCCGCGAAACAGGCGGAGGAGATGGCAGAGCAGACCGCCGCCAGCGCCGAGGAGTTTCGCCTCGCCCTGGTCACCGGTTTTTCGCTGCCCGTCGATGACGAAGACGCGGTGAATATCGAGGAATCAAACCGGCTTGCCTCGATCGACTATATTCTGGCCGTGCAGCAAAAGAACGCGGCGACCTTCGAGTTGTGCAAGACCATTTCGGAAAAGGGCGTGGGCCTCGTCGTCAAGATGTTTCCGGCGGCGTCGATGGTCGAGGCCTGTCTGACGCTGACATTCTCGATCCAGGACACCATATCCAAGGCCCAGGAATTGATTGTCTGGCAAGACAATTTCCGCGATGCCCAGGCGGCGTCATCGGCGCAGGTCGATGCCTTTCTCAGCCGCAAGGGGTTGCAGACCAAACAGGTGGCCCAGGCCGGGATAAAGGTGGCGCTGGATGCGGCGAAGGTGGTGGCCGAAGCGCTGAAGCTGACCCCGGCCGCCCCGGCTGCCCCCGTCGTATCGGCGGGGGTCGATCTTGTCGAAGCGGCGCTCGAGTTGGCCGACATCATCTATACCGAAGTGCAGATGGCCGCCGCCTGGCGCATCTATCAGCAGGCGCGCGACATGCCCGGCGACAGGTATCTGGCGCGCAAGGCGACGCGGCAAAACCCGACCCTCGCGAAATATGCGATGGCCTGGGGGGCAACCAAGGGCGATCCGATCGCGGTCGAAGGCATGCGCCGCTGCGGGCTGAACGAGCATACCCTGGCCCTGCCGGACAGCAATGTAGCCAAGGTCGTGGCCTATCTCGAGGCGAAATATGCCGATGACCCGGTCTTGCTGCGCGCGGTTCCCGTCAAGCAAGCCTGGCACCCCGGCCCGGTTGAACTGTCGCTGCGCAGTTGGGCCAGCTTCTATCAGATGGCAACGACGATGGCACAGCCTGCTGTAACAAAAACCAACGACATCAGCGGTATCAACGCGGCATTGGGCGAGTTGGAAGATGCTGACGCGGCCTTTGTGACAGAGGTCAGGCGCCTGAAGGACGAAAATAGAACCCGTGAACCGGATGAAATAGCCGTCGATCCCGGCACGCCGGAAGATGCCGTGACGGCGGGGCTGTTGTCGGTGCTTTATAGGCTGAGCGACAATTTCCGCCGGTTCAAAAGCCTGGATACAGAGGGTGCCAGGCATGTTGAAATGGCAGCATATATCGATGCCATGGCCGCCCATGCCGACCGGAAACTGACCGCGACCGAGGGCATCTTGCATGACAGGCCCTGGGCCTGAAATCTCGGTCAGGCCGGTCGGCGTGCCTTTGGTCGTTTGTGCAGCCGGTGTGCCATCAGGATTTGCCTGGCGCAAGGCTGGTGGCGCGCAAAACGGTTCCTTTGCGGGCTGGGATGGTATAGCCTCAAAGGCGATTTGACTTCATTGAGAACGGGGTTCCGGATGCGTCTTCTGCCCGCCATAATTCTGGCGATTGCCATTGTCCTCGCACCGGTTGTCTGGTTCGTCGGGTCCTACCTTTTGTCACCGTCGTCATCGGATTTTTCAGGCGACCTGACCGGAACCGCCGTTGACAGCGGTGCCCGGATCGAAATCGAAATCTTGCGTCAGCAGATGGAAGATCTTCAGCTTCGGCTTGGCACGGTGGAAGAAGAGCTGTCGCAACTGCAACGCGCGCCGATGGCGCCGATGGTAAATGCCGACCCGAACGCCTTGCTTGAATCACTGAATGGCAATCAGATTCTCGATGTTTACGCCCAGGTTGTACAGATCGCCGGGCGCCGCAAGATCAACGACGGCATCAGTGTTGCCGGCTCCAGCACTTTGCTGGCGATGTTCGGCCCACCTCGCGAAGATCTTTCGGATGATTGCCAATCGCTGACGAACCCCCGGGTGAAGGATTTGCTGGTCCTGGCTGATGTCGGCCCGATCCGCGTGAACCTGCTGCGCCCGGCGGTCGAGTCCCTGACCAGGGTGTTCGAGCGGGTGAAGCGTATGGATGTCGAACTTTACAGCCGTATCACTTCGGCCGGGGGGCTTTGTGTGCGCCGCATCCGGGGCTCTGAAACCGCCGTTTCCACCCATGCCTACGGCCTTGCGCTTGACCTCAACATAGATGGTGTGCTCGACACCCTCGGCGACGGTAAAACCCAGTTGGGCCTGACCATCCTGTCGGATTTTTTCCAGGAGGAGGGCTGGTTCTGGGGGGCTGCGTTCGGGCGTGAGGACTCGATGCATTTTGAAGTGTCGCAAGAAATGTTGTCGCGCTGGCGGAGCGCTGGCGAGATTTAGGGACGCACCCGAATTTGCGCCCCAACCTTTGCCAGACGGCATGCTCCGGTCAATTTGACCAGTTTTTTTGTGTCCGGTCGGGAAGGGTTCAAAAGGCCCCCCCGTTCCCGTGATGTGTGGCGGCCTCAGAACGTCAGTGCGCGGTCGCCCTCGGCGTCTTTGATGCGCGTGGGCAGGCCGATGCTGCCAAGCAGACGCAGAAACGGTCTGGGGTCCAGATCCTCGACATTGGCCATCTCGCCGATATCCCAGGTGCCGTCTGCGATCAGCATGGCCGCAGCGACCGGCGGAACCCCGGCGGTGTAGGAAATGCCTTGCGAGCCGACCTCGTCATAAGCGTTCTTGTGGTCGGATATGTTGTAGATATGAACCTCGACCGGGTTGCCGTTCTTGCGGCCCTTCACGATGCTTCCGATGCAGGTTTTGCCAACGTAGTCCGGCGCAAGACTGGACGGGTCGGGCAATACCGCCTTGACCAGCTTCAGCGGCACGACCTCCAGCCCTTCGGCGGTTGTGACGGGCTGTTCCGACAGCAGGCCAAGATTGTTGAGCACGGTGAAAACGTTGATGTAATGCTCGCCGAACCCCATCCAGAAACGCACATCGGCCTGCGGGTAGCGGCTTGACAGGGAATGCACCTCGTCGTGGCCGGTCATGTAGGCCATCTGTTTGCCGACGACCGGCAGGTCATATTCGCGACCGACCTCAAACATCCTGTTCGACTGCCAGGCGCCGTTCTGCCAACTGTAGACCGTTCCGGTAAACTCGCGAAAGTTGATCTCGGGGTCGAAGTTGGTCGAGAACCAGCGCCCGTGGCTGCCTGCGTTTATGTCCACGATATCGATGCTTTCCACCGTATCAAGATGGTCATCTGCCGCCAGCCTAGCATAGGCATTCACAACGCCAGGGTCAAAGCCAACACCCAGGATGGCCGTGACGCCCGCGACCTTGCAGGCCTCGCGCCGCTTCCATTCATGGTTGCCGTACCACGGCGGGGTTTCGCAAATTCTGGCGGGGTCTTCATGAATGGCGGTGTCCAAATAGGCAGCACCGGTCTCGATGCAGGCTTGCAGAACCGTCATGTTCACGAAGGGAGAGCCGACGTTGATGACAATCCGCGCCCCGGTCGCCCGGATCAGGGCCTCCACGGCAGCCGTATCGGTCGCGTCCAGGGAATGGGCCTCAAAGCGGCCCGCAACCTTCATCGCGGATTTTTCATGTACCGAGGCGATGATCGCGCGGCATTTCGCGATGGTGCGGCTCGCGATGTGCAGATCGCCCAGAACATCGTTGTTCTGTGCGCATTTATGCGCCACGACCCGGGCCACTCCACCGGCTCCGATGATCAGTACATTGCGTTTCATAGCGTTGCCTCCTTAACCTAGGTTTCCCTTGAAATCGGCATAGCCGAATTCGCGCGCGACGGTCAGCGAGCCGTCGACCTCACGCAGAACGATTGACGGCATCCTGACGCCATTGAACCAGTTTTTCTTAACCATCGAATATCCGGCGGCATCGGCAATCGACAGACGGTCGCCGATGGCCAGCGGGGCTGGAAAGCTGAACTCGCCAAAGACATCGCCGGCAAGGCAGCTTTTGCCGCAGATCATATAGTCGTGGTCACCGGCGACATGCATTTTTGCATTTTCGCGGTAGATCAGCAGGTCGAGCATATGCGCCTCGACCGAACTGTCGACAATGGCGAGTTTCTTGCCGTTGTCCAGCAGGTCGAGCACGCTGACCTCAAGGCTGGCGCATTGCGTGATCGCGGCCTCGCCGGGCTCGAGGTAAACCTGCACGCCAAAGCGTTCGGCAAAGGCCTTCAGCCGCGCGGCGAGCCTGGCAATAGGGTAGCCGTCGCCGGTGAAATGGATGCCACCGCCAAGGCTGACCCAGGTCAGCTTTGCCAGGAAATCGCCGAATTCGGTCTCTATCCGGGTCAGTTGCCGGTCAAAAAGATCAAAGTCGTCATTCTCGCAATTGTAGTGAATCATCACGCCGGAAATCTGGTCTGCCACCGCGTCCAGCTTGCCAGGGTCCCATTCGCCAAGGCGGCTGTAGGGACGGGCCGGGTCGGCGAGATCGAAGCTGCTGGTCGAAAACCGGGGGTTCAGCCGCAGACCGCGGGCAATGCCGCCTGTTCTGGCTTTGAAACGGTTCAATTGGCTGATCGAGTTGAAGATGATCTTGTCGGCGTAGCCTGCGGCCTCGTCCACCTCGTCATCGGCCCAGGCGACAGAATAGGCGTGGGTCTCGCCGCCGAAGGTCTCGTGCCCCAGCCGTAGTTCATAAAGGCTGCTGGAGGTGGTACCATCAAGATGGCCACGCATGGCATCAAACGCGGGCCAGGTGGCGAAACATTTCAGCGCCAGCAGACATTTCGCCCCCGAGGCGTGGCGAAGCTGATCAATCTTGGCCATATTGACCGCCAGCTTCGTCTTGTCGATCAGGTAGTAAGGCGTCGGTAGCATGGCGTCCCCCGGACAAGGCAAGAGCGCGCGATATAGGGCCAAGGGCCGACAAAGGCAAGGCACAGCCCCGTCCGGACAGATCAATATGCCGAAGACATGACGTGCCATTGCCCCGGGGTTTCGCACCGCCGAGGGGGCGGTAAATCGCCAGTGTCAGCCACTGTTCCCCGCAGGCGAGGCTCACATCATGCGGATGACGTCCTTGCCGACAGCCAGAACATAGCCGCGCCTCGCGATGGTTCTGACCAGCAATTCGCTGACCATCTGGTTGCCGAGGGTGTCGCGAAGGCGTTTGATACGGGTCGCCCCGGCGGCCTCTTCGCAATCGCTGGCATCGCGGCCCGAAATCACGCCTTCAAGCTGCGCGCCGGTCATGACGTCGTCGTCCATCCGCGCTTCGGCCAGCACCGAGAGCGTTTCCAGCGCGGCTTCGGTCAGCTTGAATTCCATGTCGTTGATATAGACCGCCCTGCTTTCGCGACTGATCAGCAGGCTGGACACCTGGATACCGGACCGCTGGATCGCCGAAATCCGTCGGTTCAGCGCTATGATCGTCACCAGGAACACCAGCGCAGCGACCATCAGGGCGGTGGCAAAGACCAGCAGTACAAAAATCACCACGCGGTAACTGGCGAGAACCTCCGAAAAAGCCGTGCCGGACTGCGCCAGGATTTCCAGCAATTTGATCTCCGCGCCGGAGGTCAGCCCATCACTCTCGACAAAAATCCGCTCTACCCTTGCATTGAAGGCATTGGCGTCGGGCAGGTTGATGAACAGGAAGACCGCGGCACCGAACAGGATCAGCACAATCGCGCTGATGCCGCCGGCAACCACGCGGTTTCCCGTCTTCAGCGGATCAGTAGCGAAGGAAGTAGTCTCCGGCACTTGCTTTCCTTTCAGCGAGGCCCTCTTGCCCGAAGGTGGAGAGGACGGTCAGAACTGTCCAGCCAGCAGCTTGCAGGCGCGGGGCGATCGCCGCAGCGGCGGCCGCATTCGAGCAAGCCGCATCCGGGACTTCCATCACACCATAATGCAGGCGCAACGGGTTGTCTTGCTTGGCTTTGTAGTCGGCGTAACATTCGGCCCAGGCCGGTGCTGCCGACAGGGCCACCACAACAAGCGCGGCGCTTAGGGATCGTTTCATGGCGGCTACTCCTGATTTTCTCTGCGCCCAACCTGCGCGGAACGCCAATGATATTCAATATCAACGACCCTGCAAGGCGCGGCTATCCGATAACCGCCCGCCGTTATTGCCTGTCCGTGCGGTTCGGGCCGAACCTGGCTTCACCAAGCCCGTTGCGCACCATTTGCAGGGCAGACACACCGGAAAAAGGATGACCGAAATGACCCTGATCAAAACCGCTCCCGCCCGCCGCTTTGTTGCCACTGTGGCTGCCGCCGCTACGGCGCTGGCGCTGATGACCGCAGGTGCCATGCCGGCCCGTGCCAGCACTGAAACCGACAATTTCGCAAAGGCGATTGCCGCGCTGGCCGCCATCGCGATTATCGGCAGCGCGATCAATGACAGCAACCGCAAGAACAAGGCCGTCGCGCCACAACCGCGTCGCGACAGTGATCGCTATGATCGCGATGGCCGCTACAATCGCGACAATCGCCATGACCGCCGCCAACAAGCACGGATATTGCCGCAGGAATGCGCGGTTGAAGTGCGCAGCCGTCGCCGCAGCCAGACCCTCTATGTCGGGCGTTGCCTGAACCGTAACGGCGTGACCCGCCAATTGCCGCAGCAATGCGCCACGCAGGTTTACCTTCGCAACCGCCCGGTGACGGCCTACGACGAAGCCTGTCTTCGCGATGCCGGTTTTCGCACCGAAGGCCCGCGCCGTCGCCGCGATTGAGCGAAAGTGCATGGCCCCGTTGCACCGGGGGCAGGGCCGGGGGCAGGGCCGGGGGCAGGGCCGGGGGCGCGGGGCAAGGCCGCCTGCGCCCCCCTCGTTTTTTTCCGTGCATTCCGGCATAGCCCTTTCTTTCTGTTCTTTTCATTCTGCGTCGGATCGGCTTTTGTGAGCGGATGGAAAAACCAGGCCCTGATTTCAGCTTTGAAGAGGCTGCGCTTGCTCTCGGGGCGACTGTCGTCGTCGGAGTCGACGAAGTCGGGCGCGGCCCTTTGGCGGGGCCGGTGACGGCCGCCGCCGTGCGATTGCTTCCAGGTCAGATTCCCGAGGGGCTGAACGACAGCAAAAAGCTGACAGCGCGCCGCCGTGAGGCGCTTTATCATCAGATCATGGCGCGGGCAGAGGTGTCTGTTGCCCATGCCAGCGTGACCGAGATCGAGGTGCTGAACATCTTGCGGGCCAGCCACCTTGCGATGGAGCGAGCCCTTCAAGGCTTGCCGGTGCCTGCCGACTTTGCATTGATCGACGGCAACGTGTTGCCAAAGGGTATGACCTGCCCGGCACGGGCGATAGTCGGCGGCGACGCGCGCAGCCTTTCCATCTCGGCGGCCTCGATTGTGGCCAAAGTGACACGCGACAGGCTGATGGTGGAATTGGCGCAACTATATCCAGGGTATGGCTGGGACAAGAACGCAGGCTACCCGACAAAAATGCACCGTGCGGCCCTTCTAAATCTTGGGGTGACCCCGCATCATAGACGATCCTTCAAGCCGGTACACAATATCTTGTATCAAGACAAATCTCTAACTCCTTGATTCAATAAAGAATTTGACGCCGAATCAGGAATGAATCATCTTTGACGCAATAAATCGGCACAAAAAGCGCCGGATGCAGAGGCAAAGATGACAGTGAAAACCAAAAAACCGGAGGCAGCGGCCCTTCCGCTGAACCAAATTCTTGCAGGCGACTGCGTTGAGATGATGAACAGCCTGCCCGCAGGGTCGGTTGATCTGATCTTTGCGGACCCGCCCTACAACCTGCAACTGAAGGGTGATCTGCACCGTCCCGACAACTCGAAAGTCGACGCGGTCGATGACCACTGGGACCAGTTTTCCAGCTTTGCCATGTATGACCGTTTTACCCATGACTGGCTGGCTGCAGCCAAGCGCCTGCTGAAACCGAACGGCGCGATCTGGGTCATCGGTTCGTATCACAACATCTTTCGGGTCGGCGCGCAGTTGCAGGATCAGGGCTTCTGGCTGCTGAACGATGTCGTCTGGCGCAAAACCAACCCGATGCCGAACTTTCGCGGCAAACGCCTGACCAACGCGCATGAAACCCTGATCTGGGCCAGCCGCGACGAGGGCGCGAAATACACCTTTAACTATGAGGCGCTGAAGGCGCTGAACGAAGGGGTGCAGATGCGCTCTGACTGGGTTCTGCCGATCTGCACCGGGCATGAGCGCCTGAAGGACGAAGCGGGCGACAAGGCCCACCCGACGCAAAAGCCCGAAAGCCTTTTGCACCGCGTGATGATCGCGACGACCAACCCCGGCGATGTCGTGCTTGACCCGTTCTTCGGCACCGGCACCACCGGTGCCGTGGCCAGGATGCTGGGCCGCGACTTTATCGGGATCGAGCGGGAAGAGGCCTACCGCGACGTCGCGGCAAAGCGCATCGCCAAGGTGCGGAAATTTGACGCCTCGACGCTGGAGATCACCGGCTCGAAACGCGCCGAACCGCGCGTGCCGTTTGGTCAGTTGGTCGAGCGTGGCATGCTGCGGCCAGGCGAAATATTGACCTCTCCGCGCGGAATGACGGCCAAGGTGCGCGTTGATGGCACCCTGATCGGCAATGACGTCAAGGGCTCCATCCACCAGGTCGGTGCCGCACTGGAAGGCGCGCCTTCGTGCAACGGCTGGACTTACTGGCATTTCAAGCGCGAAGGCAAGATGGTGTCGATCGACCTTCTGCGCCAGCAGATCCGCGCCGAAATGGCCGACGAAAGCCGTCCTCATTAAGGATAAACCCCCACAGGGTTTACGCCTGCGCCGGGTTTGCTGTCCGGCGCAACTTGTCCCGCTGTGCTTGCATGGCGGGATTTTTTGGTCAGAGTGGCGGAGTATTCTGCCACAGGACAGGTGATTGACAGCCGCGCCACCCCCTGGCGTTCTGACAAGGTGGCGACACATTTTAAGGGGCAGGTTTTGCCCCCTGCACTGACAGGATCACAGCGATCAGGAGGAACGGTTTTGCCGCCCGGAAAAACGATGCGCGAGACTGCGGCGCGACTGGAAGACGAAATTGCCGATATGGCCTTGCGGATCGCGGCTGATCTTCGGCTGACAATCGGCGCGCGTCAGGCCCTGGTGGCGCGTCACGCGCGTTTCACCGATATTCTGGCCCGGCTGCGCGCGGTTCTGCTGCGCTTTGAACGTTCGGCCCGGGGAAATGGGGCACCCGCGAACACACGGGATCAGCAATATTTCAGGCGGCTGCGCCGGCGGGTCCTGATGCTTGAGCGGATCGCCGAAGCCCTTGCGCTGACGGTTCTGGCAGAGCCGTCGCTGCTGTATCCCGACTGGCTGCCACGCAAACACGCGGCGATGGTGCAAATTGATCTGCTCGACACGGCGATGATCTGGCTGCACCGGTTGGTGATTCCACCGCAGCAATCGGAGGCGGCGGTTGCACTCGGTTGCTATCCCGATATCCCCCTCGGCTCTGTCAGTTTCATGAGCCACGCGCATGTGGCCTATCGTGCGGCCCTGGCGCAGAAACGCACCCGCCCGCTGCGCTTTCTCGATGTCGGCTGTGGCGGCGGCATCAAGGTTTTGCTGGCCGCTGGGTTGTTTGATGAGGCGGTCGGCTTCGACTATGACGCGGCCTATGTCGATGCCGCGCAGGCAAGCTTTGCCCGGATGGGGGCGCAGCGTTGTCAGGCCTTCCGGGGCAACGGGTTGGAATTTGAAGACTACGCCGGTTTCGATGTGATCTATCTGTTCAAGCCGATGTCAGACCCCGGGGCGCTGGCCCGGCTTGAGGCAAGGATTGTCGATGACGCCCGCCCCGGCACGATCGTGATCGCACCCTACCAAGAGTTTTTTCTACGCCACGAGGGCCACAACTGCCACCGTCTTCAGGGGGCGGTCTATATCACCGCGCAGTCAGAGGCCGCGGTGCGCGAATTGCACGCAGAGGCCTGCCGCATGGGCCCCGATGTCCGGTCGCCCGACTGCGGCGTGCATCAGGCCCACCCGCAATGGCTGCGCGCGCTTTTCATGGCCTGCGCTGAAAACGGCCATATGCCACCGGTCTGACGCCCGGTCTGATATGAAGTGCGAAACGCCACGGATCAACGTGGCAGGGGGTTCAGTGCCTTGTTGTAGGGTTTCCAATCGGTGATGTCCGGGTACCAGGTCTGGCGCCACGCGCGGACCCTTTTGTTCATTACCCGCCGCCACAGGGGCGGGAACATCGCCACAAGTGTCATCACCGGATAGCCGAAGGGCAGTTGTGGGGCCTCATTCGGGGCGTAGGTCTGTAGCAAGGGAAAGCGCCGGGCCGGTTTGTAGTGGTGGTCCGAATGGCGTTGAAGATTGATCAGCAACCAGTTGGAAACCTTGTAGTCGGTGTTCCAGGAATGGCGGGGCAGCACATGTTCATACTTGCCGTGGCCGAGGTGTCGGCGGGTCAGGCCGTAATGCTCGATGTAATTCGCCAGTTCCAACTGCCAGACCGCGATGGCAGCCTGATAGGCGAACAGACCCAGCCCGACCCCGCCGCCGAGAGAAAGCGCAAGCGCGATCATTAGGCCCTGCAAGGCGGCGTAGCGCCAGAACGGGTTGGAAAGATGATAGGTCGGTCGAGATTTGCGCGCCGACAGGGCGGCTTCGGCCCGCCACGCCGAGACAGGGCATTGCCACAGAACCCTCAGGAAGAAGTGATAGAAAGTCTCGTTGTAGCGGGCGGAGACCGGGTCGCGCGGCGTGCCGATATAGAGGTGATGGACGCGCAGGTGCTCTGACCTGAAATGGCTGTAAAGCACCGAGGCCAGCAGCAGATCAGCCAACCAGCGTTCAAATCTGGATTTCCGGTGCATCAACTCATGGCTGAAGTTGATGCCGACGGTGCCCGACACGACGCCCATGCCAAAAAAGACCCCGATCTTTTCGAGCGGGTTCAGGTGGGCGGCGGCAGGCACATACCATAGCATCCAGATCAGCAGGCAGAACTGCACCGGAAACCAGATCAGCGTCACCGCCTTGTACCAAAACAGCGCCGCCTCCGGGGTGTCAGGGTCGGCGTTGTCAGGGTCTTTCCCCGTGCGGGCATCCAGCAGGGCGAACAGACCCCAGGCATAGAGCGGCAAAAGCAGGATGGTCCAGCCGCCGTTCAACGCGCCGAAAATCGCAATCGGCACCAGTGTCAGCGACAGCCAGAAGGGCAACGCGCGGCTCAGACGGGAAACTTCGGCGGGCGCGATCGTTGTCATGGAGGCTCCGTTCTGGCTTGCCAAAGTATAGGCGTGGGGCGGAGGCCGCTCAATCCGCTAAATTGCGGCGAACGCAAGGTCATAGGCTTTGCGCATCAGGGTTGGCAGGTCACCTGGGGCAAAGCGGTTATGGGCGACAAAGCTGCCGCGCTGCGGGTTGCCGCTGCTTTCGGCGGTCAGCACCTGAAGGCGCAGGTGAAAATGCGTGAAGGTGTGACGCACTTCGCCCGCCTCTGCCCATTCGGCGCGGATCGGGGCGGTGCCCGTCATCTGCCCGCCTTTGGTATCCCAGTCGGTGCCGGGAAAGCCCAGCATCCCGCCCAGCAATCCGCGGTCTGGACGGCGCTCCAGCAGCAGGGCCCCGTCGGG
>TARA_R110002110_G_scaffold247228_1_pt1 | contig 11583 bp, 17 predicted proteins | sample TARA_R110002110 | Tara Oceans TARA_R110002110 (sample SAMEA4397330) | marine metagenome | biome: Polar Biome; feature: [SRF] surface water layer (ENVO:00010504); material: water (ENVO:00002006), including particulate matter (ENVO:01000060) such as... | depth 5 m
GTAGGTAAAGTAGGTTCATAACTACAAGCATTAGAAAAATCTACAGGATTACCTCTATGATTTAAATGAGATGTTTGAATAAAATTAGTAGGTAAGGTAGGTTCATATACTTTACTTTGAGAATGAGTATATTTAGTTTTTGATCCAGTTATTAAGGAGGATACAACCTTTTTATTTTTTATTTTTTTATGATACTTTGCATAATTATATATGGGTTGCTTCTTATAAAATATAAATATATATTCTGTTGCCTTTCCTAACCTTATCCTGCTTAATAAAGGTGTAGTTGTAATTTCTTTATTCCATACAATTTCATATTTAAAACCTTTAGGATTACTATTAATTAATTCAATACCAAATTTCATATCTCCAAATAAAAATATAGGTGTTCTATCTTTACATATTCTATTTAATTGCTTCCACATTACACCTAAATCTATTGCTTTATCCCATTCTAAATGTTTAAATCTACCATATGGAAGGTCTGCTATTACTATATCAATACTATTTTTAGATAAATCTTTCATCTTTTCAAGACAATCACCAAATATTAATTCCATTATTATATACTTAGATTATATTTATAAGGGGTATATCAGGAATTTTAAATTGTATAACAATTTCCTTAATATCTTATAAAGAATTTCCTTATATATTATTTATGAAAAACTCACATAGAATATACCTCTACGAACGCTAAATAAGTTTTTTGGTTTTATCTTCTTCGTTTTTGGTTTAATTAAACCTTTTGCTATTGCTTGCTTCTTTCTTTTTTGATAATATTCCCTCATATATTTTCTTCTTTTTTCAACGAATTCATCTTTAGTTAAAAAAATTTTATCTTTCATATATATATAATGAGTGAAGAAAATAAAATACCTAAAAGAATTTGCGTAGTATGTAATAAAACTATAAAAACATTTTCTATCTATGAGGATAATCCATCAAGAAAAATACATAGAAGTTGTTGGTTAAAAACTAGATCATTTGAAGATAGAAAATATGACCATCTTTTTACAGGCAGAAAAATTAATAAAAAATGTATTAAAATTAAACCCTCAAAATGAGTTTATAAGGGGTATATCAGGAAATTAAAATTGTATAGTAAAATCCTTAATGTCTTATAAGGAAAATCCTTATATAATAATTTATTAATAATATTTTTTTCATTAATAAGTTTTTGATAAAAACTTTTACTAAAAGTTTAATTAACATTTAATAATATCATTCTTTTTACCAAACGATAAAGAAGGAAAAGATAAAGTTCTAACAAAATGATCCATACTAACTATTGTATAATCTTTATTAAATTTAAAATTAACTCTTTCACCATCTTCTAATAAATCAAAATCTAAACTTAAATTACCTAAATCATCCTGTCCTTTATATAAATATTCATACATTTCCACTAAATCCATTCCTGATTTTTTAGCAGTAAATGATAAGGTTGATGAAGGCACTCCTTTCATTCTTTTATGAACTCCACTACATAAACTTCCATCTTCTTTTTCACCAACTAATTTATCTATATAACATTTCTTTCCCAAAGCAATAAAATGATTTGAATAAATATTTTTACATTCATTACCATCTTCATCCTCTAAATCAAAATCTATATGAAATTGTCCTAAATCTTTTCCATCTAATTCTCTACCATATTTTTCTTTAAATTTTTCCTTTAAGATCTTAACATCATCATACTCAATATGCATACTATCAGTATCTTGGTAGTATATTGTTAAACCTAAATCTTCCGCTAATACCATAACCTCATTCATAATTCTTTTACTCATACTTAATATCTCAACCCCAGCAGGGCAATTATTAAAATGATTTTTTATACTCTCAATAGTTTTAACTATAAATTTTTGTGTTCCAAATAATGGGGTTATTTCTTTAATTAAATTATAATTCTTTTGAACAAACTTCCATAAATTATCTTTTCCATTTATAACTCTATCATTTGTTTCAATACATTTAAGCAAACACTTACCATAACTTGCGTTCATAATAAGTTTATATACAATTTGAATAGGGTTCTTTTCCTTCTTCTTTTGTAATCTTAAATTAAATAATTTTCTTATTGTTTTCTGTATTTGATTATTTCTGCCTTCATCATAATAATAACCCTGTATAAGTGAAAATTCTATTTTTTGAAATTTAATTAGATCTTCTAATGTTGTCTTATCAACAAACATAAATTTACCTTCCATAGCATTAGTAAATACTCTAACACCATCATCATTAATATAACTCATTAAAGGAAAATGTAATTTTTTACCAACTTCTAATACCTTTATCTTAACAAAATATCCAGATTGATTATTTAAAAAATCCATATTTAAAGTATTGTATTTTAATACTTTAGGTCTTCCTTTTAAAAATCCACCATATTCCTTACCTAAACGCTCACAAGCACTAGGATATAAACTAACTCCATCATAATCTGCTAATTTACAATTCTTAACATTCCATTTTACATTATCGCGGCACATCGTTCTACCTCCCACCATACACCTCATAATAAATTCTCTCGGAACTCCACTTAATTTATATACATCTTTAAAACATCCATCTTTTAATAAATAAAATGCTGCTAATGATGCTATTGTTAATATAGGATAATCTTGAGTATCAATATCAATAGCAATAGGTTCTTCCTTTAACCATCCTCTAAATTTTTCATATCCTGCTCTTAATACATCACAATCTATTTCACAATATTTATTACTATATTCAATAATATCAAAATACTCATCATCAGGTGATAAATTCCATTTTTTTATATTCTTTTTAAAGACCTTAATGTCCTTCTTATTTTTAATATACTTACTATTTTTAATAGCATCCTTTATTAAATAAAACCTTTCATTAATACTATTTTTATTATAAATATCATAAGGCATTATCTCCTTCTGTATAGGTAAATTAAAACAACTTCCAAATTTTTTTAAAGGCATCGGTATTAATTTCAAACTATCTTTAATATGAATTTTTAATACTTTTGCCTTACCTTCATCGTCTATAATTGTATTATTATAAAAATCTCCTCTACAATATATTAACCCTGTTCCCTTTGTAATCGGTTCAAAATCATATAAATATTGTGCGATAAATCTAAGATCATAACCAGCATTATGTGCTATTAATAATGTATTTTCTTTCAAACTTTCTAACATCTTCTTACCACATTTTTCCCCAAAAAATTCTCTTTTATTTCCTTTATTATCAACATACCTACATAAATAAGGTATATGTAATTGAACTATTGTTTTTTTATTACCTGCTCCTATCATCTCCCTTTCATCAATATAAGTTTCAAAATCAAAAAATATTTTATCAACCCAATCATTTTTACTAACTTGTTCATACCATTCCTGAGCATCTTCCTCAGTCATTCTACTCATTATTGTTTGACGATCTTTCATTTTATTTTCTTGGATACAACACATTTCATTTTTTTCCTTATTTATAAACTCCCTATAATCATAAGATAAAGTTTTCCAAAAATCTATTTTATCATAAAACTGAGTATCAAAAATATCATCACTCCAACTTATGACTGATAAGTATTCATTTTTATTATTAAACATATAGTCAATTACCTTAAAACTATCTATTTCTCTATTATTCTTCTTTTTAAGATTATTACCCTCTTTTCTAAAAACTTTTCTAAATTCATCTAACTCAAAATGATCTATAAGTTCCCAATAATTTTTCAAAGCAAAATAAGTAATAGGCACTTTATCAATAATAAAATAATGTTCATCAATTAACCCAATATAAAATAATTTATGATTCGGATTACCATAACAAATATCATTTTTATGCCTTGTTTCTTTCCTTTTAATTTTAATATATATACCAAACGTTTCAGCAACATATTTTAATTTTGATTGAGGTATAGTTCTATTTAAAATCATAGTTTTTAATTGTTGTAATTTTTCTTCCTCTAATCCTCCTGCTTTTAAAGCAAGATACATACAATTATCATTATAATTTGCTTTTTCAACATTTTTAAACACTCCATATTTATCAAGATCTAAATCGGTTTTATTAAGATATTTAAAAAATGCTGCTCCAGGTGTCTTTGCTAATACTTTATTTCCTTTATCATTATCTTTTAAAAATAATGGATTTGAATTTCTAACTATTTCAATATAATTAGTAAGTTGCATATTATATATAATTTCTTCATCACTTTCCCCAATATGTTCTAATGTAGTTTCTCCCATTTCAATTTGTCTTATATATTCTAATAATTTATTGATATTCTTATCACTTAAGGTATAATAAGTTGCTCCAACTCTTATTAAAACTTGCTCACCTTTTAATAATTTTACAATTACTCTTAGAGTTCTAAGCACACCTAAAGTAGTAGTATCTATTGTTAAACTTTCTTGTTTTTTGACCTTGTATTTAATAATTTGTTTTGCTAATAATTTTTCATCTCGTTTAACCCAATTTATAATTCTATTACCTTTCAAAATAAATTCAGTATTAGTAATAGGAACTTTACCAGTTCGCATTAATGTTCTATGAACTCTCTTACCCCATTTTAAAGTTTTTATTCTAATTTTGTTTCCGTCTTTCCATCTTATAACTAATCTATCTCCTAATTTAGAACTTGAGATAATTTTATCTGGTGTAAAATTAGTTTTGTGTTTCTTCGGCATTTTAATATTAGCAGAGAAATTTTTAAGAATTAAGTTCTTGAGTATTTTATTCGGCATTATAATCTATATGAGGAAAATAATTTTGAGAAATAAACGCGATATTCTATATATTTTCAACTTTTCCTAAAACTCTATAGAATTCCTAAAACTCTATAGATTTTCAAAATCTCCTAAACTATTGGATTTTTTTCTATATATATATTTTTCTTACACCTGCGTTCCTATATCTTCCTCTTCTTCTATATCATCCCTACATTTAAGGAAAGCACAAAGAATAGTATTTACTATCCCATTACAACTTTCTTTATTTTTAATAAAAGGTAATACTTCACTTATTAGCAACATACCTCCTAATACAATATCTAAATAATATTTATCACATTCCATTATTATATAATACCTTAGTATTTTTATTAATCTTAATATTTTTTTCTAGGTCTATTAATATTTGGTTCTTATTATAATAACATTTTATGCATATACCACGCCTATAATTATATTTTGTTAAAGCAGTTAAACAAAAATTACAATATCCAAACTCCATCTCTATAATATAATTAGAAAAAAATTCCTTATATAGTATCAGAAATTTTAAAACATATAACAAAATCCTTAATGTCTTATAAAGGATTTCCTTATATAATCTTTTAGGAAAAGATTTATCAAAATTTTGGTAAGGATTTTTTTAAAATCCTATTTAAAAAGTTGCCTGAGATTGTTGCGTCATCGTAGCACTATCAAAAACAGGGGCAGCAATTCTTCCTTGACTTGCTAAGGAAACAAATTTTGGAGGGGGTTTAGGTGCTACTGGTTTAGGTGTTTCATCAGGATCAAAAATACCTTTAAAAAATTCATAAACTGCTCCAGCATCTAAAGCAGTTCCCACAGCATCCGCCAACCAAGAAATAGGATTACTTTCCCCTGTTGCTGCTCCTACTTCTAATAAATCCTCCCCTATTCCTCCTTCTCCTTCTCCTTCTCCTTCTCCCTCTCCTTCTCCTTCTCCTTCTCCATCTTCCTCTTTATCATAAGTATCCAATTTTTTACTATATTGTTCTTCTGCTTCAGTATGTTCCGTTTGTCCTTCTATATCTGCCTTTGTATCTTGTTCTGCGTCTTCTGCCGCAACATCTATATGAGGTTGCTCACTCGGTTTAGCAGGTTGAGGTTGTTCAGGCGGAGGACGATTAATTCTAGGTTTATTTCTTAATCCTACATCCTCATCCTCATCCATCATTCTACGACGTTCAAAAAATCTATTAGTTTCATCAGGAGATAAAAATTTTACTTTACCTGTATCAGCATCAAAATCATCAGGAAATCCTTCTTTACTAAAAGTTTTCCCCTTATTCATATTATCAAAAAAATCATTCATTCCTTCGTCTTCAGGTTGAGCACCTCCCCTATGAGATGTATCAAGTTCTTGCATCTCTGTTCCTTCATCTCCTACATCTCCTACTTTTTCTTCTCCTGTATAATAATCAGCATCATACGCCCCTTCTTCGTCAGGTTCTCCTGTATGTTTATATTCACCTTGTCCTTTAATTCGTCTTTCTTCCTGTAATCTATCATAATGACTATCTGGTAATACATCAGCACTTTTTTCTTCTAATTCTTGACCTTGAGGATAATTACCACCATCATCTACTACAGGTTTTCCAGATATAAAAGAAGTATCTTCAGGCACTATTGTTCCTTCAGGAATAACATCACCAGTAGGGTAATCAGTTCCTTTAGAAGGTAGAACTATATCACCAGTAGGAACATCAGGAAAATCAGGAAGGTCGGCACTTTCATCACCACCACCTCCTTTACTAAATTTCTTTTTAACATCATCATTTAAATCACTATCAGGATCACCTACTTTATATTTCTTCTTAAATTCTTTATATTTTTTATTAAATTGATCATATTTTCCTTTGCCTTTTTTTAAATGATCTTTAATACTATCCCAAGTTTTAGGTAAATTTCTAATTACTTCTCCTGTTTGATGTGTAGCAATACCCTCTAAAATATCCTTAGTCATTTCAGTATTTTTTTCTAAAGTCCAGGCAGCAACATCATCTTTATATTGATCTTGAATAGTATCGTTATGCTGGCGCCAAGAACTATATACTTGTTGATCCACATTAACTCCACCTGAAAACCCACTTACGGCATTTTGGTAATTTCTTAAATTATTAGCAGCACTCATATATATACTATAAAGGATATAAATAAAATTATTAATAATTTTAACTAATATTTATAACCTTTTGTAATGATAAAATTACCTTTAACTATTGGCTTCTCCTTTCTATACTTCATCCAGTTCTTTGCCTGACTAACAGCACTTGCTTTACTATTAAAAGATGCTTTCGCATATTTTCGCTCCTTAATCTTCCATAATCTATATTTATTTCCTTTCTTTACGACTTTGAACGGCATATATGTATTATTGATATATTAATCTTTTAGAAAAAGATTTATCAAAATTTTGGTAAGGATTTTTTTAAAATCCTAATTAAACCCATCCTTTTGACTTAGCAAATGCATACCTTTTGGGATGTTTGTCTTTAAACTTATTAATTTTATTCTCTAAATCTTTTTTACGGAATTCAGTCATTATACGAGGTTGATGAATTGTTTTCCCAAAATTAATTCTTTTCTTTTCTTTCTTTTTTTTATCCATTATACTATTAGATAAGAAAAACTTTTACTAAAAGTTTATCAATCTTCATCATTATCACTATCAACTTGACCTTCTAATAAATCATATTTTCCTCGTTTTCTATACTTCCCTACATACTTCTTCCAATCTATCTTTTTTTCAAAATTTAAATACATTTCCGCAGGTATGCGTCTTAAATGTAAAGTTAAGAAAGAATATTTTTTATTAGCAAACTTCTTATATAGAGGCACTAAAGTTCCCCTATATAAATCTCCCCATTCCTCGTCAATTAATTCTAATTCTTTTTCGTTGAATATGCCGTTGAACATACAACAAGAACTTAATTGAGTTCTCATAATCGTCGGCAAGGCAGTAAATTTTTGACTACTAATAACTAATGATGCGTTGTAATGACGAAATCTACTAATGAAATTTTTTATTAGGTTATTCCTCTCTATCATTCCTACAATATCATCATAAACTACACAAATACGAGGCATATCTTTCTTTTCATATTCCTCCTGATTTGATAATATTTCTTTTAAATGACTATCCTTTACTTCACCAAAAACTTGAAAATGTTCTCTAATGAAGCGGCAATTATCATCTATTAAGCAGGATGGCGAAAAAAAATACACCTCTTCAAAAGCAGGTTTCTTACCACCCCAAAAATGCTTAGATAAAAAAAGATTATTAAGTAATGTAGTTTTACCTGAATGATATGTCCCCAGTAGTCCTAAAGCGAAAGGAATTTTGGGTAGATTAGGGTGATATAAATCTTTATATCTATTCTTCATCGGTTTCACAGGTATTATTTTAAGGTTATTTTCACTCATTTATATATAATAAATAAAAGAAAATATATTATATTTAATTCCATTCCCATACTCTTTTTTTTCTTTGGTATTTATTTGTTAAATGTCTTAATGGATAATTAGGATGTTGATAAGAATTAATTTTTTTATCTTCTTCCTCTTTCTTTATTTTTATATTTTGTTTTCTAATAAATTCTTCTTTGTCTATTATCTGCGAAAAACTTATATTCTTTTTTACTGGAATTTTTACAGGATTTGTAGAATTTGATCTTGTATTATATTTATCCATATATTGCGTGAATGTATCATAATCCATTTTTTTCTGAAATATTCCTTTAGAATTAAATCCAGTTTTTTCTATGTTTTTACTATCTACTTCTTTTTTCTTCCAGTATCTTTCCCTACTTGCTTTTCTATTTTTTTCTTGTCTTTCTAATTTTCTTTCTGCTTTTATTTTTGCTTTTTCTTCTTTTTCTGCTTGTTTATGCTCTCGTTTAATCCTTGCTTTTTCTCTTCTAACTTCTAATCCTTTTAATCTTGCTTTTTGTAAATGTTCATATTTTTTACTCTTTTTAGGTTTCGCTGGTTTTACATCTAAAGTAATTTTTTCATTTTTATCTATTTTTTCATTTGCATGCGTTTCTATTTTTTCCTTTTTTACAAATATATCTTTATGACTGCTATGGATAGGAGAACTTTCAACACTTTGCTCCATTTCCTCCTCTATTTCTTCTAAATTAGGGTTAATTTTAGGGAATTTAGTGCTTAATGCCTTTTCAACCTTACTTTTTATCATTCTTATATATACTATTAATAAATAAATTTTTTTTAAACATTACTAAATTTAAAAAAAATGTAAAAAATGATTTTACTGATATTCCACCCATTCCTCCGTAATATCGGTTAAATATTTAATAGGTATGTAATAATGCAATTTTCGCTCTCTTCGCCCTCTACGCCAAGTTCCTCCCCATTCTGTATATTCTCCCTCCCTTTCCTCCTTTAATAACTGATAATAATAACATTTTTCTATTTTACATCCTTTTAGATCTCTAAATACGAAATAAAGGAAAATTTCATAATCTTTTTTTTTCATTAATTTCCTCATTACATCTATTTTATGCTTAGTAATGAAAGTTGTTGGATATGTATTATAGGCATTTGTTCTTGATTTCAATTCAATACCTACTTTATTAGTTTTATCTATAAAGTCAATAACATCAAAATTTCGTTTTTCACCATTAATAGTCATAGATTTTTTATTTCCTCTTTCAAATTTTAATTTCATTTTCTCCTCAATTATCGGCAAATATTTCTTTTCATATTTGTCCCCATCTAGTCGGTCTTTTAAAGCGTTAGGATGATTATAAGTTTTTGGTATATTTCTCATTATATAATATATCTATATATTTTATTTTTATTAAATACGCATAAATTCCTAAATATACTTGTTATTATATACTCTATAATTCTTGTTATTATATAATATATAAGGGGTATATCAGGATTTTAAAATTGTATAACAAAATCCTTTATAAGACATAAGGGATTTTCTTATTAAAAACTTAACAAGGATGATTTTTTAAATGATCTATATATTTTATTAATTTATCAGTATCTTCTACCATACTATAACTAACACCAAATTTCTTCCTTATCATCATAAACATATGAGCGTTTGAATTTCTTCCTTTTGGATGGTAAGGAGAAGGTGGTAATTTATCTTTTAAATAATTTGCTGTTTCTAATATTAATGCATAAATTGTTTCATTATCTATTAACTCTTCTCTTACCTTATTTTCAGTTAATTCTCTAATCTTAATATTTTTTATGACCAATTCCTCCTTTAATTTTTGATTTTCATTTGTAAGAACTTGAATTTTTCTTTTTAAAAATTTGATAAACTCTATAGATTTTTCCATTATATATATATTCCTAAATTATTTTAAATTATAAACTCGCCGTATTAGCGTTCCAATATTTCGCTGATATTTTTAATATGATATTCCTTAACTTAAAATTTTCATCTATATAGGAATTCTTGATCCTAACTAAAACAATATTTCTTCTTTGTAAATCTAATATTTTAGTTGCTAAAATTCCTTTATCAGTTATTAAATCTAAAATTTTTTGATTTGTTTCCTCCTTCATCTCGTCAAATTGATCTTTTAATTCTTTGACTTTTTCCAAATACCAATTTTCATTAATTTCTTCTTCGTTTTGCTCCATATATTAGCATCATTTTTTTCTTTTAATTTAATATTTTGTTGTTGTAAGGAGGATATTCTTTTTTCATCTTCAATTTTTTCATTCTTATACAGATTTAATATTCTATCATAATCTTCTTTGATTTCAGCACAGAATTCTATATATTCTTGTTCAGTATGCGGCATCTATAATACCTATTTATAAAAAGATTACTTCATAACTTTTTTATAAATGTGCGAACGGAGGAATAAAGTAGATGCTACAGCACCTAACTTATAATAATATATTATTTTTAGGATTTAAACTTAATTAAACTCATTAATTTATGCATTAATTTATTTATTCTTTTTATATGTATTTTCATTTGATAAATTTTATCCTTTAAATCTATTTTATCCTCTTCTAACTGGTCTATTTTCATTCGCATATATTCGTATTCACATAATCCATTTGAACTCATATATTATTTATTTAGATTTTAATTTACCTATTACGAACTCTATACCACCTCTTTTTTTCATCATTCTATAACTCTTTTTTTCAAAGCGTGAAGGTGCTTTTTGTCTTGCTCTATAGAAATTTTTTGTATTTTCTATTTGCTTTCCGTAGAATGAGGTTTTATATTTATGATCAACTAACCATTTTTTAACTCCTTTAAGAGTATGATTTTTTTTATTAAATATAATAGATTGAACTTCCATTATATATAATACAGGATTTAAAAAATCCTTACCAAAAATTAAATAAAAATGTTTTCGTCAGGGTTTTACAAAACCCTATCTTTTGGATATTGAAACTCCATACTGCTTAATATATTATCCAAATAATTTATTTGTGATGAATATTTATAATAATCATATTTAATTTTATCTATTATTTTATTTCTTTTAAATTTTAATGCTATAGGAGTAAGTAAATTATTAATATATTCATCTCTTTCTAATGCATAGTCATTATCTTCAATTACTTTATTTTCCATTTCTTTAATATCACAATATCTTCTACTACACTTACAACCAAATTTTTTACATCTCTTTCTACCCCAATCTTTTCTTAAAGTTCTTCCCCAGTAATTCACCTCTAAAAAGTAAATTTGATTTAATAAATATTGCGTTTGAGTTAAAGTATTTCCTGTATCATCTATAGGAAATAATTCATAATATTCTTCTAATATTTCTATTTCAGTCATTATATAATATACTAAGATAAAAAGGATTTAAAAAATCCTTACCAA
>TARA_R110002110_G_scaffold105333_1_pt1 | contig 11580 bp, 15 predicted proteins | sample TARA_R110002110 | Tara Oceans TARA_R110002110 (sample SAMEA4397330) | marine metagenome | biome: Polar Biome; feature: [SRF] surface water layer (ENVO:00010504); material: water (ENVO:00002006), including particulate matter (ENVO:01000060) such as... | depth 5 m
GTTGAATATTATGACTTGCTTAGAGCATTTAGATCTCACGGGATGGTTCGCGAATGTAAGCGAGAGTCATTTAAGGACTGTGTAAAACATGCCCATCCAGATTTAAATCCAGACTTCATTTTCCTTTCTCCTGCATATAATATGCGCAGTAGTGAAATAAACGCCGTGTTAGGTTTAAGTCAGATTAAAAAGCTTGATAAAAATAATAAGAAGAGACGTGACAACTTTGACTACTTTCTATCTAAGTTAGATAATAACAAATATATAACTGATTTTAATAATGCTGGTCAAAGTAATTATGCGCTAATTATTATCTTAAAACCTGGCGCTGCCATAGAGCAAAGAGATAATGTTGAAAAGCTTCTAGATAGACATTCAATTGAATTCCGTCGCGGCTTGTCAGGTGGAGGTAATCAGTTGCGACAACCCTATATAGAAAAGTATGGCTTGGAGAAGACCGAAGACCAACTCAAGACAGATTTTGCAAATGTTGAACACGTACATAATTATAGTTGGTATGTGGGTAATTATCCCACCTTAGAGCGAGATAAGATTGACACCTTGGTTAACCTGTTGAATAACGTATAATATGACAAAGTATCTCATCGTATTTAATACATGTGAAATTAATATGCCAAATCTTGATTGGTATATTCAATGCATTGATAATTTACTTGAAACAGAATGCGATGATACAGAATTTAATTTTGACCTCGCTATATCGGGATGTATGCTAACTGATAATACAAAAAAAGTTCTTAAAGAAAAATATAAAGATAGAGCTTATCTAAACTATATCGACTGTAGGTTACCCGTTAATATCACATTTAACCATACAGTCAATAAGATTGTTGATAAAGTTGGTAGGTATGATGGTTATGTCTACTTCGACTCCGGTGTCAATGTTGCAAACGATAAGCATTTCCTAAAAGAGATCCACGAAAGATTTGTAACAGGTAAGTATGAAATGGTATCACTCCAGACGGACACTGACACGGGATTTTGGATCTTCGGGCTACATGGATATTTTTATGATCATGACTTCGTTGTACCTGTCGGAAAGGCGTGCAATCTTCATGTGACTTGCTTTGGAGATACGCTATTAAAACAATATAGAAAAATTCTACCTGACATATTTTTAGCTTATTGTACGGAGTCAGTCTTCTCGTTTATGACTGCAGCTCTAGAATCGCGCTGGGTTATTATTAAAGATTTAATTTTAGAACATAAAAAATCCGTTGACGGTGCGTCTGCTGGATTTGATCATACTGGGCCTAAAGAGCCGTGGAATAACTTATATGGAGGATTAGATATGCTTGATATTATTCGTGATCCAAACGCACAAGCTTTAGGCTTAGGCTACGAAGAGTGTCATAACATTCTACCACACAATCCAGAAAAATTTACCGATAGAGGGTTTGCGAAAGAGCCTGAGTTAAAGAACTATATTAGAGATAAGTTGTTTTTACAAGACGACGTTCTTAATTATTCACACATACCATACGAATTTTATTATGAAGATAAGCTTAATAATTCCAACTAGAAAACGAATATCAAATATAAAGAGGTTGGTTGAGTCCGTCTATAATACAGCGCAAGATGTAAAGGATATTCAGCTAATGTTTTACGTCGATGACGATGACGAGGAGACGGTCGAGTTTTTTAAAAAAGAAAAAGAAACTCCTAGATTTACACATTTGATTGATACAAGGGTCGTAATTGAGCCACGACAGGAAAGATTCGGCGAGACAAATAATGTCTTGTATAGGGCTAGCGATGGTGAAATCTTAATGTTAGGAGCTGATGATATCGTCTTTAGAACTAAGAATTGGGATCATATTGTTAGAGAGCAATTCGGTAAACATCCTGATAAGCTTTTACTTGTATTCGGTTATGACGGTATACAACCACCTGGCACATTAGCAACGCACTGCTTTATTTCACGTCGAAGTGCTGATATTGTCGGATATGCCTCACCAGGTGATTTTGGTTATAATTACGCTGATAACTGGATGACGGAGCTATACAGACAGATTGATAGGCTAAGATATGTACCAATGCATATTGAACATATGCACTGGGGTGTTGGTAAAGCAGAGTATGATGAAACATATAAGCACGGATCTGACGCACCTCATGATGAAAGTAAAGCTATATGGGAAGATAAAGCAAGATTAACAGCTGACATTGAGAAGCTGCAACAAAAACTCAATACAACGGATTAATATGAAACCAATTTTAATTTTAGGAGACTCATGTGTTGATGAGTTTGTATACTGTGACTGTAAGAGGTTATGTCCTGAAGCTCCCGTACCGCTCTTAGACATTAAAGATACGTCACAAAACAGAGGTATGGCGGGCAATGTATATAGAAACTTGCGAGCCTTTACACACAATTGCGTTTTCTTGACAAATAAAAACAACAGAGCAGTTGTTAAGACGAGATATGTTGAACGTAAAACAAACCATATGTTTATACGTATTGATACTGGTGTACCGTCATCGCCGCTCTCAGAGCTCCAGAAGAACAATTTAGACTTTGAGAATTATTCTGCAATTATTATTTCTGATTATAATAAAGGATTTTTATGTGAGACGGACATCCAATACATTGCCCAGAACCATCCACTGACCTTTCTTGATACTAAGAAAGTATTAGGCACGTGGGCTAATGATGTCTCTTTTATTAAGATAAATAGGCCTGAGACATTAAACACAAAACATACTTTGACTGATGAGCTCGCCAGTAAGCTAATCACAACACTCGGCGATGATGGTGCATCATATCGCGGAAAGCAGTACGATGTTGAGCCTGTTGAAATAAAGCACGTCTCAGGTGCTGGAGATACGTTCTTAGCTACCTTAGTATATACCTACGTACAAACAGAAGATATTGACAATAGCATAGAGATGGCAAATAGAGGTGCGACTTATGTCGTACAATGTAAAGGTGTATCTTGTGTGGACGCAGCATTGATCTCGCGAGAGTTAAATTTGTCTGAGCAATGAAAAAGACTTTATATATTTACGACAAGGCATCACCGCATGTACACGACAGTTCCGAAAGGTATAAAGGTTGTGTGCCGTTAAGTGAGAGTGGTATTGATGAGCATTTTACTATAGTAAATAATCCTGAATCAGCAGATTATCTTTATGTCGGACAGATTCGCGAAGACAGTAATGTACCGCTCTTTAAATCTGACGGTAGTGAGTTTGAGTTCTTTAAAGGTAATGAACATAGACATATTGCCGACATGGAAGGTGAAGGTGGGTGGGATATACCCGATTGGTTACAGAAATGCATCCTAACCACAATGGGGCCTAGAAAGGAATTCGATGTTTATAAATTGTTTACCAGGCCCACGTTCTCAACTATGATGGTTGATATGATGGAAGATCACCGTACGTTTGATTTTCCGGAAAAGAATGGACTTGGATTTCGAGGATGTATAAATCACAAGACCAGAGAGACAATGTTTCGCGCATTAGATATGCCCGTACTAGATGAAAAGAGAATAAGACGTGAAGCATATGTCAATTCAGGATGGGCTGGTTCAATCCCTTCCGGGCATCAAATACATACAATATACGAAGAGCTTATGCTCAGGCATCCCATCTCCTTATGCCCTCGTGGTGCAGGTATTGATACGACGAGAATAATTGAGACGTGTTTTTATAATAGAGTACCTGTTATGATAACTGATAAAGATTTTCATCTCGTCGGTGAAGATACGCATGATGTAGATTTTTGTTTTAGAATAATCGGAGATATTTCTCCGGAAGATATGGCAAATGAGCTGGTTAAAGTATATAATACAGATATAGACGAATTGAAGGAAAGAGGAAAGGCCGCTCGTGAGTATTTCGATACTGTTATAAGAAAATATTTTGAGGACCCTACGCTTTATTTCATAAACTGGTTAGAGGAAAGCAATGACGGAACAAAGTAAAATTTTTAACCCACAGGCAAAAGTATATGCTAATGCGGATCGAGTATTAGATTTTTTAGACAATAAAAATCCGGCACCAATACTTGTTGAGTTTGACCCGAGCAACACGTGTAACCATGGATGTTATTTTTGTATATCCTCCTACATACACTTACCGGAATCAAAAGACTTAGAGACATACGATAAAACTGTAATGCCACGCGACGTACTAATGGCTGCATGCAATGACTTTGTTGATATGGGTGTAAGAGCTATCAACTGGACTGGTGGAGGTGAGCCTACTATCAACAGACACTTAAAGGAGGCTATCCAATATATTGGCGACAATTCGGATATAAAAATGGGCATCTTTACGAACGGTACTCTTCTTGATAAGTGGGATATGTTTGATACTATGGTCGACAATATGACCTGGGTTAGGATTTCAGTTGACGCAGGCACGCCTGAGACGTATAACAATATTAGAAGAGCAAAGAAGAGCCAAGGCTGGGACAAGATGTCAGCCAACCTAACTAAGCTCGTAGAGGTAAATAAGTCTAAGGGCAAGAAAATACAGATCGGGACAGGATTTGTTATTACACCCGATACATATAAAGAGATAACAGATTTTGCGGAATACTTCTCACAATTTGATATTGACTACTGTCAGTACAAACCAGAGGTCGTTAATAGAGAGCGTGAAGAAGGCGTGCAGAGAGATTTAGAATTCTGGAAAACAGAGGTGGAGCCGCGTTTAGACGAAGCAAAGAAAATATTAGGAGACAAGTTTCAAATTAACGGCTATAAGTTAACGGATCTAATTAACGACAGATCTCTTTATGGTCGTAATTATAAAAAATGCTTAGGGTCACAGATACAGCCTTGTGTAGGAGCAGATGGAGAAGTATATGTATGCACAAACCATCGCGGCTATAAGCAGTATAGCTACGGATCACTACATGACAAATCATTCAAGGAAGTGTGGGGTGACATACAAAAAAGAAAAGCAGTAATGCATCAGATTGAATCTGTCGAATGTTTTGAGAACTGTACACAGCTATGTAAGCCACATGAGAGTAATAAGGCAGTATGGGATATGCATGAAGATTATACTCCGCTTGATGAGGATGGTAAAGCAAAGCTTAAAGAGAAACTTCTCATTGATGCTGAAGATATAAAGCAGAGCATCATACATAGTGAATTCATATGATCATTCTTAAAAACGGTAGGGGACAGCTCGGAGAAGCACTCTGTAGCGAGTTAACAAACGTAAAGATCATACCCACAGAAGAGGTGTTTATATATCACACATGGGATATGGATTGTGATAAGAATGATAATGCATCACATAGAGAATGTTTTGCGAAGTTTAAGGACTTTGTACACTTTAATTCTAAAAAGAAGATATTTTTTATTTCAACTTATTCATCCACTCATAATTCTTATAACGTCTACAAGCAGAAATGTGAATCATATCTTTCACTATATTGTGATAGTGGTTATAGTATTAGACTGCCTGTATTGACCGGTAAGGGTATATGTAGTAAATTAAAATCTGATGTGGCGGTCCCGTATGGAGATATTGAACTCATGACCCATGACGCCGCAGCCAAGGGTATTTTAGATATAGTAGAAGAAGTTATTGTGAGACCTATTAAAGATCCAACTAGTGGTTGTTATAGGTTGGAAGGTACGAAGATACCCGCGTCGCTAGTACAGGAGCTTGTACAACAATGAAGACTATCTTTACGAACGGCTGCTTTGATATAATACATCGATCCCACTTAGAGCTTCTAAGATTTTGCAAATCAAGAGGTAAAGTTATCGTCGGTCTTAATAGTGATGAAAGCGTAAAGCGTCTTAAGGGAGCTTCTCGACCAATATTTACACAAGAGGATCGAAGATTTGTATTAGAGAACCTAGAGTGTGTTGACGAGGTTATTATCTTCGAGGAAGATACTCCGTATAATTTAATCGAGTTTATCCGACCAACTGAAATCGTTAAGGGTGGGGATTATAAGGTTGAAGATATTGCCGGCCACGATATCGCAGAAGTCGTACTCTTTCCATATAATGAGAACAATTCAACAACAAAATCGCTTGCAAAGCTAGGTTATAGCTAGTATAATAACTGTACATGATTGTAGATAGTATAGATGTATATAACGGTGATATCATCCATGGCCGCTTTGCCTATCAATATTTCAGAGATAAGACTCTGCCCATCGGCAATATCTTAGCTTTTAGAGCTCCAATGAAGGTAGAGGCGGATGGAATGATTGATTACGAAGATGTATTAGATAATGATTTTATCTATAGCGATGATGCCATTAACTTTGTATGGGAGATTCCTAATTTAGATAGCTTCGGTGCAGTAGCATGGCAGAGATTATTTAATACTCAAATTGCTAATATTCTTTCAAATAAGTTGTATGTTAACGCGCCTATTGAAGTAGATGGTGATGATTTAATGGTACATAAAGAGCACAACCAAGGCGGTATCATCCAACCTAAAGGTAAATGTAGTGTGAGTATTACTTATACTAAAGACGGTGCTGCTTTAGGTCATACTGCTATTAACGTTACGGCAGGCAAGAAGGCTCCTGCATTCGCATATTCAACCGGACTAACGGACGATCAATGCGAAGGCTTTATGAAGAATGTTATCGATATTTTTTATACGATGAACGATGACATGTTTATAGCTACTACGAAAATTATTATTAAATGAGAGTCTTAGTTACAGGCGGCGCCGGATTTATAGGCAGCAAAACAGTTGACACACTACATAAACATGGTCATGAAGTTGTGGTGCTTGATAATGAAAGTGCCGTCAGTAACAAAGAATTTTATTGGAATGAGGATATTATTTCCGCGGGCTATAAGGGCGATATTTGTGATACGGAATTAGTTAACAGTATATTTTTTAATGAAAAGCCTGATGCTGTGCTGCATTGTGCTGCTCAAGCAAGAATACAGATAGGGTATAACTCTCCTATCGATACCTACAAGACAAACTATCTCGGCACGGTCACTCTCTTAGAAGCGTGTAAGGAACATAAGTGTAAACGGTTTGTATTTTCTTCCACCTCATCTTGTTACGGACTAAGAAACTCAATACCTTTAAGAGAGGATTGTGACACAGACTGTTTAACTCCTTATTCAATCAGTAAAGTAGCAGCAGAAGAAGCGTGTAAACAATATCATAAAAACTGGGGCGTGGAGACTCTAATATTAAGATACTTCAATGTCTATGGAGATCGACAACCTTTAAAGGGTCCTTACGCTCCCGTTATTGGGCTATTTCATAGACAGAGAGAAGCGAATCAGGAAATCACAATTGTCGGTAACGGTAAACAAACAAGAGACTTTACGCACATCGACGATGTTGTAGATGCCAACATACTCGCATTAACGGGGTTATATAAGAAGGGATCAGCTGACTATCCTGGTGATTATGGCGAAGTATATAATATTGGTTCTGGCCAAAACTACTCGATTGAGGATGTAGCGAAGATGATTTCGCCGCGTGGACCATTTATATATACAAGACCTCGTCCTGGAGAGGCAGTTGATACTCGGGCAGATAATACAAAAGCAAAGAAAGTTTTGAACTGGAAACCTACAATAGAGCTTCCGCGTTGGATAAAGGAAAATTATTAATGAAAACAATTTTTGATTATCTTAGGGATTTGCTTTTTACTAAAGATGGTAAGTCAATGCGTAATATTGATGATGAGAGTGGTTATAATACATATATGATTAACCGATGGGTCAGTATGTATTCACCCTCCATTGCAATACTCGTTAATGAGACAACGAATAGATATTGGAGCCTCTTTACTAAGAAGCGAGATTGTTACAACTTTTTACATAAGATGCTCCCTCAAGTTCCGAATAGAAGAATATATTATATTAAGAAGCAAAAGGTAGATAAATCCCAAGATAATGAAATAGTAGACATGATTGCGAAAAACATGGAACTTTCGAAAAGGGAGATTACTTATTATATAGAAACAACCAACACCAATTTAGATAAATTTAAAGATTATGGCAAGACCAACCGTTGATCAACTCGGCCCCGTACCAAAAGGACTAATTAACCTCGATAAATATGTTGAGGACAATTTTACTTTGTTCGGGTTTTCACTAGAAGCTGTTTACGATGATATTATCATTGTTGAATATTGTGACCTTTCAAAAGACGGGGACACTATTATTCGTAACGGTGTACATCTTCCTATTCACCAAGTACAGAAAGCATGGAGAATTGGACGTGTTATCTTACACGGCCCTAGGGCAGAATCTGTTAACGTCGGAGACTATGTATGTTTTCCGAATGATAAAGGCATCCCAGTCTCAAACATGAATGTGGCGGGTAATGTTATTAAGGATGCTGTCTTCTTAAATGAAGACCGTCTATTTGGCAAGGTTAAACCTATTACAGAAGATGAGAGTAAATCTAGGAACACTAGCAAACGTACTTCAGGAAAACGTGGTTGAAGTTAAATTTGCACGAAGACGTCCGAAGGCTGGCAGCCCGCCTACTAGACGAATGTTGTGCACAAATGCATATGCCCTCCTTAATTCTCCGGAGGGTAGAGTTGCTTTGAACTTTAAACCACCTACAAATTATCCTAAGTTTAATGCAGCGTCAAAGAATCTAGTAGTTACATGGGATGTATTAATGCAATCGTTTAGGACTATTAGCGTTGAATCGTGTGAGCTGGTATCCGTGATACCTGCCGGAGAACAATTCTGGGAGTATTTTAACGAAAAGTTAGCACCATTATCTCAGAGTGAGAAAATAAACTTTATGAACGTATGATAATTATTTCCGACCACGTAGAACAAGTACTTAAGGACACATTGCAAAACAACGTGCAGTTTATTCTTAATGGTAAAGTTGTACGCGAAGGTAAGATGATTATATATACAGTTAAAGATTACTACATAACATTTAACTTTATTAATCTGAAAGGGCAGAAGAAACATTACGAGGTACCTGTACCGTTCGTGATCATGAAGAAGGGGAATGACATTATAATGTCATACGAGGTCGAGCATGCGACTAAGAATGATTTCAATCGCGATTGGCTCGTCAACCAGCTTGTGGCCAAATTAAAGAAAAAAAGTAAGCTAATGAACAACAAATTAGTTGTAAAGTGTGAGACACTAGTATAATATTATACTGTGTTTAATTTAGTAAAAAACTTCCCGGATGGGTATACTCCGACTTCTCAACAGAAGCGTATTCTTAAGCGCGTTGAAGAGGCTCTAAACAGTAAAAAGAAATATATAGTTATTTGTGCACCTACTGGAGTAGGGAAGAGCATGATTAGCAAGAGCATCGGAAATGCAGCACCTAGTCCGGAGCCAGCATGGGAGGAATTGGTTGATAGTAACCAACTCTTTAAGCAAAACCACACAGGTGAATTTACATATTCAGATGAAGCATATCAATGCAAATCATTTGGTGCTTTCGGCTTAACAATTACTAAGAGTTTGCAGAATCAATATAAAGAATTATTTGAAGACACTGCAATATTAAAAGGTAAGTCAAATTACAGATGTAACCTCTATGAGGAATTTGACGTTGAAACTGCTCCTTGCGTCCTATTGCCGCAAATAAGAACCGGTTGTATACAAGACAGGTGTTGTGATTATTATAATTCAAGAAACGATGCTGCATCTAATACGTTTTCAGTTCTTAATTATAAGATGTTTTTTTCATTACCTCAGCACGTTCGGAGACGCAGCGTTATTATATGTGATGAGGCTTCAGAGTTGGAGGAAGAGCTTGTTAAGAGGTTCTCTATTACTGTCGATTATAACATCCTGGACAGGCTCAAGGTTACACACTCCAAGCTATTGACAAGAGATAAGAAGGCAGTGCTAGCATGGATAACATCCCTCATTACATCACTATCAGAAATACGTGATGAGTTATTATCCAAGAACAATAAAAAGCATAACTCACCTCAAGCAGCTACAAATAAAAATCGTCTATTAGTTGTTAATAGACTTTACAATTCCCTTTTAACAATTCACGCTCATTGGTTTGAGAGCGAATTTATTGTAGAGAAAGATAATGACAACGTTAAGCTTACCCCTCTTAAAGTTAATAATTTATCAGATACAATCTTTACTCATGGTGATAAAGTCGTATTGATGTCAGCAACTATTGTGGACCATAAGAGATATACAAAAGCATTAGGTATATCTGATTATGAATACATTGAAGTAGGTTGTGAGTTTGATACTGATCTAAGCCCTATATACGTAAGTACACAATGTAAGCTCAATTATAAGAATCTAGACAAAGAAATGCCCAAGATCGCAAAACAGGTTGATAAGATACTAGATATACATAAATTTGATAAAGGCGTTATACACACGCACACAAATAATATAACAGGCCACATAGAGCGTAACGTTAAGAGTAACAGATTGTTAATCAGAGCACTAAACGTCACGAATGAAGACATCTTAGACGAGCATTCTCAATCGTCTAAGCCGACTGTTCTCGTAAGTCCCTCATTGACTTATGGAGTGGATCTCAAGGATGATCTAGCTCGATTCCAGATTATTATTAAATTACCCTATTCTCCGCTTGGATCTAAGCGCGTTAAAGCATTATTTGATAAAGATAAAAAGTGGTATGAGAATAAAATGCTTGTAAATCTTATTCAAGCCTGTGGGAGAGGTACAAGATCTGAATCAGATCACTGTAAAACATATATTTTAGATGGTAATGTCGTAAGAGTCCTACAAAGTAACAAAGACAATTTGCCCAAACATTTTCTAGAAAGGTTTGTTTAATAAATATTTAAAGTGAAGAAGTCACCCTTTCAGTTTGAAATTAAGGATATTATGACGCAGTTCATAGCTGCGTTTAATGATGTCACTATCAGTAGATATAATAAGAGTAGAGTGGTGCAGGATAAGATTAATGTTAGATACGTATATGCACCGAAGCAGCGCGTATTGCATGACTTGGTCAACAAAAATCAACATATCACATTACCAGCAATTGCGGTTTCGATAGCCAGCGTTTCAAGAGATGAAAGTCGTGTCTTTAATAAGATTTTCGGTACCTATATGCATACAGGGCAAGAGGACGGTTCTGTCAATACTAGTTCCGACTTCATGCCTGCGCCAGTTCCGATTAATATTGCTGTTAATATGTCAATACTGGCAAAATATCAATCTGATATGGATCAGATATTATCCAACTTTATACCATACAACAATCCATATATTATTATTTCGTGGAAGGTACCAACAGATTTTGTTACAGATGTACAGGAAATAAGAACTGAAGTGGAGTGGTCCGGGGCCGTTAGTTTAGATTATCCTACTGATGTCGATCCCAATTCTCCGGCTCGTATCGCTGGTGATACATCCTTTACTATTAAAGGTTATTTATTCCCAGATAAGAGTGAGGAAGACGGTAAGAACATTCTCTATGTTAATACGGATTTTCAGACCTTAAGCACACCAGGATTATCAGCATTCTATAGTTAATGAATATATACACTACACCAATGTCGGCAGCTTCATCAATGCGTGTTGAACGTGTTAGTATATCCGCACGACCAATTATCACGCGCATTAATCCAGGCTACGTACATCTCCAATTTGATAAGAA
>TARA_R110002110_G_scaffold324843_5_pt1 | contig 11576 bp, 6 predicted proteins | sample TARA_R110002110 | Tara Oceans TARA_R110002110 (sample SAMEA4397330) | marine metagenome | biome: Polar Biome; feature: [SRF] surface water layer (ENVO:00010504); material: water (ENVO:00002006), including particulate matter (ENVO:01000060) such as... | depth 5 m
CCGCTCGAACCCGTCCATGACCTCGGCCTGTTGTTCCTCGGTCGGGGTGTCGGTGGCAGCAAAGCTGATCACACCTGCGCGGTAGGTCCATTGGTGACGGCTGGCGTCGATCAAGGCTTCCGTGCGGTCGGGGTTGCCTTCGCTATCGACGATGCACAGGGCACGCAAGCGAAGCGACAAAACCAACCGATATTGGGCCAATCAATAATGCCCTTTTATCTAAGGGATCATCGACGCTGCTTTTAAAAAGCTTGTTATGGATCTGTCAGATAGATATTAGCTGAAAGCCATGTTGTTGCCTGAAATCAAATTGCTTGTTTCGTTTTGCGGCGGCCGGTCAATAGGGGAATTTTTGCTCGGTCCCGAATGCCGCGCTGTCGGTGGAAATGGAGCAGAACATCGTATCCTTCGTGACCTACTTCAAGGAAAACCTATCTCGCGAAAGCGGCTTCAAAAACTTGCAGAAAAAATTTTGGCCCACACAAAAAATTTAATGGAGCTTCCGAGTGACTTCAAACTCCCGGTCATCCCCGATGAGGTTACTGAACAGCATAACGCACCTTACCTCGCTTCTTTAGATTTTTGGGATGCGATCTGCAGAAGTTCACCCGCAGACCAGAAGTGGTCCACGGTAGCACTTCGCCGTCTAATAAATGCGTCACTTACGCTCCATCGAACGTTCGAAAAAGAGGGCCCACCGGGTTTGGTGAGAGAGCTTCGGCTCATTGAGAGCGGCCATCTTGGGCTATTTCTTACTTCGTTAGCCGATAAGATTGAGTCTTCCGATACGCACATTGATAGTTCTGTAGCGACGTTGCAGGTTTTCGGCATCATAAGTCTGATAAATATCTTTCTTGTTGAGAAATACGAAAAAGATCCGGAGCGCCTGAGGGGTGCCATGGATGACCTCTATTATGCAAATGAAGGGGTAACTCGACCTTGTATGTCTTTTGCGGGGTGGATGAGGCGAGTAATGGATGAGGGGGGATATAAGAAACAAGCTGATATGTTGCGGCATCTATGTGGCAGTGACGAACACGCTATTCGAGACTGTAAGCGTTTTTTATCGGGAGAAATAATCCCCCCTTACCAAAGGTCGTTAACCATACTTCAGAAATTGAACCTAAGCAAATCTACGAAGGAGCTTCACCAAAGAGCTTTAGGTCTTTTCTTAATTACCTTGATAGCAAAGTCTGCGAAACATCTGGCGATCTTTTCAGATATCCAAAGCTCTAATTTGCCGCACGCCGTGGGATATGATGTGATTCTGGCCCACTTGGATGAGCGGGCCAGAGTTTCTAAGTTTCATTCGTCGTAATCTGAATCGTCAAAACGATCCTCCCAATCCTCAGGACGTTCATCGTAACCGCGCGACTCCCAGTATGAATCATTATTTGGGTTTAGTTGGTTGGAGTGGTTATCATCGTTTGCTTTGTTGGACATATTTTACTCCTTAATGTTTCAGCGTCATGCTGATAGGTCGATCATTGCCCAAAGGTATTTTCCCGTCTGGTGGGTAAAGTGAGAAAATTTCGGGGGGCCCCAAACCGTGTTGCTTCGCTTCGCCTTAATGTAAATCGGGGTAAAGTTGTCTCGGAATCGGGGTAAGGATCCCGCGAAAAATATTCTTAAACCACATATAGTGCATCTTGTGGGTGATTCTACTAGATGTTGATTTTTTCACCACAAGTCAGTTGAAATATACTGAAAGGCAAGGATAGTAGCGGCTTCATGAGTTTTGCGCGTAGGTCTTGGCAGACCAACGAAGCTTTGCGAGATCTATTTCAATAAGAATACCTGTTTATGCCTCGCTCAATATGTCCACTTGTTATATGCGAGAGGCAAGGAATTAAGGACATCCTTGTGGTGCCGCCAATCAGGCATCACAGTTTCCAGCAACGCAATAAACTCCGCGCTGTGGTGGCGTACTCGAAGATGAACCACTTCATGTGCAATGATGTATTCTACACATCGAAGTGGCTTCTTTGCCAATTCCAAGTTGATCATGATGCGCCTGTTTTTCGGATTGCAGCTTCCCCATTTCGTGCGCATGCGCTGGATGCGGATTTCAGGCTGGTCAACGTTTAACGCCTCGCACCATTTCGGAACAGTCTGCTGAAGAAGCTCATTCAGATGCTGGCGGTAAAAGCTATCGAATGCTTTTTGTCTTGCAGAATGGCTTGCATCTTCGCGACAATGAAGTTCGATGCGGCCGTTTCCTGCGATGGCGACCTTCGTCGAACGTTGAGCGTTCACGATCGAAAGCAAATAACGGTTTCCATCAAAATAGTGACTTTCGCCGTCAACATATTCGCGAAATGTTTCCCGGCTTTGGGACAGGTATTCCTTCTGCTTTTTCTTGATCCAACTCCAGCGAGTCACGATTGCCAGTCGCGCATTGTCGTCAGTCATGCTTTGCGGTGCGGAGATTCGGACCCTGCCGTCAGGAGGCAAAACTGACAGATGAACATTCTTAATATCCTTCCTGACGAGCTCCACTGACAAGCCTGAAATTGTAAGAGTTGTCTTACTGGAATTCATTCTGGACCATCACGATGTCTAAGACGTCCTGTGGGTCAATTTTGTCACCGACAGCATCATATATTGCCTTCAAGACCGCACGCTTCGGTTGCGGCATTGGCGACGAAACCCATCCCGCTGTCTTATTTTGGGCAATAGCTTTGACCACAGCTAAAACCCAAGTGATGTTTTGGCCAAAGTTATCAAAAAGCGCCCGTTTCCCGGGTGTATCGATCTCATCGGGATAAGAAGTCTGGCTCCCTTTTCCAGTGCCCGAAAACTGCTGAGCAAGCTCTTTCACAGCTTCCAGAAAGCTCTTGTAATCAATTGCACCTTGGCGCCTCTCCTCAATCAATCTTATGAGGACCTCCGACATCTTGTCGAAGTATGCTGGGTTGACCTGCCGCTCGTCGATAATTCTACGGCTCACATTTGTTGCAATCGCCTCGGCCATTGCTTCTTCAGTTTCGAAAGGGGTGTTCTCTGGATTCAACAACGAATCCAAGTCAGATTTCACGACAAGCTCGATCAGACCCATGTCTTCGAAGTCAGTCAATTTCTCACTGTCCTCGGCGCGCACGTACATATCCAAAAGCTGTCGCATTGCGGGTTCGAACTTCTTCATGTCAACATAATCACCGCTTGCGAGCTTAATCTGTCCGCTCAGGTGACTGTAAAAGTAGACCTCGTCCTTAATGTCCTTTTCTTCTTGCGCTGAATAACCTGCGGCTGTCATCTCAGTGGCCAAATTTGCGAATGCCCGCGTATAAGAAGCTGTGCATCGGTAAAGTGCAATTCGCTTTGTCTCGTTTAAAGCGACCTCTGCTTGATCAAGAGAACTGCCTACAAAAAACTGCTTAAAGTCATCGTAATCCTTTGGTTGGGCCACTGGTTCACAGAGGGCCTTGATGGCTTCCCTTGCCTCGTCGAGTTTCTCTTTTCCTCGCTCCAGTCTGTCTGCGAGAATCCCGCCAATATCGCGCTCTTCGTAGCCTGAAAACGCCTCGCTGGTATAATCGACGATTGCCTTGCCCAGCGAATTGAACAGGTCTTTGTAGTCGACGATGTGACCCTTGTCCTTGTCCTCGCCGTCAAGCCTGTTCACCCGGCAAATCGCTTGGAATAGGCCGTGGTTTTCCATCTTTTTATCGATGTAAAGGTAGGTAGCCGAAGGGGCATCAAAACCGGTCAACAACTTGTCGACAACGATCAGCAATCGCATCTGCGCGGGTTCATTGAGAAAACGGCGTTTCACCTGCGCCTCAAACTCCTCCGCCTTACCCATCGCTTGATCTTCTGTCTCTTCAAAGAAGCTCGCCAGCATTTTCCGGTAGGTATTGTATTTATAAATGGTCTCAGTATCGCCGTGGCCAGTGTGCTCGTTAGCGATGTCGCTCGCCTGGGGAACATAGCTGGTAATGACAGCGCAACGCCCCTTCAGCTCGACGGAGTTCTGCGCCAATTCATATACTTTGCACGCGTCATAAATGCTGGAGCAAACCAACATGGCATTGCCGCTACCACTCATCAGGCGTGGCTTTTGGATCATATCCATCGTGATGTCCTGCACGATCTTGGCGAGCCTGTCCTGACTGGATAGGAGCTTCTGCATGGTTGCCCACTTCAGCATCACCTGCGCCTTGGCGGATGCCGTCAGTGCCGATGTATGCGCATCAAACCAATCATCAACTTTGCTCTGCGAAGACAGCGTTTGATCGATGTCGCGCGGATCATAATGCAGGTCGAGAACGACTTTATCCTCAATCGCCTCATCGAACCGGTACTCGTCGATAAAAGTGCCAAACACTTCCATCGTTGTCTGCTTGTCCGTACGCAGCAACGGCGTGCCGGTGAAACCGATAAAGCTCGCATTTGGCAAAATTGCCTTCATCGCTTCGTGCAGCTTCCCCGACTGGGTTCGGTGGCATTCGTCTACGAAAACAAAGATCTCGCCCTTGGCCTTGAAGTCCGACGGCAACGCCTTCTTCAGATCAGCAAGGTATGTCTCCATCGCCTTCTCTTCGCCTGCATCTCCCTGCCGTCCGAACTTATGCACCAGTGACCCGATCAGCCACTCTTCCTTGCTATTGAGCGCCGAGATCAGATCATCGCCGCTACCAGTCCGATAGATATGCTCATCGACGCCCTTAAAGACCTTCTCGATCTGATCATCGAGTTCTGTGCGGTCGGTTATCACCAGAACCCGCCCGCCTTGCACGTTTTCGCGGATCCACTTGGCCAGCCACACCATCGTCAGGCTCTTGCCAGACCCTTGAGTGTGCCAGATAATCCCGTTGCGACGGTCGCGAATGTAAGCCTGCGCCTTTGTCACACCACGGTGCTGGTTATGACGGGCCAGCTTCTTGATGCCCTTATCGAACACCACAAAGTCGTGGATCAATTCCAACAAGCGCGCCTTGCCACACATCAGGCTGAGGCCGTAATCCAGCGGATTGTGATAGGTATTCTCAACGGCTTCCTTCCACTCGTAATAGTGGTTCTCGGGCGTGCCGATGGTGCCATAGCGCAAGCCTTCGGTATCATTCCCCGCAAAGCAGAACTGCATCGTCGCAAAGAAATCGCGGATGAAACTCCCTTGCTGGTTCGTGATGTTTTGACGGATGCCCTCGCTGACCGATTTGCTCGACCGTTTCAGCTCCACCACACCCAGCGCAAGACCATTGATGTAGATCACCACATCGGGCCGTTTGGTGTTCTCGCCCTTGATCGACACTTCTTCGGCGATGGCAAAGTGGTTCTGGTCGACCGCGTCCCATTTGACCAACCAGACGGTCTGGTTCTGATCTTCGCCCTCGTCTTTGACCTTCACGCCGTAACGCAACAGCGAATACAGCGCCTTATTGGCATCATATAGGTTCTTGCCGCCTCCAATCACACAGGCGATATCAATCTCGCGCAGCACGCGGGCGATGACGGTGGGGCTGTGGCCTTGGGCGGTAAGCCATTGGGTCAGAAGGTCACGCTCTACAGGGCTGTTGCCCGCACGGTCATGCCAATCCCCAAGGTAGTCATACCCCAGACCCTTTTGAAAAAGCTGCACAACGCGGTTCTGCGTTTTGCGCTCTAGCTCACCAATGCCAACCATACCAATTCCTTAAATCAAACGCGTGTGCCCTGTGAGCAGTTCTTGCATCATGCCCTGCTTGAGGGCTTTAGTTTTTGCGAGCTGGTTCTCGATAAACCCAAGATTAAAGCTTAAATCTTGCGCAATACCTGCAATTTCTTTTTGTTCAAGCATGTCAGAAGGCACTGGAAATTGAATGCTTCTTACCTGTTTGAAGTTCAAGCCTTCGCGATTTCCGCCGGCTTGGAAGCTATCTATTTGGCGTTGACCCAAATCAGAAAGTATCTGCAGCGCTAAAAAAACAGCATTCAGATTTTCATTTGAGCGGATTATGCAGACGTGCTGATTTACATTGCCACCAACAAATACCTCCTCAGCTACGCAGCATCGCCCAATTGAAGCTCCAGTAATGTTCAACAGGACGTCGTCTTTGTGAATTTCAGTTGCAGGAAAACTCTGATGTGTGGCTTCATCAATAAGCGCAAGTTCATCTCCTCGCGCTGTGCCCCACCCAACATTTTGGCTTCTGATAAATGGCCTACCCGTAGTTTTGTATACATTTGACCCACCCTTGGGGGTTATCCCACTCCCAACCTTGGTAGAGCATTCGTCAACACTCAATACAGCCCAATCCTCAGGTATCTCCCCAAGCTCGGTCTGCTTCATCCCGATGCCCTCACCGAACCCCGGCAACCGCGTTTTACCAGTGAGGAGCTGCTGCATCGCGGCGGTCTTGAGGCTGCGCTTCTTGGCAATCAACGCCTCCAACCCCGCGATCAACCCATCCACATCCGACAAAGCCCCCGCGATGGATTTTTGTTCTTCGGTATCTCGAGGTGTCGGGACCAGAACCTTGGCCAGTAAATTCCCGTTTGTCAGGGCTCGGGTTGTATAGGATGCGCTTGATCGAATTTGTTTTCGAACAGGCTCCGAACTGAAACAATATTTTTTGAAACCTAAATGAAAGCCTTCGGCTCCCGCTTTGTCGCGACCGCGCAAGATAAAGCCACTGAAAACAGCTTTTTCAACATCTTCCAATAGAACCGCTGACACCCCAATTTCGTCAACGGTCTCCGAGGTGCGCGTAAAGAAAACATCACCTTTTCTAGCACTGTATGCATTCTGTTCATCCGTTGTAACTGACACCAACCCCGCTATGTCGCGTTGATGCAAGCCCGAATGCTTAAACACATCCATATAGTTAACGATCGGTGTTCCATGTCCGAAAAATATCTTCGCTTTGTTCAGGCCGTTCTTAAATTCGGTCGAAGACCCAAGAGGCAGTGCATCCCAATCTTCAGGGATCACCCCAACCGCGGTCTGCTTATACCCCGCCTTCACCACGACAGCCTCATCTTACGCAGGTGCGCTTCAACCTTGGCACTATAGTCGGTCACGGCCTTCTCCAGCGCAGGCAAGGGCTTGGCATAACGCTCTTCCAATTCCTTCACACGGTTCGCGAGGGTTTGCGTGACCCGTTCAATCTCATCACCAATCCGCGCCTCAATCGTCGCCAGCCATTTATCACAAACCGCCAACGCCTTGGCCTCGGTTTCTGTCAGTTTCGGGATTTTGGCAAAGACCAATTGGATCAGCTTTTCGCTCAACACCTTTTCCGCCGACTTCGCCGCTGTTTCGGCCTCCTGCAACCTCAGCAGTTTCTTCAGCGCAGCAACTTCCTGCGTATCACCGCCCTCTTTGATCTGCCGCTTCACCTCAGCCTTGGCGTATTTCCCGTTATCGCCCTGCGCCCGCTCGATCAGGCTATCCTCACCGCTATGATCCTCGATAAAGGCCTCCAGCGCCGCGATGGCGTCATCCTTGGCCTGCGTCGCCGCATCCAGCGCCGCTTTTTCTGCCGCAAAGAACTTCGCCACCACCAGATCGGGCCGAATAATATCGGAACGGAATTTCTTCTTGGCCTTGCCCGCGCCGACTTCGAAATCAGCATCCTCGCGGAATTTGCTGTTCCCGCTTTTGTCCTTGTAAGGCACCAGTTGCCGCACCGTGCTGGCCACCGACCAGCCATCTTGCACCAACATATATACATCGTCCTGCATGACATCTTCCCAATAGGTCATCAGGATTTGATAGACGTCATATTGATCCAACAGATCAGCCCCGTAGAAGCTGGTCAGCAAATCCTCAGATATCTCACGGATCAGGGCCTTGGGTTTGTCCCCCTGTGCGATGCCCTCCAAGATTGGCTTTTGCCGATCCTTCCAACCCTCAAAACGCGACATCGACGCCGTCTTGAACGCTTGGAACTGCTCATGTTCAGAAATGGTCCGCTTAACCTCGCGGGGTTCCACAAGAGCCGTCGAATACCCGTCACGCGGACTGTCACCGAACAAAGCGGGTCGAAGATCCGTCATCACATCCCAGAAAGGTTTCAGCGCATCAATGTCTACATTCGGGATGCCGCCCTGAAGGTGCGCACTCAAATCATGAATGTCTTCTGGCGCGCTGGCATCAATGTAGCGGGGTATATTGAGGTTGAAGTCGTTCTTGGTTGCAATCTCATCAAATGGCACCAACCGCGAAAATCTGTCGATCTCCGTCTGCGTAGTAAAGGTGTCGACGATGCGGTGGATGTCCTGCGCCCGCAGCCGGTTCTTGTTACCGTCTTTGATGAACCCTTTGGAGGCGTCGATCATGAAGATCGGGTTTTGGTGACCACTTGCACCTTTGTCGATCACAATGATGCAGGCCGGAATGCCGGTCCCGTAAAACAGATTGGCAGGCAGCCCTACAATCCCTTTGATGTAGCCCTGCTTGATCAACTCACGCCGAATATCCGCTTCCGCATTGCCACGGAACAAGACGCCGTGAGGCAAAATGATTGCACCACGCCCTTTGGATTTGAGCGATTTAATGATGTGAAGCAGGAAAGCGTAGTCGCCGTTCTTGTCTGGCGGCTGGCCATAATCAAAGCGCTTAAACTCATCATCTTCGACCTTGATACCATTGTCCCAAGACTTCAGTGAAAAAGGCGGGTTGGCGACTGCAAAGTCAAATGTTTCAAGTGACCCATCCGCCTTTTTCCAATGGGGATCAGAAATCGTGTCGTCCTGCCAAATCTCGGAGGACGGCGCGTTGTGCAGCACCATGTTCATCTTTGCGAGAGCAGAAGTCGCTTGCTCCTTCTCTTGCCCCCTCAGAGACAGCCCATGCGGTGCTTCTGCGTTTACCTTCAGCAGCAACGACCCAGAACCGCATGTTGGATCATAAGCGGTGGTGTCGCGAGATGCGTCGATGGGAATAGACAGAACCTTTGCAAGGATCGTTGATACCTCGGAAGGTGTGTAAAACTGCCCTTTGCTTTTACCGGATTCAGTCGCGAAGTGTCGCATGAGGTATTCGTAGGCATCACCCATCAAGTCATCGCCATCCGCACGATTTCGACCGAGATCGAGACCGTCAAAAATGCGAACAAGCTTTGACAACTTGTCGACCATGGCCTTGCCTTTGCCCAAGCGATCTTCATTGTTGAAGTCGTTGTCTGGGCTCTGAAGCCAACCCATACCGTTTGCGGTCGCAAGTGCGCCGACAACGACGTTTAACCGCTCGCCAATATCGGCTTGGCCATCCGCAGCAACCATATCCGAGAAAGAACCCCCCGCGGGAATCTCAATCTCAGCATACCGCTCACTTGCATATTTATCAGAAACGTATTTCACAAACAGAAGGGTGAGGATGTAATTTTTATACTGGGAGGCGTCCATGCCGCCACGAAGCTCGTCACAGCTGGCCCAAAGTGTCGTGTAAAGTTCTGTTTTTTTAATCGCCACAATACTGTTGCCCCATCATTTCATCTCGAAGCAGCACCATATAACGCACGCGGCAAGCTTCCAGTGAATAATGGATACATACAGCGTTATTACGTCTGACCCATGTCTTGCCGGTTTCGAACCTGAAATGGGACCTCTCGACGGCGCGAAGGTGATCGGCTACCAAGTGGGCTCAAGCCTCAGTAATTTTGCGCAGATTGGCGAAATGTCCAACACCAAATCCCAGTCTTTGAGCGCGTCGCAAATGTTGGCTGCGCATAGTATCTCAGACAAACCGCCGCTGTATGTGATCGGCTCTTTCGATAAACGCGTAACCGTACTGGCCCAGCAGACCCGTGCGCTTAATCTTGCTTGGGCGATGGTCGAAGCGGGAACTGCGCCCACAGAGGAAAGCCGAACCTGTCGCATTGCGGTTATAGGCGCCGGTTTTGCGGGCCTCACATTTGCCGCTGCCTTATTGCGCAAAGGTGTCTCCGCCTCGATTGATGTGTTTGAACAGCGTGACTCCCTTCTGCCTCTTCAGCAAGGTAGCGACACGAGATGGCTGCATCCGCATATCTATGATTGGCCGACCGAGGGGAGCGAAGCAGCTGCCGCTATGTTGCCAATTCTAAATTGGACCGCAGCCCGCTCCTCGGATGTTGTTGTGCAAATTCTTGGTGAATGGGCGAAGATCGCCAAGGACCAGGAAAAACTTCGGCTCTTCTGTAATGCTCGGCATCTTCAAATCACCCCGTCATCGCCGAACGAGCAAAAAGTTCATATTGAGTGGGTTGGGGAGGAACGTCATCCGACCGACGGCCGCATACTTGGTGAAGGTTCTGCACAGGGCATGTCTAATGACTACGACGCTGTTATTCTCGCCATAGGTTTCGGCCTCGAAACAGGAAAAACATCTTACTGGCGCAATGAGACGCTCGCACAGCCCAATCTGGAAGAAGCACGCCGTACATATCTTCTTTCGGGTCAAGGTGACGGGGCAATGATTGACTTGCTGCGCATCAGGATTTCTCAGTTCCGGCAGGATCGTATTCTTGACGAACTCTTCGTAGGTCGAAGTCCACTGCTGGAGCACCTTCGCGAGCTCAGGAAAGATTTTCTGAGCAATGAAACTGGCCTTTTTAAACGGTTTGAAGCTCTTGAATCCCCAAGTTCTGCTTTTGAAAAGGACATGACTGCAATCATTGGTGAACTGGGCCGGCGTTTGCGGCGTGATACCGATGTGGTGCTGAAGCTGCTTGTGCGGAATGTGTCCGAGCTCCTCGAACCAGCCAACAGCCGGATGTCCTTCCAGAACGCGCTGCTTGTTTATTTACTTTACCGCTGTGGCGGGTTCTCGCCCACAACAGAAACTGAGGCTGTAATAGGTGCCCGGTATGGCATCCCGAAAACTCGTATGGTGCAGCGGCATGGCGTAAAACCTCTTGCACTGCTCGGAAAGTCGTTGCCACAAGCGGTGCATAAAGAGATTGAGGACCGACGCAAAACTGACTCAACCACTTATGGTTTGCAGCCCGCTAAGAGTCATTGGCCAGGCGGATACTTTGGCTATGAAGGTCCTGAAGCCAGTTCAGACAAGATTGAGGACGATGCTCGACGCAAGTGGCGGAAAGAATATCTGCCCGGTCCTACAGCGTTGCTGGCCACTACTATCTGCGGAAGCGTCGCTGGAGCCGTTTTACACATGCGTCCAGATGCGAATCACTTTCGCATAACGCTCCACCGTACGCTGTCGTTGAATGATGACGAGCTTCTTCAACAAGCCTGCGACTATGTCGGCAAAGGACTGTTTCAGTCGTCAGCCACTGCTGGACGTACTATTGTCGCTTCGGCGCTGACGATCGGACAGGCCTATCGAACGCGTAAAATTGTTCGCACACCACATGGGATAACGCCCGAAGAAATTAAAGCTGGGATGGAACAGCTTCAGCTTGGATCGGTTGCTCGAAAGATGGGGAAGGATGTGAGCTACATCTTCGCGATGCCTATTGTTCAGCCAGACGATAAACATTTTGCTCCTGGACCTATTGCTGCCGTTCTTTATTTCGATAGCAGCGATGCTGAGTTCTGGCTTGACGACAGTGAGATTGCAGAGATTGCTTTAATTGTTGAAGGTGCGGTGAAAGCCATCGACGCTGCTGAGGGATCCGCTCTCGGGCGTGTCCGGAATTTCGCAATGG
>TARA_R110002110_G_scaffold390721_2_pt1 | contig 11575 bp, 16 predicted proteins | sample TARA_R110002110 | Tara Oceans TARA_R110002110 (sample SAMEA4397330) | marine metagenome | biome: Polar Biome; feature: [SRF] surface water layer (ENVO:00010504); material: water (ENVO:00002006), including particulate matter (ENVO:01000060) such as... | depth 5 m
GAAGCAAACTATTGTGTCTCGTGCCACAAAAATTAAAATTCAAAAGGAGCAAGAATAATGGCATTAACAATTGTTGAACGAAAGAGCATATCTCGCAAACGAAAGATGGAAAATAAAGTTTACGAGGTCGCCGGAAAAAAGGTCGGCGTCCGAGAAATTACAATAAATTGCCTTGACCATCCTGACGCCAGAAGGCGGGTTAGGGAGTTTGCTCAAAAACTTATTAACCATGCACGTTAAGAAAAACCCCCGGCTTAAAAAGCTGGGGGTTTTTTTAACCATCTATAAAATATGTGGTTGCCAATTGTGGCGGTATGCTTTTTATTTATTCTCCAGTCAGGATTTACAGCCTTGGTGTGGTAATGGGTCGCCCCGTCTGTGGGGTCTTTCGTCAACCCAAATAAAACAAGCATAGAGACGTGCCTTGCCCACCGGAAGGCGTCGTGATTTGAGGGTCGGTCACTCAGCCCGTCGCAGTAAAACGAGAATTGACATTTATGTTTGACGATTTTCCCATTTTTTTTACGCGCCTGATAAACAACATCGCAGACATTATCTGGGTAGCGCGTATCTTTTACCCGATTTAAAATGACGTGGGCGACGCTTATTTGACCACTGACTGGTTCTCCCCTAGCCTCGAAAAATAAGCCGATAGCTAAACAGAAAATTACTGCGTTCATCTACAGATTTATAGTAGTGTCAGTAAAAGTAAGATAATATCAAATCCAAACATTGTTTCCTCCTTCTATGAAATGAATAGCCGACGTTCACTTTCGCGCCTCCTTACAAGACCCGGCAACACACTACCACCGCCTCTTCGGAACTGCCAGAGGTTATTTGCACAACCGTCGTAGTCACGTCGGTTGAGTTTCATGCGAAACGTACTGCGTTGAAAATTCCCACTACCAATATTCTGGCACGTACTAACCAAAGCACTAAACTGATTGATTGTGAGAGGGACATTGACCAGGGAAGCGACCATCCTCTCGGCGTGGTTCAAATCCCTCTTGAGTAGCTCCTCGCCTTCATCTTCACTTACTGGCCCTTCGTCGCCCTGTAGTAACTGATTGTCGAACCAGCGGGTTGAGCCAAACCCTATCGTTTTTACATTTGAGGGACATAGATATAACTTAGGACTAAAACTCTCATAATGCTTTATCAAATTAATCCCAGCTTCATTCGTGATCATTTTATCATTTTAGACGTCATGCGATTACCAAAATAAAACGAAATTACCGCACCAAAAATTGCGCTCTGTTCTGAACTCCAAATCGTTTTAAACATTTCTTTATCGATATAACCAAAGGCAACTAAAATGGTAAGGATAAAAAACTCTAACGCAAAGAATGCACAAATACTTGGGCGTATTAATCCGCATATATTATTAACCCACTGCGACGAATTATTGGCTACTGTTTGAACCGTCTTTTGAATTTCGACATTCTGGTCACCCATTGACGTGATAATTGCCTCTTCCCGCCTGTCAGCCGACGCTTGCTGGATCATGGCGAGTTCGTGAGCTTTATCCTTAGAATCCTGTCGGGCGTTCATAACTTCTTTAAAAATACCGACCCCGGTACTACTGGCAAATCCTAATAAACTTCCAATTAAAGTTATCATTTTAATTCACTCTCCATTAATAATACGTCAGCCACAAATCCGGCAATAGACACAGGCTCCCCGCCTTCAGTCCTCGACGCCCGTGAGGCAAAGTAACTCGGCGGGGTTCCGTCTTGAATCGATCTGCTACGTTCGATGCAAATATCACTCAGCAACGCTTGTGCTGACGATCCTATCTTTGGGCCAGCCGCAAATACTTCGCAGACCTCGCCGTTATCAGGGTTGTATCCGACAGATACGTGAACTTTATTACCGTCATATTCTGCCGTGTGTGTGATGCAGGGTCGTCGATTGGGGATCATTTCTACCTCATAATCATTTCCGGGGTTACGTAATTCGATGCGACCTGACCAAACTTTTTATGGTAGGTCGTGCATTCCGCTTTTCGCTCTGAAAAATAAGCACGTCTGTTACTGTAACTATCTTTTCCGGCAAGTGTTCTATGCTGGGTAACCGTCATCCCCATATCTTCCTTAACCAAACTATGATGAAGGTGACCGCAATGAGCATATCGATTCTTAGATTTCCCCCAAATCTCAGGGAAGGTCGCCGCAAAAACAGACGTCAAAGTTGAGAACTTTTTTAAATGTCCGTGATGAAATGCCAGCATTGTGTCTCCGTGTTGGCGACAGTAATACGGCAACTCACTCACGTCAACTGTGACGCGGGGTTCATCTTCGTAAAGTGCGGCAAACATATGCCGCAACCAGATGGACGAAGTGACGTCGTGATTGCCTTCAGCCATGATGACGTGGACTGTCTTATGTTTAACCAGTGCGGCGTCAATTAATTTCCTTAGTGACCGAATTGCTATTGAAATTATACCGTCCGCGCGACCGTCAACGTCGAGCGTGTTCCCAGAAAATGGTGTCTCCGGCCTCAAACCTGGAAAGTCTGTATGTAAAAAATCACCGAGTTGGCAAATTATTGCGTCACCCGCCCTTGGCGAATTGGTAATCATTTCGTTAAAACAACCAACTAAAACATCCTCTGCGATAACATTATCCCAGTCGTCGGATAGCATACCCAGGTGGTAATCAGTGATTGTATATAAATTTAATAAATCTGGAATTGAGGTTTTAGGAGAGATTATTGGTTTAACACGGGGTAGTTTTTCTGACATTGCCGCCAGTGCTTCGCGGAATATTTCATCTTGTCGGTCTTGGTCAACCGACGTCTTGACCCATTCTAATTTAACTTCGCCGTCTGCGTCGTAAAGGGTGCTTGTTCCCTTTACTTTAAAGCCATCGCCAACTGCCGACGGCGGTAATATTTTTATGTCATATCTATTTTCAATACGTCGGCGGCGACGATAAATTTCGCGTTCTTTTATGCCGAGTTTATCAGCTAAAGTTCGCGCACCGTCTTGAGAAAAAAACTGTATAAAATCTTCATCACTACACGGATTGTCCGGCATTGGGGTTTACCTCTTTTTGTTTTTCCGGTGACTGTATTTGTTTTTGAAAACACAAAGTCTCAGCCTTTGTTATGGCAAAATGACTTATGCCAAATGCACTTCTTATAATGGTCGCGCCCCTGTGGAAGCATTGTCCCACCGTTTCATAAGGCCCTAATTTATCTTCAATAATAATTGGTTCAGCGGCGGCAACCGCCCAAAGTAACACCATGACTTTAAACATTAAGAACCCCCAAATTTGGGTGGTGGAATATATTTATGCTGACCGTTATGAGCCGCCATTAGGGTATCGGTATCTCGACGCAAGGCGTTAATTCTATGAAAATACCCCTCACTTTCCCGGCTCTTTTTTTCAAGATTCGTCGGAGATAATATGTCTCGAAAAGTACTGATAGAAGTTTGCGTTGCTGAATCCTTTTGTTGAAGCACGTCGATATCGGAAGTTAGGTAATTAATTTTTTTAGACAAAGATTCAACGCTCTCAGACAACACTTTAATTTGCTGTTTTGCGACAATTAAAGATGCGACAACGGCAACTAACATTCCCAGTAATTGGAGAACTAACTTAATATCAATTGACCCGTCCATTACTTTTTAGCCCATTTTATGTAAAAAATAAAACCTATGATTGCGACTGCAACAACTAATATTCCACCAAGAATCTCGGCGGCTTTCGCGAGTTGTCTAGATTTTTTTCTGCGGTTTTGGGTCGCCTCACTTTCGGATTTTTTTAATATCTCCGCGTGTTCAAATTCGATCCCGGCGAAGGTTCCCGTCCCAAATCTCAAATCGATCATCCGCGATATTTTGTTGTAATTTTCCTCCATCAATTTGCGGTCGATGTGTTTTTTTGCAACTGTGCCAATCGACAATTTATTGCTGGTACTACCTATTTTTTTCTGAAGTAAATTTTGCCATTTGCCGAGAACGCCACTTTCTTTTTGCTCGTTGATTTGATCTTTAGCATCAAAAAAATTGTCGAGATCATTTGAAAGGTCGGAGACACTTTGGCACGTTTGAATTGTTTTTCGAATGCCGTCAACGGCAGATTTGAGGAGGCTTACACCAGCAAGTACTGCCGAGGTTTCTGCTACGACCATTAAGCATTGGCTCTCTTATAAAGTTTAAATTTACCTGATGTGAAATTACCAGTTGAAGCAATAAATTTTATGGCTGTAACAGCTTCGTCGCCATCTCTATAAGCTCCACCGTTTACCATCATTGCATTAGTATCTGCTCTCTGGCATACAGATTGCCAAAAACAAAATGTTTTTTCTGCAGAGTCGCCGGGATTTAAAATTTCAAACGTAAATCCTACTTCTTCGTCAGCGGCTCCACCAACATCTGTGGTTCCTGCTCCCCCGATTATTTGAATTTCTGCATCAACATTATTCGATGTCCCTATGGCAGTAGACCCATACACACCATGATGAGAAGATACATAATTAGCAGTTTGATACGTGGGTGTACCACCCGTACCATATACAGCGTTAATATTCATATCTGCGCTTGGGTCAATCCCGTAAGCGCACACCATGTAATCATGGTTGGCTACAAATCCCGAAAAAATTACGCTAGCACTAGCACTAGCCGTTACGGCAGATACAAACTCCCAACCACCAGCACCACTAACAGTACCAGTAAAGAAGTAACCATCATCAGCGAGATCAAGTACGTCTGCGTTTACCTTGGTAATAGTCATGCGTTTGGCCTCCGATAAACATAAATTTCTGAACTAAAAGTTCCCGATGCCGACGATAGTTTTATAGCAGTGTTAGCTTCTGCTGTTCCATAATGCCCTCCACCTGCCGCTCTAGAATAATCGGCATTACTATGATGATAACAGCCATCGTGCATATAATGTGTTTTGGTTCCAGATGTAGCAGGATCAATTAATTCTACGATAAATAGCCCTCTCTCCCCTGTATCAGCATTACCCATAGTAGAATCAGTTAATTGAATACCAGCAGTGACATTAGACGATCCATAGCCACCTGCGGGATTTACACTTCCTATTGCTCCGACATAACCAGAAGTTCGATAAGTCGGCCCAGCAACACCAACGTACATATGTTGAGCTTGCGCATCAGCAGAAAGAACATGGTTAGCGACGATGATTTTATAATCATTACCAGCCGTCATAGCTTCATAGACAAATGTAGATGCTCCAGATGCGACAGTTTTGCTGATAAGTATCCAACCACCTGTACCATCTACACCAGCTACACTGGTGATCAAACCTGATGTAACTTTAGTTGCCGTCATTAGCTTGGAACCGTTGGCCAAGTGTATTTTTTTATCACCTTAGCATTGTCTAGAGTAGCTGGGAAATCACGTAACGCCTTACGATACGCTTTCCAATCATCAGCTAATGTTAGATCGCTGGAAGCCATCCAATCTGTAGCGGCTAGTTTTTGATCACGTTGTTGGCGTAAGTCTGCCCAAGCCCTTGTTGGAGCGGCATCTGCCCAAGCCTTTTCTTCGGCATCTCGTGCTGTTTCTTCAGCGTCTGTGAAGGGAACATTTCCTTCTGGTGTTGCGTGGTGTCTAGCCATTTTAGTCTCCTATTGTTAAAAGTTAGGCGTTTGCCCTTTTGTAAAGTTTGAATATTCCCGTCGCTATATTCCCAGAAGCATAAGCAAATTTTATAGCGGTCATAGCTTCGGCTGTAGTGTGATGCCCAGCAGAACTAAAGGCATAAAATGTAGTTGTCGATTGATGGTTGCCACCAGAAGAATTGTAGTAAGTATCTGTTGCAGAAGCAGGGTCAAATATAACTAATTCAAATAACATTTCTTCGTCAGTGGCGTTGCCTTGTGTATTTGGTGATAGGTCGACGTGATTGTGCGCTGACATTTTAACACCATCACTTAAACCTGCATCATTTACACTTGTTGAAGCACCAACGTAACCAGAAGTCCTATACGTTGGCCCCGTAACACCCAACTCTACTTCAAATGCTTGATTGTCTGTTGCGGGGAGTACTGCCACACCAGTTATCATATAGTCATAACCAGTAGTCATGCCAGTAAATGCTACAGTAGCACTAGAACTTGCTGTTACAGAAGATACGAAAGTCCAACCTCCACTAGCATTTTCAAAAGCAGGAGCGGCTCCAGCACCAGCACTAGTCAACACCTGACCGTCTGATCCCGTAGCTACATGGGCTGGATTACCACTGGCATCATATGTAATCAGATTTCCATCAGTCCCAGATGCCATCTGTGCTAGACCAATAGCGTCATCTGCTACAGTATTGACCACACCTGTGTTAAAATACTGAATAGTAGTACAGATATTTGTACCAGCAGGGAGTGTGCTAGTGGTAGTTAGAGTAGCTCCACTTACGTTGAAGTCAGTTCCCGGTGACTGAGCTACACCATTAACAAATAACATCGTTGCATTGGTTGTGCCGTTCTCATCCAAGGTCAGAGTAGTAGTTCCACCGTTATGTCTCTTCACTTGAGGATTTAGTTGGGCTAGACCTGTAAGATAGTTGCTCATTTTAATCCCCTATGCACTAAGTTTTCTTCGATATTGCACAAACACACCAGCTTCTACATTACCAGATGAAAAGTAAAATTTAATTGCTACGTGGGAAGCGGCGGTGTCGTGATACCAGTGATCCAACCCGTTATAAAAAGTATGTCCTGAATTTCGACGGATACTCTGACCCATAACTTTTGTTACTCCAGATCCAGCAGGGTCAAAAATGTTCCAATGACCAGCGGCACTATCAGGCTCTGTGCCATCATTGGAATTAGCACCAATCGCCATATACGTTGTATATTCATAAGATGTCACAGAAGCGGCACTGTTTACTTCAAAAGTTGTACCTAAGTATCCACTCGTTAAATAACTTGGGCCACTTGTTCCAAGTTCTGCTTTAAACATAGCGTCGTTTGTAGCTGGTGTTAAATTGCTCCAACGATACTGGTAGTCGTAGCCACTTACCATATTTGTAAAGGCCACTGTTGCATCATCACTAGCTGTTATTACGCTAACAAATTCGTAGCCAGCGGCAGGTAAGGTTTCAAAAACAGGTGGCGCACCTGCTCCAGCAGATGTAAGTACCTGTCCATCATTACCCGTAGCAATCGCTACAGGATTTCCACTAGCATCATAACTGATTACGTTCCCATCAGTACCACTAGCCATCTTAGCTAGGGTAATTGCATCATCAGCAACTACAGTATAATTAGGATGTTCTTGTGCGTATCGGCATTCTATCTTTAAAGTACCTGTAGGTATGGCGGCATTTAGCGTAAGGCGGAGCCCGCTTATGGAGTACGTATCGTGGTTTTGATAAACTCCGTCAAAAGCGACGATCACATTGTTCTCACTACCGGGATCAGCACTGAGATCAATGTATGTGCTAGAGCCAGCAGTAAATCCAACCCCGGCGGCGAACACATCGACCGTTGGTGTTACGAGTTCTCTTAGTGTGGGTGAGATGCCTGTTAAATATCCCATATTAAGTCTGCTTTAAATAAGAAATTGTGGCTTCAAGAGAACTATTTGCTTGAGCGTCCATCTTTATGTAATCGCCAGCCTCAAGCACCAGCTTCCCCATAATCGGTGAAAATGAATCATTCACAGGGATATTAACCTGTGAGCAAAGGATGCCGTTTGTCGATCCACCACTTTGGTATACCGTCGCCGTTAACCAGCAAGCCGTGGTAGCGTGCATATTTGAGACTTGGCTACCAATTATTACCAAGGTCTCACCGCCTCCGGCAGTAAGCACTGTTGGGTCAGAGGTCGTGACATCGACGTTCACCATATGAAAAGTTTCAGCCATTTAATTAACCTCCTAATGCTATGACTAGACCAATCGACGCCCCGGCACTGACCGTGTTTGCGATTGGAGAAATAAGTTGAAAGTTTCCTGCGGTTGCTTCGTAGGCGATAATATAAATACCCCCGGCGACCATATCACCAGCCGCTAACGCAGAGTTGTAATTTTTCTTAATATCCTTGGCTCCAATACTGTCCAAATTAATTGTGACGGCTCCCGTATTCGTTACGCCACATTCAAATGCCAGCATCATTCCTTGCTGGTATGCCGTGAGGGATAGTCCCGTGGTTAATACTTTAGTGTCAGTCCCTGTCGCAATTTTAGCTCCGCCGAGTAAGTCTCTCCACCCGGCGACATCTGCCATCTCAGCCCTGGCACTGTTGTTAATTGTTGACGGTGCTTGGTTTTCAGCCCAGTTAATCGAGCTACCTGAGATCGACGCATTTGACCCTGCGGTCGTTGACCAGTTGTAGATTGATGCCATTAGTAATCACTCCCTTGCGTCGCCGCCATGTATTGGTGAATCTCTTCTCGTATTTCTGGCGCGACTTTAGCTACGCCGACAAGTTTTGATAAATGAGCCGTTAGTGCATTTGGATTTGACGCGATATTACTGGGAGCGGATGTAATCCATTTCAAAAACTTAGGACTTGTAATTAACTTAGCCGCTTGACGTGGTAGGAGAATACTCATGCCAACACCAGCCGCCGCACCCTCAACGTCACCTAGAGAATACCCACTACTGCCCCCGAATACGCCTAAAATAGACATATAGGCAAGAGCGCGACCAGTTCCAGAAGGGTTGCCCATTGCTTCAGTTCTTTTTAACAACGCCAGTGTGTCAGTTAGTTTATTTAGATACGGCGTGATTGTCTTATACTGCGTACCTTCAAATAAAGACTTCCGCGCTCCCTTACTAATATTGTTCCAGTTTGTCATAAAAGTTGAGACAGAAAAATCATCCCCTTTTCGACCTAACCCAGCTAAAACGTGGGACGATACGTCGTTCCATTCTTCCGCTTTAAAGTTTCTTCGTAATCGTGCCAACCGACTGCCGCCGTCCTTCATTCCGCTGACAACATAAGTAACGGCTTTCTCCGCCGCCGCTTCGTGTTTTGCTATTTCCTTTAACAAAGGCACGTTATTCAAATTGTTTAATCTAGTGTATCTGTCGGCAATTTGTATCTTCTTTAATGCCTTGCCACCCGCCGCATTTGCCGTAGTGTTCATATCATTCGTCAGCGCACCATATACACGCTTCATTGCAATATTTTGAGAGCCTGTGGCCCCGGATGAAAGTGGGTCTTTTAAGTTTTTACCGATAGCAGTCCTCACTTGGCGGAGTGCATTAAAAGGCAACCCTACAACAGCATCGTCGGCTAGTGCTTCAAGAGATTTTATTGCCGATTGCAAGTGAGGCTTTAAAGCATTTGGAGCCGCCGCCAATTCTTCGTTCATCTCGGCAAGTAATTTTTTAACTGAACTCGTGACTGATAATGTATTCTTCCCGACTAGGTCATAAGCGGCATCATAAGCTATACCTTGTTTCTCGCTAAACCTTTCAAGTGCGCCTTTTGCGGAAGCAACAATCCTTGATCCAGCTTCCTCTTTACCAGCACCAGGGCCAAACTTTAGAGCTACATTCCTCGCCGCATCGTCAGCCTGTTGAAGTGTTTTGTTAGCTGTCTCTTGTATAATACTTGTACTACCCGGTGCATTTGCTAATGCCTGTTCTGACGCTTGGATCACGTTACTTCCAGATGCGGCCCCGGCTGGCAAATTTATGTTAATATCACTCGCATTCTTTGCCCGTTGAGCCGCCATTTTCGTTAGAGCGTCTTTACCCACACCCATTAATTTTTTACCGCCGATATTGATCATATCACCAAACTTTTGACCAGCGACCCCAGTAGCAGTATCAACGCCAGTATCAACTAAACGCCTCGCGACCGATCTTGTATCAGGAACCCCGCCAAGATTTTGAGCAAGCCAGTCGTATAATGCCCCGCCACCCGCCATTCCTAAACCAGAGGCGGCAGGGATAGCAAATGCCGACGTTCCGCCAGTCACTGGCATAGCGGCGGCGGCGGCGGCTGTAGCAACTCCGCTACCCACCATCTGAGCCGCTTCTCTTACACTCCCGGCGGCGTCTCCAAAATCAAGTCCCGGTGGGTTAAATAGTGTAGGTCGTTTGGTTATGGGATGCGTAAATATAAAGTTATCGTCACCGTAAGGCTGTGCGTCAGGATAATGCTGTTGGGCGGTTGATAGTTTATCGTTGATATTAACGCCGCCGACACGCATCCGTGCGAGTGCATCCGCTCCCGTCACCATATCGATATTTTTTTCTGCCGGTACTGCACCGGGAGGGAGCGACAACTTAGCTGTATTTTCATCGATGGCGACTGCGCCGGAAGGGAGAGCTATATCACTCATTGTTTGACTGCCTTATTAGTGTCGTCATAAAACCACTTACCGTTTTTTACGTAAATTTTTCGTTTATTTAACATGGCTTCCTGTCTTCGCTTTACGGTGGGAGAGGTTTGTTTTTTACCTTTTGGCCCCCAGCGTTCTTGGACGACCCCCGTATACCGTTTTGCCATATCTTCCAAAACTTCCAGTTGACCCTTAATACCGTCAACACCCCCTATTGCTGTTTCAATAGAAAGCGCGGTTGGGTCATTGATTAAGCCCTTAATAATATCCATGTCCGGCCCTGCTAAAACACCAAGTTCTAAGAAATCTTTAAGCGACATTAATAATGCCAAATATACTGACGCCATTTTTTGTCTGTTTTTACCAGGCATCACCTCTAAACCGTGTGTATCTAGAAGGTCGCTAAACTGATTAACACTTGCTTTTAGCTTTCCAATATTGACCATCGAAACATCAAGTTTTTTCTGGTTTTCTTTATCAAAGCCGGGTCTTATGGTCTCAACATTAAACCCACCAGAACCGTCACCAGAACCGCTACCAGAACCACCGCTACCAGAACCACCGCTACCAGAACCAGCCGTGTTCATTCCTAAATCCGCATATTCTTTTGGTAATTTTAGTCGCATTGTATTTAATTGACCGTCTGGCCCCGTAAATGTTCTCGGTACTTCATATTGATTTTTTGCTAAAGCCAATTTAGCTGGGGGTACAGAACCCGGGTTCTTTCTTTCTTGTTCTAAAATATTTAAAAACCAGCGTGGACTTTTAAACGGGCCTTCACCCACAAGTTTTTCTCTTTCAACAATAACTTTTGCCGCTTCTTCAATTGGCATATTTGCTAATTTAGGGTATTGCTTCCTAAACCGTTTATCCCGTCCAGTTTTTGCAACAGCCGCCGCCTTTGCCATGTTGTAGGTTTCAAGCTCTCTCGCGGCCTTTGCGTCAGCATCAACACCCTGACCAAACGCCTGAAACGCAGGGCCTATCATCGATCCCAATGAGACTGGCATGGCCGTGGGGCCTCCCGCCTTGCCGATAACACTCGCGGCATTTAGCAACCCGGAGCCACCTTGCCCAAGTAACCCTGCCGGGGCTGTTTGTGTAGGCATTTGCGGTGCGGCTACTACTGGATCAACAGCCGCCGTGGGAACTGCCGGAGCTTGAGGTCGGACATACGGCTTAAAACTCGGCGACGCAAATGGTGACGCGTTTACTCGTCTATTAGGATAAGGACGACCCGGTATTGTATTAGGTTGACCGCCGAAAACTGCACCCGGCATATTTACTTGATCCCACCATCGAAT
>TARA_R110002110_G_scaffold86753_9_pt1 | contig 11572 bp, 8 predicted proteins | sample TARA_R110002110 | Tara Oceans TARA_R110002110 (sample SAMEA4397330) | marine metagenome | biome: Polar Biome; feature: [SRF] surface water layer (ENVO:00010504); material: water (ENVO:00002006), including particulate matter (ENVO:01000060) such as... | depth 5 m
ATTTGGTGAGTATATTCCACTGAAAAAAGGAAAACAAATCTCAGCTTCCCAATTGTTAGAACGATTCCTTTTTGATAGAAAGAAGCAATATGATTTTGTGGATAAACTGAGTGGTGGAGAACTTAAACGTCTTTATTTATGTACTGTCCTAATTAGGAACCCAAACTTTTTAATTCTAGATGAGCCAACAAACGACTTGGATATTGTGACACTCAATGTTTTGGAAAGTTTCTTAATGGACTTCCCAGGTTGCCTCCTAGTGGTTTCTCACGACAGGTATTTTATGGATAAAATTGTCGATCATTTATTTGTTTTTCGTGGGGAAGGTGAGATTCAAGACTTCCCAGGAAATTACTCGGACTTTAGAACGTATGAAGACAGTGCTTCAAAAACAAAAAAGACTGAAACCATCGAGGAATCAAAGCCTAAAAACGATTGGAAGGCTAATAATGATAAGGCAAAGCTAAGTTATAACGAACAAAAAGAATATTCAAAACTAGAGTCGCAAATCGCTAAACTTGAAAGAGAACGCGACACCCTTCAGAATAAGTTCGCGTCGGAAAAATGGGATGGAGATGAGATTAATAAACAATCTAATATATTGCAAAAACTGATAGACCAAGTCAATAAAAAAACGGTACGTTATTTTGAACTTTCGGAAAAGCTGGAAAGTTAAAATATTGGTTGGAGATTAGGGAATAGGGAAACAGATTAACTTTGTTTTGTGTTTTGTAGCTTCGATTACACAAAACACCCCCTCGCGTCCTTCAAAGATGACTTCTCGATACTAATTTCAAAATTACTGGCGTAATTTAATATTCACTCGAATTGACTTTGTTGGGTGAATGATGAAAATTAAGTTTTTTAAAACTCTATTACAACGAAACTGATAAGTAATTGTCACCTTGACCACTTACACTAAAGCTTTACGACCTTATTAGCCACTTGCCTCCTCTGCCAAAGCTATGGCGGCAAGCGGGTGGTGCATTAGGCTAGCGGAGGCCCTTAGAACTTTGTGTGTGTTTCAGTATAAAAGTGAAGTCTAAAATGTAAAAAATAATCAGTACCGCTCAAGGAATTTCAAAGGGTGAAAAAAGAGTAACGAAGTGAAAAAGTTCAAAATAAAAAAATGAAAGTCAACTTGAGCTAAAATCTGAACCACCAATCTAAAAATCCAACAATCCAGAAGATGGGGGTGGCTTTGTTAGATGATGGGTATGTTTAAAACATCTGAAAATTTTCATTTGATATTTGAAGCTTTCAGAATAAACAGAAAATTGAAGTCTAAAAATCTAATTATCTAACAATCCAGCAATCCAACTTTCCTCTTTGAAACTTTGTAACTTTGCAACATTCAGAAAAGAATGTACTACCAATTAATATCATATTTAAAATTTTTAGTTAAGTCCACAAATCAGCACGGGATTCACTCTCCTTTTGTATTTAACTTGGTAACACAATGTTTCTATGATAAAACAAATTTTTCAGGATACACCAAACTTGCAGATCATAGAAAAAGATTGTGTAATTCTTCGAAAAGTATTGATATAACAGACTTCGGACAGGGTTCCCGAGTTTTTAAATCCAATAAAAGAGAGATTGCAGCTATTGCTAAAAATGCGGGGATAAGCAAAAAAAGACAACGTTTATTATTTAGAATAATGCGCTATTTACAAATAGATACTGCGCTGGAATTAGGAACATCATTAGGACTCGCAACCGCTGCGCTTTCAGTTGCAAATAGTTCTGCCAAAATAAATACGGTTGAAGGTTGTCCCAATACTTCAGAAGTTGCAAAAAAACATTTCAACGATTTTCACCTGAAGAATATCAAACTTCATACAAAAGATTTCGAAGCTTACTTGGCTGAAAATGATTCCGAAGAACAGCAACTAGTGTACATTGATGGCAATCACCATAAAGAAAAAACCCTTCAATACTTCAAAACCCTTCTGAAACATACTACCAACGATTCAGTATTTATCTTTGATGATATTTATTGGAGTCGGCAAATGACTCAAGCTTGGCAGGAAATAATAAAGCATCCGAAAGTTACAGTAAGTATTGATACTTTTTATTGGGGCCTTGTTTTTTTCAGAAGTGAACAGCCCAAAGAACATTTCAACATTAGATTGTAACAACTATTGTAGCTTTGCGACTTATGACGTAATATTGTTATAGAAACCAAAATATTTTCCAAAAGGGATTAAGGGCATGAGTTTAGTTATAAAAATTAGGAATATTACCAGAGACTTTCCACTGGGAAATGAAGTTGTAAAAGTATTAAAGGGAATTGACCTAGACATTGAAAAGGGTGAATATGTGGCGTTAATGGGACCTTCTGGCTCAGGTAAATCTACATTAATGAATCTTCTGGGCTGCCTTGATACTCCAACCTCTGGATCTTATTTCCTAAGCGGAAAAGATGTAAGTAATATGTCTGACGACGATCTTGCTGAAATCCGAAATAAAGAAATTGGTTTCGTATTTCAAACATTTAATTTACTGCCACGTACCACAGCTCTAGAAAATGTTGCCCTTCCAATGATCTATGCTGGAGTTTCAAAGGGAGACCGAAAAACGAGAGCAGAAGAAGTGCTGAGCGAGGTAGGTCTCGCTGATCGAATGGATCATAAACCAAATCAGCTTTCAGGTGGACAAAGACAACGTGTTGCAGTAGGCAGGGCTTTGGTAAACAAACCATCGATTATACTTGCCGACGAACCAACTGGTAACCTTGATTCTGTTACATCACTAGAAATACTCGCACTTTTTGACGAAATCCATAGACAGGGAAACACCGTTATTGTGGTTACACATGAGGAAGAGGTTGCAGAACACGCGCACAGAGTTATAAGACTTCGTGATGGGATGGTGGAGAGTGATGTGAGAAAGAAGTAATTATTTATTATTGGAACGTTGGACACTACAAATTTAAAATCTGGAAAACTGAAGCTTTGAAGCTTCGGCTCTAAAAAAAATCCCCCGAGGCCTCTTCAAAGCTAGAATCCATTTAGTAAGCCAACTACTCTGAAACTTTACACATCTACTGTGCTCAGTGATCAATTAACCTTGAAACTTTCCGAATAAACCAAGTAGAAAATTGAAGTTGAAAAATCTAATTATCCAATAATCTAATTTTGAAATTTGGAGTTTAACTTCCTCAGTGGTATCTTCACACTATGGCAATTAACTTTTCAAATCCTATTTTACTAATAGTTGGCGGTATCGCTCTTCTCAGCATCATTTACTTTTGGAATAAAAGCAATACAAACAAACAGCGGCAGCGAAGGAATCGTAATTTCAGAAAGCGGTATCAAGAAAAGAAAGAGGATCTAGAATAGGCAGACTCTTTTATTCGCTGTTGAATACTTACTTCACCTTCACTAAAAAGTTTCGAAAAAAAATATCACGTATTATTAGCAAAGGGAATTAAACTTTCTAAAGTTCTTACGTACCTTTATGCTTTGTAAAAATATAGCATGAAAATATACACTAAAACGGGCGACAAGGGTACCACGGCACTCTTCGGAGGAACCCGTGTAGCAAAGCATCATATTCGCATTGAGAGCTATGGCACTGTAGATGAATTAAATTCCTACATTGGATTAATTCGGGATCAGGAAATTGATACTAGATCTAAAGAAATCCTTCTCCATATTCAGGATCGCTTATTTACATTAGGAGCAATTTTAGCAACTGATCCTGAGAAAATGACCCTTAAAAGTGGAAAAGAGCGATTAAATATTCCGAAGATAATAGAAGATGACATTTTACTTCTTGAAAGGGAAATGGATTTCATGAACGAAAACCTCCCTGCTATGACACATTTTGTTTTACCAGGGGGCCATACAACTGTGTCACATTGTCACATAGCGCGCTGTGTTTGCCGTCGTGCTGAACGTTTGGCGACACTATTAAATGAGCAAGAACCGACAGATGAACAGGTTTTAAAGTACCTCAACAGATTATCTGACTACCTATTTGTGCTGGCACGGAAATTGACTTACCAATTGAAAGCTGAAGAAATTCTTTGGGTTCCAAAGAAGCTCTAATCTTAAATAAACTTTAAAATACAATGTACTGAAAATCAAAGCATTGTATACGTTCTTTTTATTATAGTAGAAATAATCGTGATTTTCCTTGACTTTCTCATCAAAAAAATTATTTTTGCACAAAATTAAAACACTAAACGCTATGTACTGGACGTTAGAATTAGCATCTTATTTAAGTGATGCACCTTGGCCGGCAACGAAAGATGAATTAATCGATTATGCGATTAGAACCGGAGCTCCTCTAGAAGTAGTGGAAAACCTTCAAGCGATTGAAGATGAAGGCGACTCATATGACTCAATTGACGAGATATGGCCAGATTATCCTTCAGATGAAGATTATCTTTGGAATGAAGATGAATACTAAAGTAAAAATGTTGTCTGCAACATTTCGATATTAATAAAAACAAAAAAAGTCTCAGTTAATGAGGCTTTTTTTATGCCTAATAAAGAACTACTAAAAAGCCGTTAAGCTTTTGGCAGTCTAGTTTTTTTGGAGTTTTTTTGTATAATAAATTAAGTTTAGACCATGGGTGGATGGTCTCGAATAATAAAAGTAAAAATGTTGTAGAACGACATTTCAACATAAATAAATAATAATGGGATTTTTAGATAGTGTATTAAAAGTTTTTGTTGGAGATAAATCCAAAAAAGATCTTGGAGAGCTCCAACCCTTAGTTGATGAAATTAAGAAATACGAAAGCGCATTGGAAAAGCTTTCTTTAGACGAACTTAGATCTAAATCAAATCGTTTTCGGGAGATTATTAAAGAGGATCAAAAAGAAATTCAAAATCAAATAGATGCGCTTCAAAAAGAAGCCACTTTGATGGAAGACATCGATAAAAAGGAAGATATCTATAATAGGATTGACACTTTAAAGACAGAGCAATACGAAATTGAAAAGGTAACACTTCTCAAAATTCTTCCGGAAGCTTTTGCAGTAGTTAAAGAGACTACGAAACGATTTAGAGATAATGAAAACCTTACCGTAACGGCCAACGCTTTTGACCGTGATATTTCAGGCACTAAATCTTACGTAACACTAGACGGAGACAAGGCAACTTGGAAAAATTCTTGGGATGCAGCAGGAAAAGAAATCACCTGGGACATGGTGCATTATGATGTACAACTTGTTGGTGGTGTAGCCTTACATCAAGGGAAGGCCGCCGAAATGCATACTGGAGAGGGTAAAACTTTGGTCGCAACCCTTCCAATGTATTTGAACGCTTTAGCAGGAAACGGTGTTCACCTTGTAACGGTTAATGATTATCTGGCAAAACGTGATAGCGCTTGGATGGCTCCAATTTTTGAGTTCCACGGGATTAGTGTCGATTGTATTGATTATCACCAACCGAATTCAGACGCTAGAAAAAAGGCCTATAATGCCGATATCACTTATGGTACCAATAATGAATTTGGCTTCGATTACCTGAGAGATAATATGGCCCATGCTCCTGGAGATTTAGTGCAACGTCCGCATCATTATGCTATAGTCGATGAGGTGGATTCAGTCTTAATTGATGATGCACGTACGCCTTTAATCATATCTGGTCCTGTCCCAGAGGGAGATCGTCATGAGTTTAATGAATTAAAACCAAGGATTCAGGATATTGTTGATGTTCAAAAAAAGTACTTAACGGGAGTATTAGCAGAAGCAAAAAGATTGATAAAAGAAGGAGACACCAAAGAAGGTGGTTTTCAACTTTTACGTGTATATAGAGGTATTCCGAAGAACAAAGCATTGATCAAGTTTCTTTCTGAAGAAGGTGTAAAACAAATCCTTCAGAAAACTGAAAATCAATATATAGCGGATAATAATCGGGAGATGCCAAAAGTTGATGCAGAGCTCTATTACGTTATCGACGAGAAAAACAATCAGATTGAATTATCAGATAAAGGGGTTAATTTTCTCTCTGGGGAAGACGATCCAGATTTCTTCGTTATGCCAGAGATTGGTCTTGAAATCGCCAAAATTGAAGGTCAGGAATTATCCACAGAAAAGGAGGCTGAGCTAAAAGAAATATTATTCCGGGATTATGGAGTTAAGAGTGAACGTATTCATACAATGAATCAATTGCTTAAAGCGTATTCTTTATTTGAAAAAGACACCCAATATGTGGTGATGGAGAATAAAGTGATGATCGTCGATGAGCAAACGGGACGTATCATGGATGGACGACGATATAGTGACGGTTTACACCAGGCGATTGAGGCGAAAGAGAATGTGAAGATTGAAGCGATGACACAAACATTTGCCACCATCACACTTCAGAATTACTTCAGAATGTACAATAAACTGTCTGGAATGACTGGTACCGCCGTAACTGAAGCCGGTGAGCTTTGGGAAATCTATAAATTAGATGTTGTTGAAATCCCGACAAATAGACCTATTGCACGTGACGATAGAGAAGATAAAATTTATAAGACCAAACGAGAAAAATACAATGCTGTAATTGATGAAGTTGTTGAGCTTTCAAATGCGGGAAGACCTGTTTTGATTGGTACGACTTCCGTAGAGATTTCAGAATTACTAAGTAGGATGTTGAGTATTCGCAACATTCATCACAATGTCTTGAACGCGAAAATGCATAAAAAAGAAGCAGATATTGTTGCTGAAGCCGGTAATGCCGGGATTGTAACAATTGCTACTAATATGGCAGGTCGTGGTACAGATATTAAATTAAGTGATGAAGTTAAAGCGGCTGGCGGACTTGCTATCGTTGGAACAGAGCGTCACGATTCTAGACGTGTAGACAGACAGCTAAGAGGTCGTAGTGGACGTCAAGGAGATCCAGGAAGCTCACAGTTTTATGTGTCACTTGAAGACAATCTAATGCGATTGTTTGGAAGTGAACGTATTGCCAAGATGATGGATAGAATGGGATTAGAGGAAGGTGAAGTTATTCAGCATTCTATGATCTCAAAATCTATTGAACGTGCTCAGAAAAAAGTAGAGGAAAATAACTTTGGAATTCGTAAACGATTGCTAGAGTATGATGATGTAATGAATGCACAGCGTGAAGTTGTATACAAACGTAGATATAACGCCTTGTTTGGGGAACGACTTCGTGTTGATATCGCCAATATGATTTATGATACAGCCGAAATAATTGCTGAAACAAATAAAGGGGCTCAGGATTACAAGAATTTTGAATTTGAATTGTTTCGCTACTTCACCATGAATTCTTCTCTTTCTGAGTCTGAATTTGAAAAATCAGACGCGATGAAAATCGCTGGCTTAACATATAAGCAGGCATACAAACACTATAATGATAAAATGGATCGTAATGCCGATATGGCATATCCTGTAATCAAGAATGTCTATGAAACGCAAAGAGAAAAATACCAACGAATATTAGTTCCGTTTACCGACGGTGTTAAAACTCTAAATGTTGCTACAGACCTAGTTAAAGCGTATGAAACAGAAGGTAAGCAACTTGTAAAAGATTTCGAAAAGAATATTACCCTTGCGATTATTGATGATTCTTGGAAAACCCACCTTCGAAAGATGGATGAGTTAAAGCAATCTGTCCAGTTAGCTGTTCACGAGCAAAAAGATCCTTTATTAATCTATAAATTTGAATCTTTTGAGCTTTTCAAAGCAATGATAGAGCAGGTGAATAAGGACGTTCTTTCTTTCTTATTTAAGGGAGAGTTACCCCAAGAAACACAACAACATATTAAAGAAGCACGAAATATTCGCCCACAAGAAAAGTTGAATGAACAAAAAGATGAAATCCAAAATATGGATGAAAGAGCTGCCGAGTCGCGTGCTGCTGGTCAAACACAACAAAAGCAAGTAACTGAAACCATTGTTCGTGAGCAGCCAAAAATAAATCGTAACGATCGAGTGACGATTAAACATGTTATGAGTGGTGAAAATAAAACACTGAAGTATAAACAAGCCATTCCATTAATTGAAAAAGGGGAATGGGTGCTTACAGTGAATTAACACCAAATAATTGATTTCTTTTTAACTAGAAAAACATCAACCATGAAGGGTTTTCTCATTATAGGTTTCATATTAGCCATTAGCATTGGCTCCATAAATGGCCAGTGCACATTTGATCCAATAATTACTGGGGATATTCTGGCCTGCCCAAATGAAACAGAAGGCACTATCTATAGTAATCCAGCAGATGCCGATGGTTATCAATGGTATAAACGCTCATTTAGTGGAGGCACCTCGGAAGTTATTCCTGGAGCCATCGATAACTCCCTGGCGCTCGTTTATTTCGATGATCTTTTATTTTACTTTTCAGTTGATGTAACCATAGCTGGGTGTACCGAAAAATCTGATGAAGTGCTTATTGATGGATGGGCTTTCCTTTTACCTTCAGTGACCCAAACGGGTGATTACACTACCGATGGCAGTGGAAACTTTCTTATTTGCGAGGGTGAAGCTATTATTTTCACTCTTAACAATCCTTACAATACAAATATAACATGGTTCAAGGATTCAAATCCAATTTCGGATGCTACTTCTCAGGTATTGGAAGTAACAGAGGCAGGTGTATATACGGTTAGTGGGGCACCAGATGTCTGCCCTGATTATATTGTAAATCTCGGAGTTGACTTACCCGTTATAATCAACACCAATCCAAATGTGTGCAACATACTGAGTGTTTCTGAACCTCAAATTAATGTATTTTCTTTTCATCCAAATCCGGCAAACAATATCATAAACATTATTTCAAAAGACCAAATTGATACGATAAAAATATACGATGTTTCAGGAGAACTGCTCAATGAAACAACGAATACCAATATTGACGTTTCTTATTTAATTTCTGGATTGTATTTTATTAAAGTTTCTGTTTCTGGAAAAACGAGCACGAAGAAGTTTTTGAAGATGTAGTTGTAGCTTTAGTAAGATTGAATTTGCAAACCTCGATAACGTTATAGTATTGGTAATCAAAGTTTCTATCCGTTTCTATGTAGATTGTTAATTACTTTTTATTCTGTGTTGATTTAATTAATTAATTAATATTTTAGTAGAACCACCAAGTCAACTAAAATAAAATCAATTAATTATGACTAAAATTTACTACAAAAAGCAGAGAAATTTTTCACTCAAAAATAGCAACCTCGTTATAATAGCCCTTTCTTTACTGATGTCGTTTACCACGGCAAACGCGCAATTCTTTGAACTTGGTTCTGGATTCACTGCAACCAGCGCAAGTTCAGATGGATCTGTTGTTGTAGGTGACAATGGAGGTCAAAATTTTATGTGGATCGAAGGGTCTGGCGTCGTTTTAATTGGAGGCGTAGCACCTCAAAATTTTGGAGGGCGAACAGATGTTAGTGGTGATGGTACGTTTATTTCAGCCACCAGAATCAACCCAAATACTAATTTAGGAGAATTAAGCTCATATAATGTTGCAACGCAAACATGGACGTCTCATGGCTCTTTAGGCTCTTCATCTGGAAGCTCGGCGAGTTCTGCTTGGGGAATGTCATCAGACGGTAACACCGTCGTTGGTTTGGGATGGGTAAATGCTGGAAGCGCGCATGCTATTAAATGGACCGCTGCAGGAGGGATTGAGGACCTTGGCAGCAGTGTTAGTGACAGAAGCACAAGAGCAAATGCCACCAATAGTGATGGAACTATTATCGCAGGCTGGCAAGATGCTTCCTCTGGTTTTAGACAAGGTGCCATTTGGACCAATGGAGTTCAAAGCTTGATTACACATTCGAACGGTGATCGAGCTACCGAAGCCGGCGCAATATCTGCAGATGGCGTTTGGGCGTCAGGAGGTCAGGGTTTTTCTAATGATTATCAGGCATGGAAATGGAGTGTTGCTAATGGAATTATAGATATAGGGCCGGCACCCACATCAGGCTGGCGAGGTGCAGCAACAGGACTAACAGCAGATGGTTCTAAAACCGTTGGGTTCTATCGTCCTTGGCCCGCACCTGCAACTTTTGGCAGGGGGTTTATCCATACAGACCTGGGAGGCATGATAGATTTAACCGATCTCGCAACTACCTTAGGAAACGATTTACAGGGCGCTATCCTTGCGCTACCATTGGGTATTTCGGATGATGGCTCTACTGTGATAGGTGTAACCAATTCAGGGCAAGGTTTTGTGTTAAGAATACCCTCAGAACCTATAAACAATAGCTGTTCGGGAGCAATAGCGTTAGATTGTGATGATATTATTACCGGTAGTACAGCCAATGCGACCAACTCTGGTGGCGAAGCAGCTCCCGATGTATATTATAGTTACACTGGGGGAGCAACTGAATATATCACAATTTCCTTATGCAGTGGTGGGACGAACTACGACTCCTATTTAAGAGTTTATTCGGACTGCACATTGGCTACAGAAATTATTGCTAATGATGATTTTTGTGGGCAGCAATCTGAATTGATATTTGAATCGGATGGATCTTCGACCTATTTTATTATGGTAGAAGGAGCAGGGACAGCCTCAGGAGAATATAGCCTTGAAATTTCATGTACTCCGTTAATTGGCTTAAATGATAATGTATTTAGCAGCCTTGTTGTTTATCCCAACCCGATTGAAAATCAGATTTTTATAAGCAATACTGAACCTATCAATTCTGTCACTATATTCAATACAACTGGGCAAAAGATATTACACATCCAACCTAACGGCACCTTTGTAAAAATCAATACCGACCGATTGCAATCAGGTGTTTATTTTGCTAATATCGAAGCAAGTGGAGATAAGAAGGTGATTAAACTAATTAAATAGACCTTGTATCGTTAAAAGATGAAACCCTAAAGCATTGCGACTTTAGGGTTTGTTTTTTTATTATCTTCGAGAAGAATTACCAAACAATACAGATGAGTAACCTTAAAATAGAATTCAAATGGGCTATTATCTTTACCATTACAACCCTCGTCTGGATGTTTCTGGAGAAAACATTGGGTTGGCACAATGAAAAGATAGCTGATCATTATTGGCTTAGTATGCTTTATATACCAGTAGCCATTTTCACGTATATCCTAGCACTTCGCGAAAAAAGACGCCGTTTTTATAACAAGCAATTGAAATGGCGGCAAGGTTTTCTAAGTGGATTTATGATGAGTGTTATTGCTGCTTTACTTTCACCTTTGGCACAATATCTTACCTATCATTATATAACACCAGAGTATTTTCCAAATATTATTGAGTATTCGGTTACCAATGAATTAATGACACTTGGTGCGGCTAATGACTATTTTAACATCACAAATTACATCATGCAGTCCGTTATTGGAGTTCTTGTTGGGGGTACATTAATATCTATTATAGCTGCCTTTATTTTAAGAAGAAAATAATTTCAAACTAATCGTTCGTTTTCAGATAGTTCTTGAGAAAAGGTATCTGAAATAAAAACAATCCTAAACATCCGATTGCGTATACCATAGTTTTTGGAACTTGAAATTCGGAAACTGGCATTTTAAATGATATTTTCTCAAAAAGCTTTAAGTCTTGGAGTATTGACAACTCTGGAGTTGAATAAAAGTAAAGTACTATAAATGATGTGGCAAATAAAATTCCAATTA
>TARA_R110002110_G_scaffold49550_5_pt1 | contig 11569 bp, 10 predicted proteins | sample TARA_R110002110 | Tara Oceans TARA_R110002110 (sample SAMEA4397330) | marine metagenome | biome: Polar Biome; feature: [SRF] surface water layer (ENVO:00010504); material: water (ENVO:00002006), including particulate matter (ENVO:01000060) such as... | depth 5 m
TAAACGGGTGCTTGCTCACGAATGAGTTGGTATTTCGGGGGCCCACGACCTTGCCGATCGCCTTGCCCGCATCCCTCACTGCCTGGCCTCCGAGGCCGAGGGCGCCCCCGAAAGCCTGCCGAATGCCACCGAGAGACTTCCTGATAAGGTCCAGGCGGACGCCGGCACTCTTTTCAAGACCCCCCTCACCAAAAAGCACTGGCCGCAGTTGGCCCGGGATCTCCGAGGCCGCTTTTTCATAGCCGGCAGCCCATGCCGGACCGCGCCTGGTCTTCACCTGGTCTACGGACTCCTTCTGCAATAGTTGGGAAGCTGCTTCTTTGCTGAGGCCAGCGGCGAAGCAGGTGGTGAGAAAGGAAGCAGTGAACTCCCGGGTCATCGACTCGCTCATGTGTGGATGCTACCCCGATTGGCTTGTACTGGCAACGCGAAAGGGCGCCGAGGTTTCCCTCGGCGCCCTGTAAGTGATCCAATGATCCTGAAGCGAGCTTAACTGCCCGAGATACCCTGCATCTGGTAATCCAGACGCTGGAGACCGAGAGTGTTGCCGATCGTGAGACCGACTTGCTCTTGAGCACGCATCCGGATGATGTCGTACTCCTTCTTGATCGTCACGGTGATGTCTTCGAGCATCAACGCGTTTCCAAGGAACTCCTTGGGTGCGAATTGATACATGACACCGTTCGCAACGAGATCATTCTTGATGGTGCTGATGAACGGAATACCGAACATCTCGAACTTCTCCAGGGCCTTGAGACCCTTACGGGCGAGGTCCTGGGAGAGGTCTCCACCCATCTCATCGCGCTTCCAGCCGAGAAACTCGTTGGCAGTGCGCTGATTGACAAGGTAGACACCCGTTGGAAGCTGACGCTCCACGAGGAATGACAAGGCCGCCTTGACGTTTTGACGCGTGAACGTCGAGTTCGTCATGGTGACACGTTGGTTCGTTGCCGGGTCAGCTGATGCGTAAGCGACAGCTGATCCTACGATACGGTCCACTTCTGCGATGAACGAGGTGTCCTCCGCGGTGTGGATGTCGCGCAGCATGTTGTCGTTGACAATCTGCCGCACGTCCGTCTTGTAGGTACGGAGGTGGTTGACGTTCTTGGTCGCTTCCTCAGTGGTAATGACCGCAACGAGCACCACATACTTCTCAGCACGGTAGCTGAAGGTGTTTGGGGTGTCGTTGTAGGGGATAATCCGCGCTGGGGGCGAATCAGGTTCGAGCTCGAACCAGACTCCCGGTAACTCAGAGTCACCGAAATAGTCGAGGTCTTCGTTCGTGATCATGTCGAAGGAGATAATCGCGCGCTGGAAGCCTTCTTCACGGATTTGCGTCCGTGTGGCTTTCGAGGTTGCGGCACTCGCCTTCTTCACGACCCCATCATCGGCTGCGATGATGTCGTCGATTAGTTGCTTCTTGATGAGCAAATCTTGGGCTGCTTGGTTAGACATAATAGTATGTTTCCTGTTTATATTGTTAAATCAGAACTCTACTAGAGTTTGACTACGCCAGTACGGGCCGTTTTAATCTGGAGGACATCGGAGTTAGCCGCGAGAGTAGAAGGGGTTTTCCCAGCATACGCCAATGAATTTCCGGTGCCACTGCCGATAGCCGTCACGTAACCGATGATCGCGTCACCAGTAGCGTCGGCTTCAACTAAGATGCCTCCGGCGCCAGCGGTTACTGGCATCCCGAGGACCCAGGTTTCGTCGGTGTCGAAGTAGCCAGTTTGGATTTCGAAATCATCGGAGCAATCAAGCCCAACAATTCCGCCAGCAGCTTGCGCGTCGTGGCTATCCTGGTCGTGGACTGCGATGTAAAAGGACTTCGTCTCGGAAGCCGCGCCAATGGAATCAGTGGCGACAGCTTTCCTCCAGGAACCAGCGTCTTTTACAATAAGCATTCCACTCCGAATAGCCGCGTCATCGGCGGCTGCGGCGAGGGACGTCAACTTGGTGGGCTCTGTGAGGTAATTGCCTCGCAGAATCTCCAGGGGTAGCTTGTCTCGGAAGACGCGCTTTGTTACTCCATAGTCCATAGTCTTGTCGTATCTGTATTGTTTTTTGGTTTATCCGGCATTTTCAGCCTCTGCCTCTGCCCAAGCCTGAGCCCAAAGCTCTGTATTGGTAAGGGGCCGATCGCTGACCATCCGGTCGGTGGATGACTTTTCGACCAATGTCCCATCCAGATCTCCGGGGAGATCTAGCGGAAACACGGCCCTGGACGCCAACTTCTCCAGGAGTTCGAGATGGGTAGCAGCGCCACCCTCCTCAAGAGTCTTAGTGAGTGTCCCCACGGTCTTACCCGGGAAGGCACCTGATTTAACGAGCGATGCAGCCACGTCCTTACAGCGGGCCGCGGCGACCTTCACTAGCTTGACGGGTTCCGGCGTAGTCCGCTTTCGGGCGGTTTCCGCGGATTTCACAGCGTCCTCCGCGAGATCGACGGCGTCGTCTACTACCTCCAGAATTGCGGCGTAAGCTACTTCGTTCATGTGTTAAAATTATCTATACGCGGGTGGTTTGGTCTTAGACCAATTCTGGGGCGCCTTCAGCGGGATCACCTTCTGTGGCTGATATAGCGGCCATGATGTCCTCTTCGGTGATCTCACCGTTGGCGATCATCTCCTGCAAGAGTGCGACGATTTCCTCTTCACCGAGTTCTTCGCCACCCATAGGCATTGCTTCATCAACTCCGGGAGGAGCTCCTTCGATACCTTCGATTTCCTCTTCAGCGGCAGCTTCATCGGCAGCGGCGAGGAGTGCGGCGTCGTCCATTCCCTGAGCGTAGGCGCGTTTCAGGAGTGGGTGCTCATAGGAAGCGATCCTCACCTGGTGGGCAGCAGCTTGCTTGAGGATGCTGTCGGCGTCTTCCTCGGTAATCTGTGCCTCAGCGAGGTTCTGGTAAATCGCCTGCGCACTCTGATCGAAGCCTTGGAAAGCTGCCTGCTTCACCTGCTCGGCTTGGTCGACTGTCTCGGAGGCCTCGAGGGCCTGCATGATCTGAGCGCCGGCGGCCTGCTCACCGGCGTCCTTCTCGAGGAGGTCGTGTGTGAACTGGATACCTTCGTCAGTGGAAAGGATAGTAGATGCGATCTTCGCGAGAGTCTCCTGCGAGAACTCGATGCTTGGAGCGTGGGCCTGCTTTTCGGCCGCTAGGCTAGCTTGCTCTTGCTCTGGCTCTTGCTCGCCCGCCGTCTTCTCGATGCGGGCACCGAGGGCTGGGTTGGCTTTCGTAAGGGCCGCTCTGATATGTAGCGCACGATTGGAAAGTCCAGCCGCCTTGCGAACCGTACCGTCAGCAGGCTGCTCCTTCTTGAGCTCCTCTTCGCCTGGGTCGGTCGGAACAGTGCCTCTGCTGGCATCAATACCACCTTGACCATCAGCGGACGTCAGGCGATCTGGGCCGCTGCCGGGGACCTGCGTGGCTTTGTTGCCAGTTCCATCAGTAGGTTGATCCCGCTTGATCTCCCCTTCACCTGCATCAGTAGGGACGATGCCTTGCGCCGTGGAGATGCCGCCTTGACCATCCGCAACCGTCAAGCGATCGGGACCGCCTTCGTGGTCAGCCAGCTTTTCTGCGGCGATCTTCTTCGCGTATCCGCGGAGTTTCGCTGCAACGACGTGATTCTGTGTGTTGGCCATGATAGTAGTTTTGTATTCGTGTTGGACTATTTTCGAGCTTTCGCCCTATTGGCGACCCGCAGAAAGTATGCAGGACTCGCGCTGTGATGGCAACCTTTTATCAAACGTGAATAATCAAGCCGGCTGCGAGGCTGCGGAAGAGAGTGTTGGGAGATACGTTCGGGAGATCCTTGGCGATGTGTGCGGCCTTCACCAGATAGTGTCCGTAAGCCAACGCCATACCCTCGAAGAAGGGATCCAGAGTCTTGTTTTCATGGGGCCTACGACGCGCCGCCCTCTTGATGATGATCACCTTCATCGCCCGTTCCCCGGTGTTGTGAGGCTTCATCCCCAGCTCGTCGCCCACGTCACTCATGAGGCGATCGATCGAATCTTTAGATGCGGAGTAGTCGCAGCCAGCCTCATCCGGGGCGACTGATTCGGCGACTTCTTCCCCGCATCCGCACCCTCCTTCGCGAAATAGGTCCGACATGAGCGACGGCAGCTTGATGTCCTGCACGTCGCTGAAGCCAGCATCCTTCTCCAGGTCCTCAATCGAGCGGCCGGTGATGATGGCGGCGAATGTGGGGAAATTGATGAACATCGCACGCTTGGCAAGTGCCCCGCCCGCAGATCGGAAGTCAGGGTCCGCCAGAGTCTCCACTTGCTCCTGCGTCAGGTTCCTTGGAGCCATCTTGGCGAGAGCGTCAAGGGTCTCCTGGTCCGCATGGTGCACGAACTCCTCGGCCGCTGCCATCTTCTCGAGCGTGAGGTCTTCCCACGGCAGGAATGGCACAACACGCTGAACTCCGAACTGATGCTCCGCCCACTCCGATCCCAGGATTACGCGGTCACCAGCTGCAGCAGCCTTTGCCATCAGATCCTTGTCGCCGTAGTAGCCGAGGTAGGTAGCGATGCGGTCAGCGCGTCGCTTCACCTCAGAGATGTCGAAAAACTTTATACTGTCCTCGTTACGAGCGTAGGCATACTTCTCGAATCCATCCACATACTGCAGCATGCGGTTACGCAGGTGCGAGCAGTAGTCAGTGACTCTGGCGCTCTTCTTGTGGCAGCATGAGCACTCATCGTGGGGGAGACGCATGGACATGGACCATGACAGCTCCTTACCGGCCTTGGCGGCCTTATACATGTCAGGAGCCTTCTCCTTGTCGACCCAGGCCAGCAGCTCGCCCCGGTGCATACCGGGATTGATACGGGCCATACGGACGTCACCCACGCCCTCGGTGACAGGGTTGCGGTTGCGGTGCTCGCGGAACACGCATCCAAACTTCTCGAAAGTGCCGTGATGATCCGTAAGAGACTTGATACTCGCCGAGTCGCCGTTGCGGTTCGGGCCGAATGCCTCCTCCGCCCCCATGGTGATGAGGTGAACACCGAAGTGGGTGTCGGGCGGCATGTGATCCTGCATGTCCTGTCGGCTGACGACATCCGAAGCGGACTTCGTCATCTTGTCGGAGCGCTCGAAGTAGGTGAACAGGCTCCCGCCCGATCCTTCGATCAGTGCGGCGTGGTCATCGGTAGCGAATGATTTTTCCATGGATCAGTTTTAATCAGCCTTGTTAGTCAGGAACGCCCCAAGGAGGGCTGGCAGCCCGGCAGCGACCAAACCAACGCCTCCGCGTACGGTGCGCCTCGGCCAGGTTTGACCAAAGGTAGAGAGGCCCCTACGTCCGGCGTGGGACAGGCGGCCCTTCCATGCGGAAGTTCCTTTTGCGCCCTTAAGTTTGTCGGAAGCTAGCCCAGCAGCGCGGCGAGTTTCGTCCAACGCGGCGGGGACGTTCGCGCCGATGTAGTGGGCACTTCGGTTTTTCAGGATCGCGGCGGACTGGTCCGCGGCCAAGGGCATCCGTTTCGCCAGAGCTTTCAGGGCTTTCTCCCGGTCCACACGCCCGTCCCCGAGCAGAGAGTTTCTACCCGTAATGGCGAGCCCAGCGACTCCTGCTCCTGCCGCGGTGAGAGGGGAGAATGCGATATTCTTGACGCCTGTGGCCAGGGGGCCGGTGTCTTCTCCGCCTCCCGTCTTCATCTTGTCCGTGTCCATCGAACCGATAGTAGATTCAACGCCTTTGTTGATGAGGTAGTGACTGCCGCTCGCCAGACCCCCGGCAACCAGAGCATTGCGTAGGATGCGACCTAGGTAACCTACTCGTCCTTCGTCTTTCTCCTTGCGGCGACGACCCGACAGGAGGCCGCCGACTGTCGCCGCCGCCCCACCCGAAAGCAGGTAGGGCATGAGCTTCTTGAAGTCGTCCGATCCCAGGTAATCCCCGGCTTGATCTTTGAGGTCTGATACAGTGTCGAGCATCGTTTACTAGGCGGTGAGTTGGATAGGTGAAGCTCCTCCGACGGCGTAGCGCTTCTTGTCGTTTTCGTCGTCAGCAGCAAGGCCTCTAGCGCTGTTGTGTCGGATCTCGGAAAGCATCTTCTGGGAGTCGAGAGTCAGGCCCTCATAGCTGACGGCCTCCCGCAGGATCAAACGAAGGGATGCCATGTTGTTAGCGATCTCCGGGTTCTTCTCCGCGATCGCATTGTAAACCTCGAGTACCTCCCTGGGGTCCGCCTCCTTGAGGACGGGGTCAGTGCCAATCATGCGCCGGAGGTTCATCGCGCGCTTGATGTCCTCAACGCTGATGTCGGTCGCCTGCTGCTCTTTGTTCTGTCGTTCCTTGGAAGTAATCCGTGCGAGAGTCTCGTCTACCTTGACAGCGGCATCTCGGACCGCCGCTCCCGCAGCGCGCGATGGGGTGAGAGCCAAGGCCAGGACTTGGGCTCCGGAGACACCGCCTCCCTTGCCTTTTCCGTCGTCGCTTGATGGGTCCTTGGGCGGCTTATCTTCGGCTGTCGGCGTTGAGGATCCCGGTGTCGTCTCCCCTGTCCCGGCGGCGACGTCTTCGGCGTCTTTGAGCTTATCGGTCGCGCCCTCGACGTCCTTGTCTCCCTCTTTAGGGGGGTCTTCAGGAGGCGCTTCAGGGTCGGTCGCGTCAGGGTCCAGTGTTGGTGGTGTGGTATTCTGATCCTCCGGGCTGCCGTCCAGCTCATCGAGAGTGACAGGGTCAGCTGCGGCGAGTTTCACCACGACACCATAGGTCCCGTTCACCTCCGCCAGCTCAGCCATCTGCCCGCCCATATGGTGGGGGATTTCATAGGCGCGCTTGGCGAGAGTCTCCGAATAATCGTGACGATTGAGCGTGACGTGATGCGGGGCGGCGAACTCCTCCAGGAAGTCCCCGGCTGCCTTGACCAAGTGCTGAGGCTGCGAGTAGAGCGCCTCCCTCTCGAACTCCGAAATATCCCGGGACCAGTCTCCAGTTTTGGGGGCGGCCGAGTAAATGTCGCAGGCGAGCTTGGACATCTCGTCCCGCAGGTCGAGTTCCAGGTGCATGATCGTGTCGGACATACCCGCGGCGTCTATGAGGTCTTCTCCGGCCGCGGCCGACAGCTCGCCCAGATTGTCGCTGGCGGCTTTCTCGATGACAGGGGCATCCTGCATCTCGCGATGCAGGGCCACAGTGAGGTCCACAGTGGACGCATTGTGAGATGAGAACGAGAGAGGGGCCAGGGCCCGCTTCTCCTGTCCGAGCCCAGTAGCGTATCCTACGACCATTCCTGGGACATCCAGCAGAGGCACGGTCGCGCCACGCTCGGAGTCCTCAGCGTTGTCGATATGAGAAACAGTGCGGAGCGTGTTGTAGACCTGGCCCAGCTTCTCCAGCTGTGCAGGCGGCAGGTCCTCATCCGAAGCATACTTCGTGAGGGTGGCTTCGGCTCCTTTTTCCTCCATCGAGGGGACAAGGCCCACCACGATGCGAACGGCAGAATCGTGCGTCATGCCGTCATAATAGTCAGGAAAGGTGTAAGTGTCCACACCAGAAGGACGAAGCATCAAACATCTAGTATCTGACCCTCGTCTGCGCGCATCTGTCGGATCACTTGCTGCTCATTAAATGCGAGCGCTTTCTCGAAGGCTCCACTGAACAATGGCGAGATACCACCGACCGTTGGTTCCTCCGCTTCCTTGCCTCCCTGACGGGACGCAGCGAGCAGGTTGGAGACTCGATTCATACCCACCGACCGCTGGTTGAGTAGGCTGGTATGCGCCAAAATGAGACCATTACCCATCAGATAGCGGGTCAACTCCGCCTCCCGGTTCTCGCTGGCTGCAAGCTTCTTGAGGAAAGTGTGATCCCCCAGGCCGGCCAAGTAGGCCGTGAGATCCATGTCTCGGTGGTTGTAGGCCACCCGCTTGATGAGGTCCGCATGCGTGGAGTTCCTCAGGTAATTTTCGTCGAACTCCACAAGCCGGGTGTCCGGGTAGACCTCCCTGGCCAGGTAGAGCGCGTCCTCGCGGCGGTCAATGACGTTAAAAAATAGGGTCTCGAACGCGTCGATCGTGTCGTATGGCACGCCTGTCCTCCTCGACACTTCGGTCAGGTGGCTGACCGGAGTGGAGTCTGCGTCGAAGGAGATCAGGAGAGCCTTGAGATGCTGTCCCAGGTTCGGGGAGTCCTTGACGAACTGCGCGAGGTGGTAGGCCTCGGCCACGTTGCGGTCGAAGTTCTCCCACGGATCCAACCGCATCAGGTAGGCGCGGAATACCCACTGATCGCGACCCATCATCACCACGGGGAACGGCAACCCGCGGTTGGCGAACTGCAGCGCAATATAGTAGCCGAAGTTCGTTCGGATGTATTTCGACAGAAATCGATCTCGAGCGGCGTCGTGAAGGGGCGACCAGCGACGGTCCTTAGCCATAGCCCCGGTAGGTCCCAGGACGCCCGGCATGGGTGACTCGGGGTTGAGGGCCGAAAGTACGTCGATGGTATGGGCGTCCATGCACCTATTCCTCGACTACGAAGGTGGGGTAAGTCAATCGGATTCCGATTAGTTATCCTGCGCGGAGTATTGGTTATTGTCGAACCGCTGCAGCATGCGCAGTAGATTCTCTCCCGCACGAGCTGACAATTCTGCCAGGCTCCCCTCGAGCTCGACTAAGGCATCCTTACCATAACTCTCCTCGAAGTCGGCTGGGCGGTAGCGAAGCAGGAACAGAATACGGAAGTAGCGGTCCACGCCAGACTCCAGGTCCGGGATATACTGCCTGATCTGATCGACGATGTTGTAGCTGTTCGTCGCCAGCTGCCCCATGACGCCGTGGTCGAAGATGTGCGGCATGTCGTATTGCTGTGACAGCTGCGCGAGCTCCTCGGGAGACTTGGATAGTATGGCGTCCATAGGGAGGAGCTCCTCTCCGTGATCGCTGTTCTCGGCTGGGACACGCTGGTGGGTGTCTCCGTAGCGCCCACTTTGCTCCTGCCGCTGCGGGGTGTAGGTGGACAAAACTTGACGCTGTGGGGCGTCCAGCTTGACCTGCAGCTCGGGGTCGTATGACTCGACCCAGTTCTCCATATCCGCAGAGCGGGTCATGTAACCGGACTTGGACATCGTGTCGAAGACCCGGTAGGACACGTCACCATCGACCGCTTTGTCGAGGAGTTCCCCGGCCTTGTCGAGGGTCAGGCTGAAGTCCTCGGCGATACTCAGGTGCGCTTCGAGCATACCCAGGTCGCGAGCTTCCTTTAGGAGTGTGCCCTCGATCGAGTGGCGGACGTCGAAGGTGCCGTTCGAATTGGCGCTGACCGACACTTCGTTGGAAGTCGTGATCCCACCGGCGGTGCGGATCCACTTGTCGACACCGGCAGAGTTCATGAGAACCTGGGTGCAGACGGGTTCCAGGCGACGTACCGCGGCAGGGGAATCCGGGCCACCTTCGTCCCCGCGCTCGACATCGCAATCAACCTCCAGGAAACAAGATTCATCGCTGATATATGGCCCTTGCGCCTCTTGGCGGTCAGGCGCGTAGATCAGCTTGCTACCGCCACCCCACTCAGTGCGGATGTTGATCTGGGTGGACTCCCCGTCCTTCTCCTTACCCTCGACCATGAATGGGGGGGAGACCGTCAAGGTCTCCTTGGACACCATGACGTAGACCTTACCGTCTCTTAAAGCATTGGCGTCGCAGTCGTCCATACCGGCTTCCCGGTCGAACAGGTCGTCACCGAACACAGGCTGGTTGTAGGTTAGGGAGCAGAGTTCCTTGGACTTCGGGAAATAGACGCACTCGACCTTGCTGGTGTTCGGCGTGTCCGACATCGGAATGTGCAAGAGGCTGCTGTCGCGCCGGAACAGAAAGGCCCGCTCCAGTGATCCGCTGTCGAGTAGAACGTCTGCGGCACCAGGGGAGGAGAGCTCCTTGACAGTGCCGTCACCGATCTCTTCGATCACCGTGTTGAGGGAGTCAGCGGGGCGCTTGTCGATGAGTTCATAACCGCGGTCGAAGATCTCATTCCGGGCTGCGGCGGACTTCGCCATGCTTGGGTCGAGGTTGATGACGATGTTCCCAGCTTCTGGGTCTTCAGCGGCAGCTTCTTTAGCCATCCACGCGTCAACGGTCTCAAGCTCCTCTTTCGAGTAGTTCTCCACCAGGTATGCCTCAGCGGCGGACGAGCCGTCCATGAGGCTCGCAAGCTTCTCCAGAGCCTCGGGGCCGTGCTGGTTGATTGCCTCAGGGAGGAGCTTCCGGAGAGGGGTATTGTCGGCGCAGTGGGCCATCATGTCCGTCCAGAGGGATCCGTCCTTGGCTGCCTTGACGAATGCGTCGCGGGCAGCGTGCATATCCGCGTAGTCGGCTTTGCGCTGATCAACCAGCATCCGCGCCACGGACACACCATCCCTCGCCTGCTTGGTCAAGTCTTCCGCGCGGCCTACAAATTGACCGTCCCGATACACATCGCCCACAGAAACGTCGATCCGGACTTCGCGGTCGTCGAACGTCTCCTCGCTCGCATACTTGACGCGCTGAGGGTAGGCCAACCGGTCCATGTGGGCGTCGGGCTGGCGGCTGCGGTTCTTGCCCACCGGTTTTCCAGCGGATTCGTTGACGCCGCGGGCGAGGTATGCGCACCAATCCTCGGTGAGGGGAACAAAGCGCTTCACGTCCGCACGGTAGAGCATGTCAGCCGCCTTGATCTCACCGTTGACGAAGAACGTCGGGGCGTAGAGGAGGTCGGTGTTCACCCGGAAAGCGAAGATACCAACCATCTTGGTGGCCTTCTCATTCCGGTGGACGATTTCGAATCCCAGACGGAAGGGATCTTGGAAGAGGATCTTCGCCTTGTTGGCGACAACGCCGTAGCTCTGGTCCATGAAGGACTTCTGCACGGCATCGTAGTCGACACCCTCCTGGGCGGCGGCAGATTTCCACTGGTGGTCGGGGTCAATAACTTCGGCGTTCATGATCTTGTGGTGAGTGTAAGGCGTAAGGGCCTGTTCTGGAAGCCAATTAGCTGGGGCTTAGTGTCGGGGGCGGCGCAATCAGATGTAGTGCCGCCGTTGGGAGTATTACGGTTAAAGTCTGTTTTTGTAACGAAGAGCCGTGGCCTTGGCGGCACTAAGAATCGCGCCGATAGGTCCTCCCAGCAGCGCGCCGAAGCTGGCCCGACGACCGATCTCCTCAAACGCCACCCTGTTACGGGGGACTTCGCCCAGAGCGTGGAAGGCTTTAGAGTTGGCAAACTCATTGATGTCTTTAGACAGTAGTTTGCGCGATTCACGACTCGCCACAGACGGGATCGTAATGCCTCCTTTTGCGGCCGCATGGGCCTCCCGGTAAGCGTTCCAGCTCTCTGGGTTGCTGCGCAGTGCTCGCGCCGCAACCGACGGCTGGCTTTGTGTAGGAGGCTGATCTGCCGCTTTCATGTTGAAAATAATGCACTGTTTTTTCAACAGTTCAAGCAGGCACATGCGGTGGATCGCCGCCAAGCAGCACGCGTAGAAATTCCCTACGAGAACCTGCGTCCTTCTCCATACCAACGTAACCGAGTGCTGCGAATGGTGTCATAGTTTTATAGTTTTAGATGTTGGT
>TARA_R110002110_G_scaffold11656_5_pt1 | contig 11563 bp, 7 predicted proteins | sample TARA_R110002110 | Tara Oceans TARA_R110002110 (sample SAMEA4397330) | marine metagenome | biome: Polar Biome; feature: [SRF] surface water layer (ENVO:00010504); material: water (ENVO:00002006), including particulate matter (ENVO:01000060) such as... | depth 5 m
GGCCCTCGCAACCATCGGCGCCGCACCGGACGACGTCGACGTTATCGTCCATGGCACGACCGTGGCGACGAATGCCATACTCGAGGCGAAGGGCGCCCGCACGGGACTGATCACGACGGCAGGATTCCGGGACGTGCTGGAGCTGCGGCGGCTGCGTATCCCGGAGATGTACACACTGAACTGGACCAAGCCGCCGCCGCTCGTCCCGCGACGCCTGCGCCGCGAAGTCACCGAAAAGACAGGTCCCCGCGGCGAGGTCCGCATACCGCTGGACGAGACAACCGTCATCGCCGCCTGCGAGCGCCTGGCCCGGGAAAACGTTGCCGCCGTCGCCATCGCGTATCTGCATTCCTATGCCAACCCGGATCATGAAAAGCGCAGCGCCGAAATCGTCCGCGAAATCATGGGACCGGATGTCTTTATCACCTGCTCGAGCGATATCCTGCCGGAAATCCGGGAATACGAGCGGACTTCGACCACCGTCATCAACGCCTATCTCGGCCCGATCCTGACCGCCTACTTCGCCTCGCTCCGGCGCCATCTCGATTCCATCGGCGTGGCGGCGCCGGTCCGGGTCATGAAATCGGACGGCGGAGTCATGTCGATCGGCGCGGCGGCGGACAAGCCCGCCTATCTGGTCGAATCCGGCCCGGCTGCCGGCGTGATCGGCGCCGCGCGCCTCGCCCCCGAAGGCAACAACATCACGCTCGATATGGGCGGTACAACGGCCAAAGCCTCGATGGTCGAAGGCGGCCGCATTTCCCGCACCGGCGATTACGAGGTCGGCGCCGGTATCAACCTGTCGAGCAAACTTGTCATGGGCGGCGGCTATGCCCTGAAGCTGCCGGTGATCGATATTTCCGAGATCGGCGCGGGCGGGGGCAGTATCGTCTCGCTCGACCGCGGCGGCCTGTTGAAAGTCGGTCCCGAAAGCGCGGGCGCCCTGCCCGGCCCGGTCTGTTATGGGCGCGGCGGCGAGGACCCGACCTTTACGGATTCCGCTCTCACGCTGGGTTTCCTCAATCCGGGGTACCTCGTCGGCGGCGACCTGAAACTCGATGCCGATGCAGCTCGCGACGCGCTGCAAGCGATCATCGCCACCCCGCTGGACCGCGACCTGCTCGACGCGGCCTGGGGAGTCTTCCAGGTGGCCTGCGGAACGATGGTGCGCGCGGTCAAAGCCGTATCGACCTATCGCGGTCGCGATCCGCGCGACTTCGCGCTCTTCGCGTTCGGCGGCAACGGACCTGTCGTCGCCGCGGAGATTGCCAACCTGCTCGATATGACCCGGGTGATCATCCCGCCTACTCCCGGTGTTTTCAGCGCCTATGGGCTGCTGCTGTCGGATGTCGAACACGAGATAAGCCGCGCCTGGCTGAACCGGCTGTCCGGCGTGTCGCCCCCGGACATGGAAGACGCCTATCGCACGCTCGAAACCGAGATGACGGCGCTGATGGCGTCGGAGGGATACACGCCCGCCGACTATGCGGTCGCGCGCCTCGCCGATCTGCGCTATGCGGGTCAGGCGCACGAACTGACGGTGGATTGCGTGTCCGCGGGCGATGCGCCGGATTTCGACAGGCTGATCGCCGCTTTCGGCGATGAACACGAACGGACCTATGGCCATCAGGCCGAAGCCGAGGCGGTCGAATGCGTGACATTGCGGTTGATTGCACGGGTCACCGAAGAGCGGCCGGACAGGCAGGTCGCCTCGTCGCGCGTCGCCGATAACGAGCGAACGCCCCGGGACGTCTATTTCGGGCCGGCGCATGGTCTCGTCGAGACGCCGGTTATCGACCGCCCGTCCCTTTCCGCACCGCAGGACGGTCCGCTGATCGTGGAGGAATACGATTCGACCTGCATCGTCCCCCCGGGCTGGCGCGCGGCGCTGGATTCCCTGGGCAATATCGTCCTGACGAGAGGAAACAGCCAATGACCGCCGGAACCCCGATATCTGCGGCGAACGTCGACCCGATCACCATGGAAGTGGTTCAAAACGCGCTCGGCGCCATCGCCGACGAAATGGCGCTGGTCATCATGCGTACCGCCTATTCGACGATCGTCCGGGATTCGATGGATTATTCGACAGGCATCTGCGACCGCGAGGGCCGGATTGTCGCCCATGGCATGACGATGGCCCTGCATCTCGGGTCGTTTCCGGACGCGATGGAAGCACTGATCCGCGACTATGGCGACGACATGCATCCGGGCGACATGTTCGTCTGGAACGATCCGTATAGCGGCGGCGGCCAGCACCTGCCGGATGTCTATATCGTCAAGCCGGTATTCATCGACGGCGAACTCGAGGGTTTTGCCGCGTCGCTCGTCCATCAGATCGACATGGGCGGGATCGCGCCGGGCTCGGCGGCGGTCTATGCGACGGAAATATTCCAGGAAGGGCTGCGCATTCCGCCGATCCGGCTGTACGACCGCGGAAAACCCAACGAGACGTTCTTCAAGGTGATGGCGAAGAATACCCGTATCCCCGACAAGCTGGCCGGCGACATGCGCGCCCAGGTGGCCGCCTGCCGCACGGCCGATGCCGCCCTGTGCGACCTCATCGCCCGGTATGGCGGCCCGGAATACCGCGATATCGTCGAGGAACTGCACAGTCACGCCGAACGGATCATGCGGGCCGAGATATCCAGCCTGCCCGACGGTACATGGTCGTTTACGGACTATATCGACGGCCTCGGCGAAAAACCGGAACCGCTGGCGATGAAAATCACCGTCACCATCGACGGTGGCGACATGACCCTCGACTGGACCGGCTCCGCGCCGCAGGTAAATGCCGCAATCAACTGCCCGGCGCCGTTCGTCAAATCCGCCTGCCACCTGATCGTGAAATGCATCGCGGAGGAAGAAATACCCAATTTCGAGGGATTTATCCGCCCGCTGAACATCATCGTCCCGGAAGGCACCATCGTGAATCCGACGCCGCCCGCCGCCTGCGCGGCCCGTGCCATTGTCGGGTGGCGGGCGCTGGATGTCCTGCTCGGCTGTTTTGCCCAGATCGTCCCGGACCGGGTGCCCGCGGCCGGTGAAGGCGGTGTCACCTTCCCGTCTTTCAGCGGGTATGACGGCGAGGAACGCTTCGTCTGCACCGAGGCCTGGGCGGGAAGCTGGGGCGCGATGCATAATGCCGATGGCGCGTTCGGCATTCCCAACCCGGGCGGCAACCTGACAAATCAGCCGGTAGAGATGGTCGAAGCACTATTCCCGCTCGAAATCACGCGCTATGGAATGGTTGAGAATTCGGGCGGTCCGGGCGAATTCCGCGGCGCCCCGGCCTATCAGCGCGAATACCGCTTTCTGTCCGAAGAAACGCAGATGGTCATGCGCTCCGACCGCCGGCGCTTTCTTCCATACGGTCTGAACGGCGGCAATCCGGGAACGCCGTCCTGGAACCTGCGAAATACCGGTACCGACACCCAGTCCGCCATCCCCGTGATGCCGATGGAAGCGGTCGTTTTCCAACAGGGCGAGACGTTTCTGCATGTCTCCGGCGGTGGCGGCGGGCACGGAAATCCGCTGGACCGCGCCCCCAAAGCCGTAATTGACGACATCCGCGAAGAACGATGCACCGCAGAATACGCAGGCGAGGTCTACGGCGTCGTCGCGACGGGGGAACCCGCGACACTGGATGCGGAGGCAACGAATTTGTTGCGACGCAAAATGACATCGGAACCCACGGACACCACCCGCCCTGCCTATCTCCGCCATTTCCACAAGGCACTTGGAATCTCGGATTTCCGCCTCGTAGGCCCCCGGGAAATGAAAGTCTGATCCGCCATTCGCGGAACCGCTGAAACGGACCGGCGACGCAACATCCGAATTATTCAGCTATGCACAACGCGCATTTGTGCACTGCAATATAACACCTGATATCCCGAAAATTGTTAACTACTTAGTAGTTTCCGGAGGCCATTGTCCGGATCGTAGAACACTGGAGTAGAAAAAATGACCACCAATACACCCACGCGGAGCTTCGATGTCTCGGCGTTCGATCTCACCCGTCTCGACACGCAGGAAATCCGCCGCGCGGCAGAATTATCGCGTTCAGACTACCTTGGCGCAGCACTCCGTCGGATTGTCCGGCGCATCACCGCTACCTACCGGTCTGCCTCGGGCCTGCTGGCCTACACCCAGCGGATGAACCAGGCAGCGCGCCTCTGATCCGTCCGGCGCTCCGTCGTCAGGAAGAACAAAAAACGCTCCGGTTTCCGGGGCGTTTTTTGTGCCTCGTCGTCACGGACCGCCCACACCGTATAAATTATCCGCAGTGACGCTGTGCCCGAGAAAACAATCTCCTTGTCTTTGCCCACGCATCTGGTCACATTGCTGCCATCAGATTTTCGAGGATCTGGCGTAGCCTCCCCTGTCCAAACAATGACAGGCGTCAATACACCAAGCAATTCGGGAAGTTGAGATCCGCTCACGCGCCGCGTGGGCAGCCTGTTATCTTTTAAAGGAATTAGCTATGGCTACAGGAACCGTGAAATGGTTCAACCCGACCAAGGGTTTCGGATTTATCGAGCCTGAGGACGGTGGTCCCGACGTTTTCGTTCACATCTCGGCGGTCGAACGTGCCGGCATGTCGTCGTTGAACGAAGGCCAGAAGATCAGCTTCGAAGTGCAGCCCGGCAGAGACGGCAAAAAGTCAGCCGAAAACCTCGCCGCAGCAGACTAGTACAGCAACCGGACTAAAGAAGGTCTGCAGGAATGCCGGCCTTCTTTGGCCCGGCATTCCGCCGACCGATTGGAAGCCAATGGCCCGAAAAACAAATTACGGCTTTGAACGACGCGAACGCGAGAAAGCCCGCGCCGCCAAGAAAGCCGAACGCCAGCGCCTGAAGCAGGAAAAGTCGGACGACCGCAAGGAAGATGACGATTCTACCGCTACCGCGGACGGCAATAGCGCAGAAACGACATCTGTCTCGACTGACGGGAACAAATCTTCAGCCGACTGATGGAGAAACCGCCTTTTTAGGCCTTTCGCGCCCTATCGTTCGCTGAGTGCAACGTCGAGGGACTGGAAGACCGGGCGGAGCAAATACCGCAGGACCGTCCGCTGCCCGGTATTGATATCGATTTCCGTTACCATCCCGGGCAAAATTCTGTTCTTGCCGGCTTCGTCCCCGACGTAGACGTCCTTCAGCTTTATTTCCGCTTTGTAATACACCTCGTTTTCGCGATCCTTGAACGTCGAGGCGGAAATTTTGGTCACGGTGCCTTCGATCGCCCCGAACCGGGCAAAATCGAAAGTGGTTACCTTTACGTTCGCCTTGTGACCGATCGTGATATGTCCGATATCGACCGGTGAAATCCGCGCCTCGACAACCAGTTCCTTGTCCATCGGGACGATCTCCGTCACCAGTCCGCCGGGTGGAATGACGCCGCCGACGGTGTTCGTCGCCAGTCCTTTGACGATGCCATGGACCGGTGCGACGATATCGAGCCGCGTCACGCGGTCGCCAAGACGTCTCGACGTCTCGCGCACACTCGCAAGGTCCGCAGCGACCCGGCCCGACTCCTCAAGGGCTTCGTTGCGGCGCTGCGACTGAAGCTGCGCCATTTTGCTGCCGGCTTCCTCGATGGCGTTTCGGGCACTCAGAATCTTGCCGCGAATTTCCGCCAGTTCGCCGACCGCCGTCTGATACTGTTCGAGCGTTTGCAGATAGACCAGTTTCGACACCAGGCCTTTTGCCGCCAGGCGTTCGCGCATCTCGCGTTGCGTCCCGAGGATCCGGACCCGATCGGTCAGCTTGCGAACCTGTATATCGAGAACGCCAAGCTCGGATTCGCGCTGTCTCGCCTGCGCTTCCAGTACGCTCGCTTCCTGGTTCAGAGCATCGATCTGCTGTCGGAGAATGCCCCGTTCACCGGCGACGAGGGCCGCGAAACGCGGCGGCGCATTCGAGAAATCCGGCGCACGTCCCTCGGCAAAGGCCATGAGACGCTCCAGCCGGAGCTCCAGAGAGACCGACCGGGCGTCGGTTTCCTCGAGCTGTGCCTTTGCGGATGTCGGGTTAAGCCGCACCAGCGTTTCGCCGGCATCGACGATATCGCCGTCACGGACGAATATCTTGTCGATGATACCGCCCTCGAGATGCTGGACCGCCAGAACGGAGCCGCTGGGAACGACCTCGCCCGAGGCCTTGGTCGTTTCCTCCAGTTCCGTGACCGCCGCCCAGCCAATGAATCCGAAGACCGACAGGGACAGCAGGAAAAGTACCACGCGTACCAGGCGCGGCGGACCGACTTCCTCCAGGATCGCGGATTGCGAAAGGTGACGCATCTGGCGGGTTTCGCCGGGGCTGCGCCAGTCCTGGGGCGGTGCAGGTGACGGAACTGCGGCGGGCGAGCTCATTCGCTCTCACCCTGCATCTGCCTGAGCGCTTCTTCCGGATCGCCGTTGAATTGCAGGCGCCCTGCATTGAGGACAATCAGGCGGTCGGCCGCCCGCATATGGCTCGGCCGGTGCGTGACAACGATAATGGTGCAGGTGCCGCGCAGCTTTTTGACGGCTTCGAGAAAGGCATTGTCGCCGCGCTCGTCGAGCATCTGCCCGGGCTCGTCGAAAATGAGGATGGGAGGCTTGCGCAACAGGGCGCGCGCGATTGCGAGCTTTTGCTTGAAGCCTTCCGGCAATTCGCTGACCACACGTTCCGTCAGGCGCGTCTCGTACCCTTCGGGCAGGTTCCCGATGGCATAGTCTATGTCGGCCGTCTTCGCGGCTTCGACCAGTTCCTCGTCGGTTGCGAAAGGCACCGACAGCCTCAGGTTCTGCGACACGGTTCCGTATAGCATCTCGCTGTTCTGCGGAACGAGGCCGATATTCTGGCGGATATCGATCGGATCGATCTGGCGGATATCGACGCCATCGAAAAGGACCGAGCCCATCTGCGGCTTGTAAAGACCGCTTGCGAGATTGGCGATCGTCGTCTTGCCGGCGCCGTTGGGTCCTGTAATCGCGACGACTTCGCCCGGCGCGCATTCGAAGCTGACACCGTTCAAGGCGGGGTCCGCGTCCGGCGCATGACGGTAGCCGACCCCCATGAACGTAATGCGCCCCCGCAGGGTCCGCTTCGGCGGAATCCGCCCGGCGGAGCGTTCCGGCTGGATACGCATCAGGTGGTTGATCTGGCGCAGCGAAGAGCGGATCTGCGTTGCCCGGTTAAGCAGCATGATCACCGACTGGAACGGCCCCAGCACCCGCCAGCCGAGCGCCATGCTGGCGACCAGCGCGCCGATGGTCAGCGTATTGTTCATCACCATGTCGGCGCCGAAACCGACGACGGCCACGCCGGCGGCCAGCATGATGATGCGGCCAAGGGTCTGGACGAGATTATTGAGCATCGCGATACGGAAATCGCTGATGGCGGAAGCGGCGGACAGGGACCGGAAACGGTCGACCCAGACCTTCTCCGCCCCGGCGAATTTTATGGCACGCATACCCGACACCGCCTCAATCAGGAAGCGTTGCTGCCGCGTTTTCGTACCGCCGGAATTCGCGAACGTCCGCTTGATGAACGGCGTGACGGCCATTGCCATCAACATCAGCAATGCCGCGGCGGTAATCGGCACCATCACGAGCCAGCCCGACAGCATGGCGATCACGGCGAGAGACAAAAGCACGAACGGCAGATCGATAATCGTCTCGCCAAGTGGGCCGGCGAAAAACTCCCGGATGGATTCGAATTCCTGCAAATGCGAGATCTGAGCACCGAGGGGCTCGTTCTCGCTCATCGGTATCGGCAGCATCAGCACCTGCTGGAAGCCCGCCGTCCCGATCATATAGTCGATACGCCCGGCGGCATGCGCCATCACCTTCGACCGCAATCGCCGGAACAGCCATTCGATACCGATCGCAATCCCCACGCCGGAGACCAGATAGATCAACTGCTGGACCGATGCGGACGGAATCACGGTGTCGTAGACCGACATCATGAATAGCGGCATCGCCAGGCTGAGCAGGTTGATCATCAGCGTGGCGATCAGAACATGTACCACCAGCTTGCGGAAACGCACCGACAGTTCGGCGATCCATGTACTGTTGTCCCGCTGAACGTGGCCGCTGCCCACCGCGCGGATCACATAGGCGGTGCCGCGAATACCCTTGCACCGGGTTGTCCGTATCGAGCGCGTGAAGCCATCGTATATCCGGAATGCGCTTAATGGCGGTTCATCGCCTTCGGGGGCGATTTCCTCGCGTTCGAGCACGACACGGACCGGCCCTTTGTCGGGAACGAAAAGACAGGGAAGCAATGCCGGGTTCAATTTGTCCTGACGCGACCGGACCGGCACCGTCGTCAGGTTCAGGTTGGCCAGTGTTTCGCGAAAGTCGTCGAGATCGATATCGTCGACAAAATGGGGGACGGCCTCCGAGAGGTGCCGGGGACGTCCGGTCCAGCCGAGTGCTTCCAGCAGCGGAACGATGCAGGCAGCGTGCTCCGACAATGCCTGTTTCCCGTATTCGCGGAAATTGCGCATCACCCGCAGGCCATCCTCGATCGCCTGCGGCGGCGGCGTCGAACCCGGCTGCGCGCGCAAACCCATCGCGTCTGCGGCGGTGCCGGACATGCTGTCCGCCGGGCTCATGCGTATTCCTTCTCGAGCCGGGCGAGGGATTCCCGCGGCCCGTTCGTAATTTCGTCCAGACCGCGCCCGCGAATCTGATAGGACCGGTCGGCAAGCGCCAGGTAAGACGGCCGGTGACTCACAATCGCCATGGCGCAGCTTCCGCTGCGCTCGCGAAGCAGGTCGAGAAGCTGTGCATCGCTTTTCTGATCGAGGAACGTGTTGGCTTCATCGAACAGGATCAGGCGCGGGTCCTCGACCAGCGTGAGCGCGCGGACCAGTGCAATCCGCTGGCGTACCCCGCCGGGCAGGCCGTCATTGGCCGCGTGCTCGACCTGGGTGTCGTAGCCCCGGGGCATCCGGCCGATCGCATCATGAAGACCCAGCCGCTCGGCCATCTGGAGCACGGAATCCACATATGAATCGCCGCGGAACATCGTCATGTTGTCGAGGATCGTGCCCTGGAACAGCGCCGGCTTCTGGGGCAGGTAAACCACCTGCGAGCGCAGGCTGACCGCATCGAACTTCCAGATGTTCTCGCCATCGATGAGAACCCGTCCGCTTGAGGGCACGAGTAGCCCCATCATCAGGCCCAGCAGGGTCGACTTACCGGAACCGTTGGTCCCCGATATGGCAATGGTTTCGCCTTCGTGGAGCCGAAGGTTTATTCCTTCGAACAGATTGCGGTCGAACCCGGAATACGAAAACGAGAGGTCCTCGAGTTCCACGTTGCCCCTGATACGATGTATTTCCGGCGCATCGGGCGTCGATTCCAGCGGCAGGTCCAGAACCCCGGTTACCTGGTCCCGCGAAACCCGCGCATTCTGGTACTGGGTCCAGGTCCCCAGCGCCCGCATCATCGGCTGCGCCGACCGGCTTGCAAGCAACGTGCAGGCAGCAAGTCCGCCAATGGTCAGCGACCCGTCGATCACCAGCGTACTGCCATAGGCCGCAACCGAGATCGCCGTGAGCTGTGAAAACATCTGGCCGGTCGCCCGTGCCCAGGTTCCCCCGTCGGCAACGCTGTAGCTTGCCTCGGCGGAACTGCCCTGAAGGCGCTCGTAACGGCGCGCCATCATCGTCTCCATCCCGAGGCCCTTGACGGTCCGGACAGCGCTGAGGACTTCGATCATGAAATTGTAACGCCGGTCGTCCGTTGCCCGGCGCGCTTCGAGCGCATGGCTCAGTTTACGCCCCGCAATGACACCGGTGATCGCCAGCAGAACCAGTATCACAATGGGAACGACTGCCAGCGGCCCGGCAATCAGCGCAATCAACGCGAAGAACAGCAGGGCAAACGGCAAATCGACGAACAGCAGAAGCCCCTGCCCTGAAAAGAAGTTCTTGATCGTCTCTGCGCCCCGCAGGCGTTGCAGGTGAACGCCGGGCGCAAGCTGCTCGAATGCCCGGAGGTCGGACCGGAATATGTGGTTCACCGTACGACATGACAGAACATGCTGGATACGCGCACCGGTCCAGCCGGTAATGTAAAACCGCCCGAGACTTAAGAGGCAATCGATCGCCAGGACGATTCCGAGCGCGACAATGAAGACACCCAGCGTATGCATCGCCTGATTTGGAATGATCCGGTCGTAGACCTGAAGAATCATAATCGGCATCGCGAGCGACAGAATATTCTGCGCGCAGGAAGCTGTCAGAAGTTCGGCACGATAACCTCGCATCGCGTCGAACCTTGGCACGTTTTCAACCTTCTTGTCCCGATGACGCATGAATACTCGATCAGCTACATGTTGCAGCCCGAAACAAACCTTAACGCAGCACGCCACTGCCCAACGCAGTAGCGACATCGCCAGACTGATTCCGGGCGTTTCCTACCTCCTTATAGTTAGCTCTTAAGCTGAAAATTCGGTTAACGAATGGGCCATCAATCTATCGAAATATTTCATCAGACAGAAAGACGGCACCAAGAATAAACAGAAATTAATCTAAAATTTTATTGAAAAATCCGCAGAAAGCTAAACGAATAAAAATTTATTAATCATAATAATTCATTCCCGGGTCATTATTTAGTTTCAATCTACCATCACTTCGGGAAGGACCCTTCAACTGTGTTCAGTTGAGTTCGCGTATTATCTACCCCGCCAAGGTATGACGGGGCACAGGAGTAAAGACCGATGGCCGACGATATTCAGGTAGAAGAATTCGAGAACCGAGGCGACTCCGCGCAGGACGATCGTCTCCGTCCCGGCGACGGCGGCACGACAGCCGGCCCCAACACCAACGCGGACCTCAGGGAAAAAGGCGACGCAGACGACGTCGCCGAAGCCGTCATCCAGGGTGATGCAGAAACCGCGACCGAGCAGGTTGCTCTCCGTGCCGATGCGCCAGTTGACCTGACCAGAGAGGAAATCGAGGACACTCCGCAACAAATCGTTGAAGAAGGCGATGCCGAAGCACCGGTCACAGGCAGCTCCCAGACCACAGAATATCACGACGATCAGACACCGGACTCTATCATCGACCCGTTCGCGCCTGTGCAGGCCACTTCCGGCCGCAGCAACGCCGGTCAAGACAGCAAAGACGCGATCGCCGAAAATCCCGCCACGGCTTCCGCGAGCAATTCGCCGGTCCTGAACGGAACCGGTCAGAGCGCTACACCTGTCGCCCCGACAGTCGCGGCGCCGGCAACCGAAGAACATACAGTTCCCACCGAGCCCGCCGACGCTATCGTCCCGAATTCAGGCGAACAACCCGTCGCTGCACAATTTTCAGAAACCGGCAGTAGCGGGAACGGCAACGCCAGCATCAATGGTAATGGAGGCGTCGGAAACGGCAACGCCCAAGGTGCTGTAAACGGACAGGGCCACGGTGTCGGGGGTAATGGAAACGGCAATAACGGGCACGGGAACGGCAATGGCGGCGTAGGAAACGGGAACGGCCAGGGCGCGACCAACGGTCAGGGCCATGGCGTTGGTGGCGATCCGCAGGCAACCGGTGGCGACGCGATGCCCCCGGCAGATGC
>TARA_R110002110_G_scaffold71403_7_pt1 | contig 11548 bp, 2 predicted proteins | sample TARA_R110002110 | Tara Oceans TARA_R110002110 (sample SAMEA4397330) | marine metagenome | biome: Polar Biome; feature: [SRF] surface water layer (ENVO:00010504); material: water (ENVO:00002006), including particulate matter (ENVO:01000060) such as... | depth 5 m
AATACACTAAAGATACCGTCGGAAGGATGGAAATCTCTATAGGGATCATCATCCCAAAACATTCCTTTAATAGGTTCTTTTTCTTCTTTTATATCAATTACATCATCAAATGCATTTGAATATTCGTTGGCAACTACCACTTTCTGTTCAAAACCCCAACATGGATAAATATCTAAATATCCAGATCTTGAACTTACAGGGTCGCTATTCCAAACATATTGAATCCAAGATGAATTAGTAGTAAAATCAATACCGGCGGTATTATCCAGATCATTACACTCCCCTTCAGTTTTAGACGAGTCAACAGGAGTGGCGCTACCACAACTTCCGTGTAGTTCACACTCTGTTTGGCTTGTGTACACACTATTTGCACAAGACCCATTCTTCTTCGCCTTGTCTTTGAAGCCTTTGGAATTAACTCTATTTAATTGATGTGGGTCAAAAGTTTTATCAGGGGTGAGTGGGTCTTTAAAATCTTTCCAGTAATAAAACGGGAGAAAATCATCATTGCTATAATGAGGGCCGTTCCTAAAGTAGTCCTTTTTAAGAAATTCTTTTGGGTCTAATTCAAAACCCGTAGGTGAAAATAGCGCGACAACATATTCATCACCATAATCATTCCAAGTGAATCCATCATGCCTGCTACCGTGGGGTTGAATAGCTTGAAGCTCTAAGTCAACCTGATTTTCCATTTCATAAAACGGATCTAACAAGGTTCGCTGATGTCTTAATGCGACACCATCAAGTTCTATTGAAGGAAGATACTCATAAGAGAGGTCTTCTGATGGAAACTCAAATGGGGATGGATTTTGTCGATTAAAAGCATCACTAGCGGTAAAAGGCCCTTGGTATTGATTGCCTGTAAGCTTGCGATCTCCTAAAGGAGTGGCTCCAACCATTCTAGAACGTCTTCCTCCATATAAAATTGCTCCTGTTACAGGATCTCCAAATTCATAACCTAAACTCGCAGACGATATAATTGACTGTCTTTGTGTTGGGTCATTTTCTATAGCTCTTGTAAAAGGGCCTGTTGGCTCTATTTTATCTAAAGCCAAATCTATTCCTACACTCAGCCAGTTCTTTTCATCAATTTTTTTCCGTATGCCGTGCTGAACTGGAGTGACTAAACTTCTACTCCTAAAAATAGGAGTAACCTTTATAACACCAGCATAATTTTCTTCTTTTACTTCGCCTCTATTTGGTCTTTCAAGACTCACAAAGAAATCAGCTCCAGCTGCCGAACATACTTGTTCTATTAAAGAAAGAAGGCTTATTTTGTCTGCATTAATTCTATAGTCTCGCGGTAACGTGCCATTAGAATGCCATGTTCCGCCGCTCAACTGACAGTTCATTTCATCATCACGAAATGCCTTAGCTGCTGGATCTGGCGGGCTACTAAGCCAGACTAAGACGTCAGGTATTATGTTACCGTTTGGATCTCGGCATTCTCCGGGATTAAAGACTTCTGAAAGCTGCTGTAAATCAGTTAAATCAACTTTGTATCTATTTACATTAATGGTCTCTCGTGGGTTTAAGGTTGCTCGGTTAATAGGGAGATCTTTGGCATATCTTTCACCTAAAGGGGCGGGATCTGTATTGTCTCTACCATCCCAACCATAGTATAATGGTCCTCCAAAAGGTTCTCCATTTAATACATAGTCAGAAACTATACCGTCGTTATTATGTCCTGATCCGTCCATAACCGAGGAGATTGTTGTGTCTGTGTGCCAGCCATGATGAGATAGCATTATGTCTAATGCACCAAGTATACCCCAACCAAACTCGCCTAGGTATGCAGTAAGTAAAGATTTTCCATCAGGGGCAGTTAATTCTTCTGGGTCCCACCAAACCATTCCCGCGTCGTTAGTGTTAGAATTGCCCATGTTTACGCTTTCGTAATATCCAAATACGTTTAGGATATTTCTTTGTCCCAGCCAGCCATTTTCAAGTGTTCGTTCTGAATCTGGAACCATCCAAGCGTCTGCTGGAGCAGTTCTGTTAGCTATGTCTTTTAGGATGACAGTAGTGTTTTCAAGGAGTATTCTTGGGTCAACTATTTCTACGTTATAAACCACACCGCTGCTTCCAATGGTTTTTTCGTATTTTTTGAATATTCCATTAAACTCAAACGCAGCTGTGCATTCATCCACAGCGGATGTTGAATTCGCAACCCAAAATCCTGCTGGATTGGCGGCTTCACATTCTGTTCTTGTTAAATTTCTGTGACATTCGCTACCTGTCCATGTCCCGCCAGCAGTTTGGCAGTCAGGTTCGTTGGCTGGAGAGACGCCATTTCCATCTATTAATTGTGTTGTTTTAGCGGTTGTGTTTTGCTGGCTTACTTGGCAAGCGCCATGAGTGTTTGGATTAAAAACCCTTTTAGAACCTTCAGTCTCATTTTTTACACACGTTTCATTTAAATTGTCAGGCATGTAGTACCTAAAGAACGCCGGAGAGCCAGCCTCTGGAGCAAAAAATATATCGCCAATGGCAGATTTTACATGTAGACTTACTGGCACAGTATTTCCATCAGGCAAGACTCTACCAATAGGCCTTACTCCGTAATTTGGATACCCTCCAAAGGAGACGAGGGCTGAATCCTCTAGTAATTTCGTAGGAAAAGCATTTCTATTCCAAGGGTGATATCCCTCTGTAACAGCATCTCTTAAATAGTTCTTTCTTATTGAAGTGCCATAGTTGAGATCATCTACCACCAGCCTTAATGAAAGCGTAGAAGATGAGCTATTTAAACCTAGAGCGACATTGAAGTCCATAATGGAAGCTCCAAAGAAGGTTTGTTGAATAAACGCCTGTGCGTAAATATCAGTTCCACCTCCTACTGGGGGCGGATTTAAAAGCGATGGCGGTTCATAAATATTTACTAAATGTTCTGGTTTTATTATTGTCATTAGAAGTATTGCCCCGGAGCTGTTCTGCCAAGTTCTTTAGTGGATTTTGAAGCATCTTCAGGATTATGTAATTCATCAATAAACGCGCTATTAAAGAAGCTACTACTGAATGTAGTGTATGGATCATTTAATTCATAAACCCAGCTTATACTATAACTCCAATCTCCTGTTTTTGGGTTCCAGCTTTCTGAAGGAGCATTAGTAAATCTTTTAGTAACGTGTTGATTTCCGGATGCTAAAGAGTCTCCGTAGTCAGATCCTATATAAGTCATTGGATCTAGCGAGTTTAATAATTTTTTTATAGCAATGAACTGTTTATACTTTGGCCAATGGCAGTAGTTATCACTTAAATTAGGATCATTAGTTCCGGGAAAATCCGAGCAGTTGGAAAACGCATTATTAAAATCATCACCATCCTGAGCAGCTACGAACGTTTTCTCGCCGGGAAGCCGACCTACGGAGGTTAGCGCTTTCGTTTGGCCCGGCAGGACATAGCCCGGTTTTGATGTAATCATATTGGTAGTAAATAACTGACCATTACTTATACTATCATAAAGGGCGTTTTCACTATTTGTTCTTGCGGTATTGCTTGTTCCAATTCCTGCATAGTTTGGATTTGCAATCCATTGATTAGAAGCAGTAGTCCAAATTTTACTATTAGCTGTGCAAGCGGTTTCGGTAGTATGTGCTGGGTCACTACATGAGCCTGCCACTGGTGTCCATATTTCAGTAGCAGCTACACATTCGCTTTTTGTTGTATATGCGGCGTCGCTACATGTTCCTGTAATACATTCGTTGTAAGTACTCGCGTCTGCAATTTCATCTTCTACATCCACGCATATATGAGCATCAGAACTATTTACTTTGCATTGTATTGTAAATTCTCTTAACCAATGAGTTTGAGTTCCAATGTCTTGCAGAACAGGACCAAGTCTTCTTCCAAGAACGAGTTGTTCAGCGAAAGTTTGTCCCGGATAGGTGTCATTGATAGAAAGATCTTCACTTATTACATAAGGTATGTACTTATTGCCGCTATTTCCACTTGCGTTTTTCGATGCTGTGAAAGTTGTACTATAAGTAATAATCCCTTGTATTGGTTGATGGGTAATATTCTTCTGTGTAGGAGACGGGTTTACAGTAAGTCCCGACCGGCCACCCGCGAGTTGTGCTATCGCCGCAGCTGTTTTAGGGAGGTTAGGAAAAACCTGTGTAGTAAAATGCTCTAGAGCATTTTGATATTTACTATTGGTATCCTTGTTAAGTCCGTCAAAATGTAAATTCTCATTAACCGTATCTTCTCTTGTGGCAGACTTATCTTCATTTGTGGAAAATGCATGTGATCCGGGACCGTCACTATCCGCATTATCCAATACACCTTCGACGGTTCCATTTATAGTTACTTGGATTTCTGCATCTTCTTTGTTTTCTTGCGTGCTTATTTCTACAGTCTCTGTAGCAAAAGTAACGTCAGGGGCTAATATCCAAGTCTCAGTTACGCTAAAACTTCCACCCGTTACATCGATAGCTGGTACTCTTTTATAATTAAAACTCTGATACGGTTTTGTCGAGCTTCCGCCTACGGCGGTGGGTAAATTTAAAGAATATAAATGATAATCGTCTGGGTCGTTCGTGACGTTTGTGGGAACGGTTTGCCCCTGCGGGAGCGCTTGACCGGGAGTGTATGTATGCTCTCTATCATCATCACCAAATATGAATTGATTACCATACCTTATAATGTCGTATACATAACCTCTTGCCTGCTGCCAAGCTCTTCCATTTTCTACATATATTTGAGTAAATCCGTCAGTTTTTAACCCTTCAGCCTCGCCAGTGTCCTGATCAAATTTATTCTTTCCGGTCGCGGATGTGGTTCTTGTTAAAGAATAAACCCTATTGCTTTCGGTTATTATCCCTGTATTACCGGCTCTAACTATAGAGCCGCGCTCTATCTCTTCAACTTGATAGCTTTCACTCGCCGCAGAAATCATCCATTTTTCTAATCTATGCCAGTCATCTTCATCGTTGGCTACATCAGCCGGTCCCAATAAAGTATCACAAGAAAGATTGATTGTGTACTTTGACTTATAAGGATCTCCCGGATCATGAGAAGGTAAGTCTATGCTTTCAAGCCTTACGTGGGCAGAAAAACCATTCATAGCGGGGTCTAAAGGTCGCACTTCTAAAAGCGATCCAGCCTCAATCTTAGATATTAAATTAGACAAAGCTTTTTGTTTATTTTGTAAAGCTTCGTACCAACCAGTTTGGCCAGCTCCTCCTGAAACGCTAGTATCCAGATCAATTTCATCGATGTTGGCTCTTATAAAGTTGCCATCGGTATCTGGTGAGCCTCTGTCAGCAACAAGCCATCCGTCAAGCTGTATAGTGTACCTAGAGCCGAGGATTTCTCCGTCACCTTGTTTGTCAAAGGTTTTATTTATATTTACAAATGGCGCAGGTATCAAATAATTTGGCCCGCTGGGATCGGTGGTTGTGAAGCTAACAGGCATTAGTTGTACCCTTTTATATTTAGTGTGGTTGTATTAGTTCCGGAGCCAAAAACTTCAGGCATTGCAAGCTCTAATACACCACTAGGATATCCATGCCCAGTAACGTTTAGAGGTATATTGCCTGTTCCCAGAATTGTAGGTAAAGCATTTATCAATGATTCCCCGTAAAAATCTTTTTGTTTAATAAACATGTTAAGTGTGCCACTAGAGGCAATCGTACTTGGAGCCAATACATAGCAAGGTATACTCACTGTTGATGACTCAGAGGTTCTTAAGTATAGAGGTATTTGAGCTATAGGCTGCTTACCTCCAACATAAAGTATATGCTCAGCGTTGATTGAGCCATCTCCAACATTTGGCATCGCTAAATTAAGGATGCCGCTCGTCGCTCCTTGATCGCGGGTAGCCAAAGAATACAGAGACATGCCTCTCTCTGCTCTTGGAAATGATAATATTGAACCAGCTACAGATAATGGAAGAGTAGGAGAAGCTGCAAAGATAGGTTCGTCTTGTTTCATGAATAGTACTAGGTCGGACTCTATTTGTCCGGCTTTTGTGAACAGGTTCATGACTCTACCACTCATAGCAATAGCAGCATTCGCAGAAAGATTACCATAACCAGTATCTCCCATTCCTGTAACTGGGTCTTGATTGATAACAAGATTTAAGGCTTGGTCAGCCGTCGTCGTGTTAACAAACAAATTCATTGTTCCGGTTGTAGCTACGGCGCTAGTACCAGCAGAATAAAGCGTTAAGCTTCTATCACCATCGACGAAGCTAACAAAGTTTCCATCAACGTCAAAAGTCGAATGCCCTTTTACACTACTCGCTTCTGTGACGCCATCTTTTGTGTTGTATTGAGCAAGGCTATCAAAACCATCAAAGCTCATCTTTGTAGAATATATTTTGAATTCAGCATCAAAAGGATGCGGAAGAGGCGGGTAATGAAATACTAACTCTAATTGATGATTGTCTAAATCACTCTTGAAAGCTACGTCTCCGTCTTTATAATAAGCATCAGAAGGCATGATTCCTGTTAAAGAAATAAATCTAGGCGATCCGTTAGGCATGTAGGCATAATGAGAATGCCAGCTTATATTCTTTCTGTTAGACAGTTTATCTTTATGCACAACTCTTGCAGAGACATTGACTCCACTAGTGTGGGTAGTAGAGTTTTCCGCCCACATTCCAATTGAGAGATCGGTTACTTGATGCAATCTTGTAGGCAATTCATTTAAATCAAAAGTTAAAACAGAAGAAACTGCAAAGTTATGGGTTCCTCCAGCATCTCTTTGTCCCCAAAGATTGGTATCAAACGCTCCACCTCTAGCGCCTGTTGGATTCCATTCACTTTGTTTGCCAGAGACAACTACAAACTCAGCGTATGTAGTATTTTTAGCCGCAATACTGTCGTCGCCAAATTCAGAACCGGAGAAACCTCTCGTTCCAGTTGGAACAGCTGTTGTATTAAAGATATAGTCTTTTAGTTCAAAGGCGCTTTTCTTTAGATTCTGGATTTGATCTTCTGTAAAAGATTCTGAAGATACCCCGACTTCATCAATCCAGCCTTTAAATCCCCGTTCTGCAATTGGGAATTCTCCCTTTCCAAGAAGAATATCTGTGTTTGCGGATCTTTGTGTTGAGCGAGTGAAGGTGCTAGATGAGCCTTCTTCTTTGCCGTTTACATAGATTTTTAGTTTAGAGTCGCCGGAAGCATACACGCCTACGATTTGCGCTGGATATTTATACTCGTCAAACTTTTTTGCGGTTTTAGCATAGACGGGTTCAAACCCGTCGGATACACTTTTATCAGACCTTATATAATAGAGGCCGTCATTATCACAACCCATAACGAAGAGGGCTGGGTTTTCTCTATGCTGTGATATTATAACGCTATTAGAAACGTCACCACTAGGAAGGACTTTGACGTATGCAGAGTATCCTGCGCCGTCTATGTTTGTACCACTTCCTAAATTAAAGTGCGCTCTTTCAGATAGTCTTAAGCATCTTTCTCTTATAGCTTCATTGCCTATTTGATCTATTAGATCTCCTGCTCTTTCCCATTCGGAAGAACCTATGCTGGCTCCAACTCCAGAAGCCGTTTTTTCTTCGGTGCTATAGCTACCGCTGGAGGAAGGTTCTCCAGTACAAGGCGCGTATACCACTTCACCATCATAAAGCCCATCTCTTGTTGGGGCTACTCCGGGGGTACATCCGGCGACAGCGCAAGATCCACCCGGCCCCTGCCACTCTCCAGCAAACGTTATCCCGCCGATTTCTTGTACCCATGTCCACGAAACGCTGCTTTCAGAACATGAAGAGTCGTCTCCGTCGGATGCGGTTTTTTTTACGGTTGTGATTCTAGGGTTGCCAGATAGTATTCCAGTGCCTTCAAGAGGAATCCATAACTGGTCGAATTTATTAAGAACATTCTTGTTGTCACTTCCTCGCCAATAGCCATACTCTCTATTGGTGCCGCTGGGGATAGTGTTTCTAGAACCAACAAATTCAACAGCACCCATCATCACTAAACCAATAGAGTTGGTTTCTCCGGGTCTGCGTAATACAGATCTCACGTGACCAAAAGAACTCAGGTTTCCCTGAGCTATATTGGTAAGCACAGCTGTTGATGAAACAATAGCTACGCTGCTTAATGTTGTCTGGCCTGTATATGTTGTCATCTTCTAATTCCTATAACAGTATAATACTGTTACTAGATTGCGTTACCACTTAAAATATTTAGGACTAAGCTGTCCAATCTCCCTTTATGGCTATTGAGCTACTTCTTAAGCCGTTTCTTATGAAGTTATTAATACCATCTGTAACTTTACTTCCGGCGATCTTAGCAAATGCAGCTTCACTTTCTTGAAGTGCTTCTGCACCACTTAAGTTAACATTTATCTCTATTTCGCCACCTACTTCCATTGTTATAGGACCACTCATTACTCTTTCCAGATCACTTACGGCTGTAGAGAAGGTATTAAAGCTTTTGTCTAACGCGGCAGTGTCTATTTGGTTAGAGGACTCTTGTCCTCCTGCTGCTGCTGCCGATCCTTCTTGATTCCCTTTTATTACTGCTAGCATCTCAGTCAGTGTTCCTTCTTGCCTTTCTAAAGCTTCACCGTTGGTTACGGTGTGTTTGATAAGGCTTATGCCAGTATCGACGTCTTCAACAGCCGCTCCACCCTGCCCACCCTTAACACCGGAGTAAGAGGTGTTTGGTTTGTTATACAAATCGGGGTCACGGGAGAAACCCTTGAAAGCCCCCGTGCCTTCACCCTGCGCGTTAAATGTCCCCATGCCCGGAACGGTGGCTTCGCCGCCGGAGTAGGTCATTCCGGGCTTGCGCTCGAAAGCGTCGTTCGTCATAGGGGCAAGAGGGTCCGAAGCTGAGAAAGGTTTGATACTAGATTGTAATTTTCCCTGCTTGAAAGTGCCTGAACGGGGTTCACCGGGAATACCTGAAGGTAACTGTTTAATTTTTTGCTCCCGTTTCCATGCTTCACGCTGCTTTTGCTTCTGTATTACTCCGCCTAGCGATCCATACGGCCCATCAGGGTCATATTTGAATTCTCCACCCTGTCCGGATGCAGGTGCAGGTGCAGGCTGGCCGCCTGTTGCTTTTCTAATTCTTTCATCTCTTGCTGCCTCATCTCTTGTCCTGTTTTCGGCAGCCGATATTCCTTGAGCCTTCTCAGCGTTAAATGCCGCTATCTGAGCGGGGTTATTAATGCTTCCTGTAAACTCTTTGTTAGGACGTGTTCCTCCGTATGCCCCAGTAGTTGATCCTATAGGTCTTCGTCCTTGGGCGATTGACGCTCGTTGACTTGTGACTTTTGCGGCTGCTGCGTCTTTTTCTTTTCTTCTAGGGTCTAGACCTTCAATCATTTTTAATTTAGCATTGATGTTCCCTAAAACAGTCGCGGCTTCATCGTATTTGATGTTAAGTGCATTAAGACTAGTAATTCCAGTAACCCTTGCTGCTAAATCATCAGCAATCGCTTTGGGGATGTTCGCTATAGCGGCAATCGGTTTATTCGCTTCAAATTTATCTATCTTTTCTGTTGTGGTATCCTGCGCTATCTTAATTGCTTTAGCAATGTCCTGAACTGCGACACTTGCGTATCCGCCAGTATTGTCTAATATTCTTGACATTGCGGCGTTAAATGTTTTTTCCGCCCCATCTGTAAAGTTCTCATCAGCATACTTGAAGAGGCTGTCGCGGACGTTTTGTCCTCCTAATCCAGACTCTGCTACTGTTGCGCCTCTATACCCTGTGATGTCTGAGCTACTGTTTTCGTCCCAAGTAGTCTCTGCTACCCTTGTGTTTAGGTTTTTCACTCCGGTGGCCGTCATTACGGCACGAACAGCATCTAAAGCTGGTCTGTACGCATCCTTTCCACCTGTAAAGGTATCCAGCGATGTAGCTACATCGCCTCTTCCTGTAACGGGCATTCTTCCAGTATTTCTCCCTGTACCCGGAATGAAAGTCATTTCATAAGCATCGAGGAAATCTTCAATTTCATTACCGGCATAATCGCTAAATTCTGCCGCCTCAAGCTTAGGTTTTTTTCTATCTCGCAAACGTCTAAGCGTGTCAACGTCCTTCATCGCCTGCGGGCTTTTAAGCACCTTGAACTGCTCTTCTGTGGTGACGTTGTTTTCTTTAAGCAAACTTTGAGTTTTGGCAAGTTCGTCTACTATTTTTTGTTGTGTGTTTTGTTCTATTTCAACTTGTCTTAGTCTTTCTTCGTGGAACAATGACTCAAGTCTCTTTAAGAACTCATTGTTTTGCGTTTCTATGGTGCTGGCCATAGACTCAACTCTTGCACCTTCGACTTCTGCCAAAGCATTCATAGCCCTTGTGGTAGCATTTTCAACGGCTTTAATTTCAGCAGCTGTCTCTCTAACATCTTTAGAGGCTCTTCCCAGAACTCCAGTATCTTTAATGCCAACCCGACCTACTGCGTTTGCCCTATCTCTATTTAGTATGTCTTCGCCTTCTTGGCCAAATTGACCACTCTTAAACGCCTCAACAACTGCCAACCTCAATTCCGGCGCAATACCCATAACCGTACCCTCATTGAGGGCTTTTGATATGGAATTTATAAATTTTGCCGCTGCGTTTTTATCGTCTGCTGTGCCAAAGATTAGTTTATCAGCTGAATTTTTTAAAGTTTCTTGCTGTTGTTTCGCGCGAGCTAGCTTGTCATTCAAGGCAATTAGTCTTTGTTGACTGTTGCCATATTCATTAAGAATAGACTTTACTGCATCGAATTCACGTTTTAGCTTGTAACTGCTCTGTATTAGATCTTCCCGGCCTTCTATATCTGCGTTGTTTGGCTCGGCTAATAATTTGTTGTTTTTTATTTGCTCATTTTGGAGTTCTAATAGTTTTTTACCTAAAGCATCAATGTCATTAACCGCGACGTCTGTGCCTTTAATACCTTTTCCGGGTTTTGCTAGATCGTTTAATCTAGTGAAGAATCTAGCTTGAACGTCCTTATCTGATTCAGGCCCCAGAGCAGACACATTAATATTCTTTAAGTAATTTTGCTCTTCTTGAACTCTTGCTTTTTTTGTCTTTCCTATGGCTGCTATATAGGAGTTTTCAACAGTTTGTAATTGAGCGTAGCTATTTTTTAAGAAGGCGTTTCTTTCATCAATTAATGCGGCTTGAGCTACATACGCCTCTCGCGTTCTGGAAGTCGCCCCTTTTATAGCTTCTGCAATTTCATCGTGTTGCTCATCTAAATTAGTTATGTCAATATTATCAAGAGCTGCTGAAATATCATCTCCTACCGCCAAGGCTGCGGCTTTACCGATTTTACCTTTCAGCTCCTCTATGATTGCCTCCTCAACACTTTCTCGACCTACCGGATTTACTCTTGCGGCGTTTAGAAGAACTCCTTCAAGCTCTCTTTCTACTGCTGCGCCACCTTTTACTCTCTCGCCAAACTCGCCCAATCCTGCTGATTTGCCAGATCGTCCAATGCTATCAATAGCGTCTTCAAACCTTTTTATGCCAGCCTTACTGCGTGGTTGTGCATTTAATGCTGAACCTGCTTGTCCAATTGGGCCAATACCAGAAGTTCCAACCCCAGATACAATATTGGCAGAGGTTTTTATATC
>TARA_R110002110_G_scaffold65123_3_pt1 | contig 11544 bp, 4 predicted proteins | sample TARA_R110002110 | Tara Oceans TARA_R110002110 (sample SAMEA4397330) | marine metagenome | biome: Polar Biome; feature: [SRF] surface water layer (ENVO:00010504); material: water (ENVO:00002006), including particulate matter (ENVO:01000060) such as... | depth 5 m
ATGGCGAAAGACATACTTTACAATATTATAATTGTTATGCTTATGGTAATGGAGTGGAATCAAATAGAGTTAGGGATTTATTTAACGCTGTAACTATAGATAAAGGTGTAAAAGCCTCTACCACGCTAGCTGAACAGTATAAAGAAGAACATAGAAAAAGTGGTTTAATATTTTCTGGTATATACAATTCTATGAACGGTGTAAATAGATTGAATCAATTTATAATGGCTGAGAATATCACTAAGGATTTAAATCCTGAATATGGTAGTATTCAAAAACTCCATTCAAGAGATGATGATTTGATAACTCTATGTGAAGATAAAATAATTAAAGTATTAGCACATAAAGATGCTTTATTTAATGCTGACGATACTAAAAATATAACAGCAAGTAGTAATGTGTTAGGTTATGCTAAACCATTTGTTGGGGATTACGGTATATCTAAAAATCCAGAATCATTTGCTTCAGAAGCTTTTAGAGCTTATTTTACAGATAGAGAAAGAGGTGCGGTATTAAGGTTGTCAAGAGATGGTTTAACACCTATATCTGATGTTGGAATGAAAGATTGGTTTGCTGATAATCTAAGTACTTCAAAAACAATAATAGGTAGTTACGACCGTAGAAGATCTTTATATAATATTTCAGGTCCATTAGGGCCAAAGTTTATGGTTTATAGTGGGGATATGGGTCCAGTATATGATACCATGCACCAAACTGTAAGTTATAGTGAAAAATCAGGAGGATGGGTGAGTTTTAAAACAATTAACCCAGAAGTCGCTCTTAGTTTAAACAACGATTATTATACAGCGATAAAGGGTAAGTTGTGGAAACATCACGATAACTTTGTAGATAGAAATAGTTTTTATGACACGTCGGGTACGATTACTAATTCTTCACACATAACAGTTTTATTTAATGATTTACCTAGTGTTATAAAAAGTTTTACTACTTTAAATTATGAAGGAAGTCAATCTAAAATAATAGAAAATTTAGCTGGAGTTGGTTACCCGGATAGTACTGGTGGAATAACTTTTTCAACTGATAATAAACACTATAATAATCAACCAAAATTAGGATGGCACGTTAATTCAATAATAACAGATCAACAAACTGGTACTGTTGCGGAGTTTATAAATAAAGAAGGTAAGTGGTTTAACTACATAATAGGTGAAGAAACTGTATGGGATAGTAATATCGTAAGAGATGGTCAAGTTGTTACAATAACAAACTCTAGTGGTAATCTAGACACTAGAGAGTTTTCAACACAGGGAATAGGAAAAGTAGATACTCCACCACAAATTACATAATAAAATAATATGAGTTGCATTAATCCAATTACAAATTTAGCTTATCAAATAGGTGATGATGGTCCTGGCGGAGGTATAATATTCTCTATTCCAGGACAGGGTAATAATAGTACAAATTATTATTTTGAAGCTGCTCCTGTTGATGTTTCTACAACACAAAGAGCTCAAGTGTCGACAACTTTAGGGGCAACACAAACATTTGATTGTACAGGTATTGCAAACGCTATACCCGGCGCAGAATTTGGGGTACATAAAGAAATAATATCACCTACTGATAATGGTCAATCTATTGGAGACGGTATTAATAATACCACTCATTTAAATTCATACCCAACATCTTTTGGTGGAACCACATCTAATCCTACAAATCCAGTATTAGATATACATGATTTAGCCGCTAAACTATGTGTTGATTATGTTGATCCTAGTGGAACCAGCGATTGGTTTCTACCATCTTTAACAGAAATGACAGAATTAGCATCGAATTTAGGTCCTACTTCTACGTTTAATAACGTAACTAATATAGCCAATCTTAATACGAGTACTAGTCACCCTGCATCTGCGTTTTATTGGACTTCTTCTGTTTTAGCAGGTCCTCCTGGAACTGTTTTTGATACTATAGCCGCAGGGGTTAATGTTGCAACTGGTAATCCACAAATAATGGATAGATGTTCCACTGGCTCGGTAAGACCTGTTAGAATGTTTGAATGTCTTTCTCCATCTGGAATAGATTATGATTATAGAATTAACACAGCGAGGGGTTATGGTCAAAATGGAGCCGTTACTTGGTTGGCCGGCAAAGAATCGGGCGATCCTTTTTACAATAATTCAAGTGGGGTCGTGCCGAGCCAATGGAAAATAGGATTAGATGGGCTTGTTATGCACTTGCCAGATCATGACGTCAGACATAATCCTGTATTTTCTCAACCTGCAGTGTCGTCATATGGATCCTTTACTCCAAATTATCCAAATTATATTAACTACCAAGGCCTTGCCTTTAATATAAAAGTATACTCTCAAGATGAGACACTACTTGGTGATTGGGATTATGAGGTATTAGGTGATCTCTACAACTTCTCTACTGGAAGTATTGGGATGAGTCCAATTACATATACTTGCGGTTGGAGTCAGTGCGCAGTGACTTTATATTTTAGTTTAGTAAACACAAACTATATACACCCTACACATAATACAACAATCCAAGGTGAAACTTATATAAATGTTGAAGATATGATTGGAGGAGTTCAACAAGCTCTTTATGGGAATAGTATTGGAAATAGTCCATATCAAAACGAAACAAGTGCGTATATAGCTATAACAGAATCTAGTGTTACTGGAGGATTAACACGTGGCAACACTGTAAATCTCGAAAATTATTTAGGATTGGGTATTGATATGAGAGAACATAGTGGTAACGTTCCAGATTTTAGTAACTGGAGATGGCATTGCACCAAATGTAATCCTTTCATCTCAGTTAGCCCTTATAGTGACTGCAGTATGTTTATGGCAGAAATACCTCCTATTATAACAAATAACAATGCAAATTATCTAAGTTTATATCACGATAGTTCTCCTTATATTGGGGTACCCAGTCAGTTCAGTCCTTCTCATATTCTTTGTATGAACACAGCTCCACATTGTTGTGAAAGTACTCTGCTTCAAACTATGTATGCGCCTCCAGGTCCGATATCAGGTTGCATTCCCGTTGGTAGTCCTCCACCCCAAGCTAAATTACCGGAAGTATTAAAACATATGATTTTTAGAGATGGTAGAATTGACCAGGGAAACAATATAAGTATTGAAGCTTTTTATGTTAAAAACGATAATCAAACGGTAAAAATTGTTGAAGATCAATTAGATTATGATAGTTGCGATAGAATATCTTTAACCGAAGATGAAAACGAAAATCAAAAAATATTAAAGTTTTATGGTAGAATACTACCAAACTCTACTAAAAACATTTTTAATATAACTTTTAAAACTAATGATGGTTACTACTATTCAAAAAGCCCTTCGCTGACTATGAATTTCCCTGGTAGTGAGAATTATAGAATAAAAGTTGAATCAGAAAGTAAAAACGCTAACGGTTATGTTATTGAAAAAACGTTTAATATTAGTTATAAAAATACTGGATTTGATGTATTTGAAGCAGATGGACACAATATTATATTTACAAATAAAATAACTAAAGAAGTGGTTAAATCTACGGAGGTAAAAGAAATAACAGCGTTACAAGTTAACACATCGAGTGTTAGTAGCGATGGAGAATCAAGGAATATAAGTATTGTTGGTACTCCAGGATCTACTTTTTCTTTAACTATAAAAGATAAAAATGGTAGAAATGTTTTACCTTATACTAATAATATTACTAAAACTGTAAAAACAATTGCTAGTGCTTCTGCTACTTTAGAGTTAAGCGACGCAGCTGCCCTTGAAGTTGGAATGATAGTATTAAACGACCAAAGAAGAGGTGTGAAAATAACGGGTATATCAGACCCTGTTAAAACTAATGTTGATGCTATAAGTGAAACATCGACTACATATATAACTATTTCTTCACACTTAACCTTTGCAGTTAATGATAGTGTTACTTTTACAAAAGAAACAGATATAACAGAGGTGGTGATACCGGATAGTGGTACTTATTCTTTTACTCAAAGATTCCCAGTATTAGAAAAGTTTAAAAGAACTTTAAAAACAGTAGCTTCTGGTATTACTTCTTTAAATTTAGATTATAACGACGACTTAGAAGATAACATGAAAATAACTGGCACTGGTGTTGATGGTAATGATCCAATAATATCAAGTAATGGTGTTAACGCTGATGGTGTTACCGTAGTGGTTTCAGATAGTCAAACAATAGCTGATGAGACAGAATTAACGTTTGAAATGCCAGATAATAGATATGATATAACAATACAACCTTTAATGGCGTTATTAAGTAGTGATGTACTTTCTACATACTCTATTTATCAATATATAGATCCAATAGTACAAATTGCGCCTTTATCAGCTCTTTCAAATGTAACAACAACTGGTACAGTTACATTTACTAATAAAGCTAACACACGAACCGTAGGAACAACTGGAGATATTACTATAAACATGGTAGCTACAAAAAGTGATGGTACCCTGATAAAATCTAGAGAACCACGATTTTCTAGTGTTGATTCTACAATATCTGATTTTTCTAATACTTTAAACACTATTACGAGAACAGTTAGAGAAGATGTTTATAATACAACTATTGCTCATTTAAATAATATAACAGGGATAAGAGTTGGAATGGTAGTTACTGGAGAAAGTATAGACACTAATAAAACAGTGACAGTAAAAAGTATTGTTGGAACAACTGTTAAATTTTCTTCAAGACTAACTATGCAAAAAGATGATAAGCTAACGTTTAGTAGCATGTTTAATATGAGTATTAGCGGTTTAACCGCTACACTCAGCGATAACGGAGGACTTAGTAATGGCATATGTACTATTGCAGGTACAGGAAAAATTAGAACGTTTGGAATAGATAGTTTTACTTCAACATTTAACTTTGATAACTTCTTATCAGTATAATAAAATAATTTAAATATGACTGTAACTTTCTTTTTTAATTATAATATAAATGAATCTTTGCAACCTGGAGATCAAGTTTATTATTGTCCTAATCAATCTTTAGGAGGATTTGATACTGTTGATAACGAGTGGAATAGTAGTACTGGTATTGTGCTTATAGGTAATTGTCTTAAAGTTGATAGAAACACAAACATGATATCAGTTAATGTTTCTGCACCTCCTCCTCAAGACGCTGTAATAGCAAACGCAATAACTGTAGGAGATTTTCTTATGTTTAGTAAAGATAACGAAGCAAATTTAAGTAGTATACTTGGTTATTATGCAGAAACAACTTTTATGAATGATTCTCCAGAAAAAGCAGAGTTATTTGCTGTTAGTACCGAGTTTTCTGAGAGTAGTAAATAAATGATAATAAGTGTAATTATAAAATAATGGTAAAAACAATAATATTATGGCAGTAGGATTAAAAAAGATGGGGAAACCATCGCCAGTGAAATTTTGGCAAGTAGCAGCTATACAAGCTGGTGTCGCTCTTTGGGGTTACTACTCGGGTAAAAAGAAGAGAGATAAAGAAGCTCGTGAAGCTAAAAAAGCGCAAGAAGCTTCTAGAGCAGCTTACACGCAGCAAGAGTATAAAAATGCTTATGCTAATTTAGAAAATCCTTATGAAGATTTAACTGTTAACCAACAACAAGCGCAATTTCAAGCTCAACAACAAGCACAGCAAAGAGCTGATATATTAAGCAGTTTAAGAGGAACAGCTGGTGGTGCTGGTGTAGCTGGTTTAGCACAATCGATGGCTAATCAATCTACTTTAGGTACACAACAAATATCTGCGTCTATTGGAAAACAAGAAGCTATGAACCAAAGATTACGAGCACAAGGCGCGTCTAAAGTGCAGCAGTTAGAAGCTCACGGTGAACACACGAGGTCTCTAAGAGAACAACAAAGAATCGAAACGTTATACGGTATGGATATGGGTAGAGTAACCGCGGCTAACAAAGCAAAAACTCAAGCTAAAGCTAATTTGTATAGTGGATTAGGTAATGCTGCTGGTTCTTTAGCTGGTGGAATGGCTAGAGAAGGTATGTTTAGTGGTGGTGTTGGAAATTATACAGGTGGATTAGAAGGGGCTACTGTTAGTGGAGCTGCGGGAAATGCGTTTGATCCTAATGTAGGAAGTTTAGCCACGTCACAATTTGGAGATTTTGGTGGATTTGGTCAACAAGGAAGTAGAATAACAACTATTCCTATGGAAGGCGCAAGCGGTTATCAGTCACCATTTACTGGGGCGCACCCAATATATCGTGGCGGAAGAGTAAGTTATGACGGTGGCATGACTTGGACTCTACAATAAAAATAAATATAAATTATGGCAAATCAAAGTTTAATACAACAATCAGATAAAATGTATGGGTCAATGGCGGACACCACTGACTATGCTAAATTGTTAACGCAACCAGCAGTGGATGTGATAAAAGATAATTTAGAAAAACAGCAACTAAAAACTGAAGCGTTAATAGCAACTATGCCTGCTGGTGTAAATATATCTAAAGTTCCTAAAGAATTACAAGGACAGGTTACAAAGTATCTAACAGATAATAAAGCTGCATATGTTGAAGCATCGAAAGTAATAGCATCTGGAATAAAACCAACTGATCAAAGATATCTCGACGCTATAGAAACCATGAATAAGGTTCGCGGTGGTTTTGAGGCATTAGACGCTAGTTTGATTAATATAGCCGAGAAAAGAAAGTCATCTTTAGAAAATAGAGATAATATATCAACTGGTGCACATGGTCACGATTCAACACTTCACGAGAAGTGGGCAAATGGGGGTATATATAATGATCTTACATTAGAAGATGGTAATTTTTATTATACAGATCACGAAGGTAAAAAAGTTAATACTAATGATTACGCTGGGGCTATGCAACAGTCTACAAGTGTTACAGACGGTATGGTTGTACAGGGTGATCGAGCCAGAGAACTTGGGAATAAGGGTTATAGTTTTGAAGATGAAGAGGGTAATTTTAGGGGAAGTATAAACTCCATGCTTAAGAACGCTGGTAAAGATGGTAGAGTAGATTTTGCTTATAGTGGTGTTTACGGTATTGAAGAGACACCGTTTATTGACACTTATATTAAAGATAGGTTAAATTTACAAAAGCATGATGATGACGGGTCTGGTGATATATCACAAGCGGAATTTGATAAATGGCATGCATATTATAAAAATGAAGATTTTAAGCCTGGCAGTGAAATGGGTGATAAACTAAGAGAGTATTTAATGGGTACACTTAGGGGTTCATATGATTCGGGTGTAGCTGCTAAAGAAGAAGCGGATATAAAGGCCGTTAAAGGTAAATTTGATAAACCAGAGATATACGGAGCTTACAGAAGTAAGAAAGATATTGATGATATGAATGAAGCTATAGAGAGTAAACAGAGTTTTATTATAGGTTTTGATAACAAGAAATATATCTATAACCCAGCGACCGACAAATACGAGTTTGGTAAAGAAACTTACAGTCCAGATGACTTGAGAATACTACAAAAAATACATGGATATAAAATTGATGAAGATCCAGCGGATGATGCAAAATCGGCTGAAGAAGCTATTGAAGGTATAAAAAAAGTACCAATTGAAGATACAATTACTGAGAGTGGTTTAGAAGGAATAACAGAGGAAAAGAGTGGTAAATTAATAAAATACTATAATTATTCTGGAAACGATATTACTGCTGCTGACGCCGCTTTAGCAGCGGCTAAGAAAGCTGGTATAGATGATGCTTTTCTGAAATATGAGAATAACGGTGAAGAAATTGGCATAATAGAATACTCAAGATTAGAAGATAAGTCAAATGTTACTTTTAAAGTTCAATTAGGAGTAGGTAAGAAATCAATTGTACAAGGAGATCCAGAAACAGCGCCGTCAGATTCAACTATAGTCACGCAACCAGACACATCCGTTGTAGAAACACCAATAGATACAACTATAACTACACCAACAGACACGTCCACTGTAGAAACACCACCAGTAGATGTAGAAGACCAAACTTACGGACCAGATAATCCTGACCCAATGACTGGCCACTTAAATACATCTGGAGATGAGATTATTAATGAATCTGGAGAGTATATTCCTTTAGATTCTGACGAAGGTAAAAAAATAGCAAAAAATTATCTTGGTATGCAAGATGAAGTTAAAATATCTGGAGCTGAAGAAATGAATCCTGAGTTAAAGAAAGGAGAAACTCCAATAATCAAAAACACTCCAAAAGAAGTTGTTGAAGAAGTAGTTGAAAATAATCCTGTGATAAAGGAAAATATAGAAAATCCTAATGGAAATACTAATCCTATTAAGTATATAGTTAATAATGGATATCTTAATGTTAATGAAGCAGAGGCTGATTCACCTTTAGTTAAAAGTATAGAAGATGTTTATAAAGAATTACTTGGTACGCGAAAGGATTCTCTAGCTGTTACAAAATCATTAACACATGATGATAAAGCTTGGTGTGGTGCTTTTGTTTATGATGTTCTTACGAAAACAGGGGCAATGGAAAATATAGATAAAGGCGATATACAAAAAGATGTTGCTTACAATAAACTTAGAGCCGCTCAATATTTAAAAGTAGGTAATAAAGTTGAAGGAGAACCTAAAATGGGAGATATTATAGTTGTATCTAGAATGGTAAAAAATAAGAAAACTGGTAAACTTGAGAAGAAACACCACGTAGCGTTCTACTCTGGTACAGATAAGAATGGAAATGTAATCATGCTTGGTGGTAATCAAGATGATCAGGTTAACTTTAAAACAGTTACCGATAATTACACTATAGAAGGATATAGAAGAATGGAAAATATGTCTGACATTAAAGAAGCTACAGCAGCTGGATATAAAGCCAAATATGGAGTTAAGGGTGGCGAAGGTAAACTAATATAACATAAATATGGAACAATATCTAATAGGCGAAACAACTGTTAGCGAAGAACAACTTCGTAATAAGGCTATAGAGAATAATATGTCATTAGAAGATCTTCTTGAGATTAATCCAGATATAAAACTCAAGGAAAATCCAAAACAACAACGAGATGAAGAAGAAAGAAGCGCTTTAGATGTTGTGAAAAGTTGGGGTGCTAGTTTAGGTCGTGGTACCACAAGTATAGCTGATAATTTTACCAAACTTTATGAAACTGGAGAGGGAGGTTTTTTAGGTGAAGTTGTTTTTGAAAATCCATTTGTTGCTTCGTATGGTTATGCGGCTGAGTACCTTAGAGATAAAGGTTATGATATACCAGATGAAAAATGGGGTATGGATTTAACAACACCAAAACAACGTAGAGAGATGTATGAAACCCACATGCTCGATGCTAGAGATAAGGGTTTAACTTTACAAGAGGCTCAAAAATTGGATCCAACTAACACGATTAAGTTTGAAAAAACTTTAGAATGGTTTGATAAACACACTTATACCTATAAAGACGAAGAAGGTAACCCCATAGATTATCTGTCTTTAGTTAGTGACGGTAAAATCGCAGAGTCTGTAGATGCTTTTGTTAACGATGCTTTTGGTGCAGTTCCATCGTTAATTATAAGTAGACTTCCTTATGGTTCTGGAGCAGCGATATTAGGCGCTGGAGCATATATGGATAATTTTGAAAGAGAAATGTACCAAAGAGGTTTTGACGATGAAACAACTAGAAATCAAGTTATGAAAGATTCGTTTATAACTGGTGCGTCTGATTTTACAATGGAATTAATTGGTGGTAGAATTTTAAACAATATTATTGGAAAAGGTATTGGAAAAGCGAGTGCTAAAAAACTTTTAACAGAAATGCCAAAAGTTATAGCTCAAAAACTTGGATTAGGATATTTGTCTGAGTTTGTGACTGAGGGCGCGACAGGTGCTATGCAAACACAATCTAAAGAATGGTCTTATGGTGATACTGTTACTTGGAAGCAGAATCTTAGAGCGTTTTTTAAAGATGGCTTTATAGGTGGTTTTTTAGGCGCAGGAGCCACGGTATTCTCAACACCAAAAAAACAACAAATTTATGACTACGTTGCTACAGATAACTATAAACAAGAGCAATTGAAAATTGAAGAGCAGATTGTAAAACTAACGAAAGATAGCGATAAAGCTGAAGGTAAAGGAAAAGAGATTATAGATAAGAAAATAAAAGAATTACAAGATAAAAAAGAGCAAAATAAAAAGAATTTATATGAGTTTTTTGATAGTTTAACTAAAGAAGAAAAAATACAATACGCTACTAATATAGATAAAAAACATGAACAGTTAGATATAATAGGTGATTCAAGATATAGCGAATCAACTCAAAAAACTGCTCAAGAAGAATACAAAAAAGCAATAGAAGCTAATAATAAATTTTTTACGGGCACCGATATTAATTACGATAGTGATTTAGAGCAAATTATAGGTAGAACTTTAAAAGCTAGCGAAAGGATTAGAGAACAAAAAGGATTTTTTGGTTTTAATAAAAAAAATTTAGATGTTGAATATATAGATTCTGAAAGTAGATTAAAAGAATTGAATGATAAGTTTGCTGGATTTAATATGGCTGATGGAATGTTTTATGATAACAGTAGTGGTAAAAATAAAATATACATAAACACCGCTGTGGCCGCTGCTACAGGTCAGACAAACGTGCTTGGTCACGAGTATTTACATGCTATTGTTTCTAGATCATTTAGCGAAGGCATTGGCGCTTCTAATTTAAAAGGATCTATATCTTCATTTGTCAAATACCTTAGTGATACTAACAACGAAGAATTAGTGGCTAAAATAGAAGCTAGATTAGCTAACAATTATGATGGGTTAGATTCTGATGGCGAAGTAATTAGAGATAATGATGGTTTGGTTAAAACCAAAAAGAAATCAGATCAAGAGGAGTATTTTAATATATTTTCTGATATTATTAAAGAAGAGAAAATTGATGCTGTTGAGGCTAAGTCTTCTGGAATTAAAAATTCTTTTAGAGCTTTGGCTAGGGGTTTAGGTTTTGGGGAAATTGATTTTCAAAGTGGTCAAGAAGTGTTTGACTTTTTAGTTGATTATAAAACTAACATGAATAGAGGTAGTATTCTTGGAAAACTAACATCTAGAGGTATTGCTAAAGTTCGCTTAAAAGGTTTAGAGCCAAAAACCGATAAAAGATATAAAAGTGGCACTGATACTTTGGGTAAAGGATCTAAGTTTTCAGCTATTAATTTAGATATAGGTGAAGGAGATTTATCCCAAAAAATTGATGCACTAACTAAAGGGGCAAAAACTCAACAAGAATTTCAACAGGCTGGTGGTGGTTTTGACGCTATTTACACTAGCATGATAAACGGTGGATTTGATAGAGTGTTTGGAGAAGGTATATCACCAGGACAAAGGGTAATACAAAGACAAAATCTCGCTGATAGATTAATTAATTATGACCCAGTTAAAACCCCTGAATTATCTAAATGGCTGTATGGTGGTAGTGGTAAAGCTGGTAACGTTGCATATGCCGGTTTAGTAGCTAAAAAGAAATTATTTGAAGCTGGAGAAAAAACTAAAAGAGAAGTTAGAATAGACGCTGAAGAGGTTACGCAGTTAGAAGATAAGCCTACAAAAACTAAAAAAGCACCTAAAATAGAACCTAAAGCTAGAAA
>TARA_R110002110_G_scaffold56762_4_pt1 | contig 11542 bp, 9 predicted proteins | sample TARA_R110002110 | Tara Oceans TARA_R110002110 (sample SAMEA4397330) | marine metagenome | biome: Polar Biome; feature: [SRF] surface water layer (ENVO:00010504); material: water (ENVO:00002006), including particulate matter (ENVO:01000060) such as... | depth 5 m
TGGGTCCGCGCACGAGAATGAGCGGACGGCGGCGCGCCGGCAGGCGGAGGTCAGTCCCGTGGGGCCGAAGGGGCGGACGCAGCGTCCGCGGGCCCGGCCTCGCGCGTCAGCAGATCCATCGTCTGGGTGAGTTGGTTGCCGAGATCGGTGGGCAGCTTGTAGACCCATTTGCCGAGGCGCGCATTGAGCGTCGCGGCGTGTTTTTCGGCCACGCTCATATCCGTTCCTTCGGGCACGAGCGAGGGATCGGTGGCGGCGTCGAATTTCGCCCAGAGCGCGCCGCCCTGCCCCGCCATACGCATGGTGAGACGTAAGCCCTCAAAGGTTTCGAATGTGGCGACCGGCGAACTGTCTGGAAATTCCAGTGTCTCTTCGGGTGCAACATCGTCGAACTTCGCATCGATGAGCACCGTCGCAACCTTGTTCACCACAGGCGCACCGCGCGTAACCCGCCCTTCAGGCGGATTGGCGATGGCGAAATCCGCTTCCGCCTTGTTGGCTCGGGCAATCGTCACGAATTTTTCGGTATTGGCCCAGAGCGTGACACGCGCGAGATCGCTTCCGGGAATATCGATGAAGGCGGGATCGAGCCATTCGGCCGCGCTCTTGTAGAGCGGTACCCGGCCACGCGCGAGCCAGGATTGGTCCTCGCCATCGCGGCGCACATAGATGAGACCTTCGCCTTTCACATCGACCGCGCGCTCGGGCACCTTGCCGACGAGAAGCGCGGCAACACGCTCGTCGCGACCCTGGAAGAATTCGATGCGGACCGCCGAACCTATATCTTCGGGCTTGAGCAGGCCGAGATTGCGGTGCCATTCCGGATTGGCGGTACGCGGCTCATAGGCTTCCATCTCGGCGACGCCGAGCAGCGTCTTTTTGATGAGCGCCGGATTTGCCGGATAGCCGGCCCGCGCATCGACGCCCCATTGGTTCTCCGGCCCGCGTGTCATGCCGATCTTCGTTTCGCCGCTAAGCCCCTGGCTCGCCGTGTAGACGATGCGGTCCACCCGGTCGAGCTTCGTATCGAGCCCGGCGAAAAGCGGATGCGGCACGAATGCCGTACGCACACTGCTTTCGTCGGTGATGACGGCGATGGTTGCCGCGATCACCGCGACAACGGCCGCCACGGCAAGCAGCGACAGGTTCCTGAGCGGCCTGTTCTCCCGCAGGGATGCGAAGGACATCGCCATGATCTCAAGCCCTCTTTTCCACGCGCGCCTTTCGGCGGCGGTAACGCACGAACGCGGCCGCCAGCGCAAGTATGGCCAGCACGAGCGGCACGAGCGCGATATTGACGAAGCGAAGCCGCGCGCCAAGGCCCTCGACATCGCGGCGCAGATCGCGCTGCACATCGCGAAGCTTCTTCCGGCTTTCGAGAAGATCGGCGCGGAAGGTACGAATTTCCGTCGCCTCGTCTTCGCTCGCGCCTGTGGCCACGCCCTTGGTCTGAAGTTCGGTCAGATTTTGTTCCGTCTCGCTGATTCTCTTTTCCAGCGCCTGCTGCTCGGCCAGGAAGCGCCGTTCGGCACCGCGCTGCAACTCGTCGACCACCACGAACGGCCGGTCGGACTTGGCGCGCGCGCGCAGCGAGATGAGTTCGTTCGATCCCATCAGATTGTCGATGGCCGACATGATGAAGACGGCATTGTCGGCGATCGGCTGCGCCACGCGCTCGCCAAGATAGGACTCTGTCCGGACCCAGAAGCGGTCGTCGAAAATATCGCTGTCGGCAAAGAGGATGATATTCGCATCGCTCTCCGACGCCGCGATATAGGGCGCAAGGCCGGCCTTCGGCTTGCCGGGAGACGCATCGTCTTCTCCGGCGGCGGGCTCTTGCGACGGCGGACCGGAAAAGGCGCTCTTCACCGGGCCTGAAACACGCGCGGCAATGACATAAGCTTCGGGCGTCGGCTTGAAGTCGCGAAGAAGATCGTCCGGCCGGGGGCCTTTCTTCACATCCTCGACGTCGTAAAGCTGCGAATCCTCAGACGAGGTGACGAGCGGCGTGAAGACCGTCGTCGCATCCTTGTCATGCGTGAAATAGCCGGCCGTGCCGAGATTGAGGCGCGAAACGTCGGCCGTCACGATGTCGTTCCTGTCGACATTGTCGCGCGGCACGGCAAGCCAGATCACATAATCGCTTTCCTGCCGCCTGGCATCGAGACCGGTGCGGACGCGCTGCGCGAGCTTGCGGTCGCCGACGATCTTCGAGGGGTCGTAACCGACGCCCCAGCTTTTCAGGAGCGGTTCGAGATCGGACATCTCCGTGTAACCGCGGATCGGATTGCCATTCGGTCCGGCGGTCAGGCTGACCTCGGAATGCGGATCGACGAAGGCAAGCACATGGCCGCCGCGCATGACGAACTGATCGATGGCATAGAGCGTCGGCTTGTCGAGCGGCTTGGGATGCACGATCATCAGTACATTGACCTTCTCCGGCACCGCCTGGAATTTCTGTTCCAGGAATTCGATATCGAAGCGGTCCTGCAACTCATTATAGATCATGAAAGGCAGCGACTCGCCGCGCATCGCCGACATGAGCCCGCCCGTGCCCGTATCGAGCGGCAGATTGGTGACGATGCCGAGAACCGGCTTCGTGGGCTCGCTCAGATTCTGGATCATCCGGGCGATGTCATATTCGAGATATGGCTCGCGCTCATCGGTGAAGAAGGGAATGGACTGAAGCCCGTCCACCGAATTCGTGCCGACAAGCCCGAAATAGATGATGTCGCCGCCTTGTGTCGGCGCGCCCTTGAGGCCGAGCGACATGGCGAGGTCTTCCTGCTCGGAGAACGGCTCGGGCTCGATCACCTCGAGACGGACCTTGCCATTCGACTCCGCGCGTATTTCCTCCAGAGTGTCGCGAACGCGGCTCGCATAAGTGCGGATGCGGCCGTAATCCGTTGCCAGCTTCTCCGAATAGAAGAAGCGCAGCGTGACCGGCTCCTCGATCTTCGAGACGACCTCCGCCGTGCCGGCCGAGAGCGTATAGAGATTGTTCTGCGTGAGATCGATCCGCGCCGACCGGAAGGCGACATTGGAAAACATGTTGATCGCGAGGAAGAGCACCGCGAGCAGCACCAGCATGACGATGCGATAGGCCGGGCGGCTGATCTGCTGGTTCATCATCGCTTCACCCCGCCTTCTTCATGTCGACGACGATGCCGCAGGCAATGAGCCACGCACCGATCAGCGTGGTGAAGTAGATGATGTCGCGCAAATCGATGACGCCGCGTGTGATGGCGTTGAAATGCGTGAGGAAGGAGAAGGAGGCAATGGTGCCGAGCATCTGCTGCGGCGCCCAGCCCGAGAAGAAGTCGATGACGATGGGCAGGCCCGACACGGTGAAAAGAAAACAGACGGCAACACTGACGACGAATGCGATCACCTGATTGCGCGTGACGGCGGACAGGCATGAGCCGATGGCGAGATAGCCGCCCGCCATGAAGAAACTGCCGAGATAGCCCGCCAGAATGACGCCGTTATCCGGCTCGCCGAGATAGATGACGGTGAGCCACATCGGGAAGGTGAGCGCCAGCGCGATGCCTGAAAAGACCCAGGCGGCGAGAAACTTGCCCAGCACCGCCGCCCAGAGCGGCACCGGCAGCGACAACAGAAGCTCGATCGAGCCGCTGCGGCGCTCTTCCGCCCACAGACGCATCGAAATGGCGGGAATGAGAAAGAGATAGAGCCAGGGGTGGAAGTTGAAGAAGATCGTGAGATCCGCCTGGCCGCTCTCGTAATAGCCGCCGAGATAGAAGGTGAAGGCGCCCATCGTGAAGAGGAAGATCACGATGAAAATGAAGGCGAGCGGCGTCGCGAAATAGCCGCCAAGCTCCCGGCGGAAAATGGCGAGAAGTTCGTTCATGCCGCGTCCTTCCCGACGCCCGATCCGCTTTGCGCGGCGTCGGACCGCGTAAGGGTCCGGAAAACTTCGTCAAGCCGTCCCGCCTCGCCATAGAGCGCGCGCACCGGCCAGTTTTCGTCACGCGCGAGGCGCGCCACCGCATCGACAAGCAGCGTGTCGCTTTCGCCCGAGCGGACGGGAAAAAGGGTGAAGGTCGTTTCCTCGCCGCGCGGCACGATTTCGATATTCGCTATGCCGGGCAGGCTTTTCAGCTTTTCGGCGACCGCGACGGGTGTGCGCCCGCCCAGCGTCAGCGACACCGCATTATGATAGCGCGAGCGCGACATGAGCGCGGCCGGCGTCCCGTCCGCGACGACCCTGCCCCGGTCGATGATCAGCGCCCGCGTGCAGATCGCGTCCACCTCTTCGAGAATATGCGTCGAGATGACGATGGCTTTCTCAGCCGCCATGCGGCCGATCAGCTTGCGGACCTCGAATTTCTGGTTGGGATCGAGACCGTCGGTCGGCTCGTCCATGATGAGCACCGGCGGGTTGTGCAGGATCGATTGTGCGAGACCGACGCGGCGGCGGAAGCCCTTGGACAGCGTGTCGATCGGCTGGTCGAGGACGCTGCCAAGCTCGGTCGCCTCGACCGCCCGGTCGATCGCCCGAAGGGCGTCGGCGGTGGAGAGGCGGCGCACCCGGGCAATGAATTTCAAAAACCCGCGGGCCGTCATGTCGCCATAAGCCGGCGCGCCTTCGGGCAGATAACCGATGCTGCGTTGTGCGGCGAGGGTGGAGGCGACGATGTCGTGGCCACAAACCCGCGCGCTGCCGCCGCTCGGCGCGAGGAACCCTGTGATCATCTTCATGGTGGTGGACTTGCCGGCGCCGTTGGGGCCCAAAAAGCCGAGCACCTCGCCTTTGGCGACGGAAAAGCTGATGCGGTCGACGGCCGTGAAGGGGCCGAAATGCTTGGTGAGATTATCGATGACGATCATCGGCTCTCCGGCGGCGCGGTGCGCCGTGGGGCCTTCACCCATCATATTCTTGTCGGACCGGCTGATGATTTTTCTCCCCTGAACGGTGCGTGCTCATGACAACCGGCGCGCGCTCCCTGTTCTTTGTCCATGCCGCGCCTCCCCAAGGGCGGGACGTCTGTTTAGGACAGCCCGCCAACCCCTTCAAGTGAAAGATGTTTCATTTTCCCAAAGCCGACCGGCCGCGGGGAGACAAAAAAGTACCGCCCGGGAGGGGGGATCCCGGGCGGCTGGAGCTTTCGTTCGATCGTTGGTTGTTGCGCTCACCCCAGGGGGACGAAGGGGTTGGCCCGGCCCCCCCAATCTATCCCGGTGGGGCTGGGGGGCTGATGAAACCGGAACGTCGCAGGGAACCGGGCCAGTGAGGCAACGATCTAAAGATGGGCGTCCAGTGTGGCTGACGAAGGGCTGAAACAAGGCAATATTGTGGTTTCAACCGGCGCCTCCTTGCCTGTGAAAACGGCTCTGTTCCGCGGGAATTGCAAACTCCGGATGGCAGTGGCTCAGCCCTTGTGCCATGCTCGCCTGACGTATTTTGAGCCAACCGCGAGGGGAACCGCCGCCTCATGACAGACAGCGCCGATTACGGCCCCCGCCGCGCCGCGCCAGCCCCTCGCCCGGGCCGGGGCCCGGCCCTCGTGACCTTCGGCCCGAGGCCGGATGTGAGCCCGAAACGGCCGCGCGAGGCGGAGGTCTTTTTCAACCGGTCCGAACTCGACGCCATCCTGTCCATCTATGGGCGAAAAGTCGCGGAGGGCGAATGGCGCGACTACGCGATCGGCGGTTTCAAGGATGTCGCGGTCTTCTCGGTCTTCCGCCGGGCCAGCGAAATGCCGCTCTACCGGATCGAGAAGCGGCCGAAGCTCGCCCGCAAGCAGGGCGCTTATTGCATCGTCGCGGCGACCGGGCTGGTGCTGAAGCGCGGCCATGAGCTGAAGCAGGTGCTGAAGGTTTTCGAGAAGCAGGCGCTGCGCCTTATCGACGCCTGAGCGGAACCGGGCCGGAACCGGGCCGGCAAAAAAAGCCCCGGCATTTCTGCCGGGGCTTTTCGCATGCTGGATCCTTGGCGTATTCAGCCGCGCTGGTTGCCCATGAACTGGAGCAGGAACATGAACATGTTGATGAAGTCGAGATAGAGCGACAGCGCGCCCATCACGGCCTTCTTGCCGGAGACGATGACACTGTCTCCTTCGTAATACATGCCCTTGATGCGCTGCGTGTCATAGGCGGTCAACCCGGCGAAAATCAGCACGCCGAGCACCGAAATCGCGAACTGTATCGCCGCGCTTTGCAGGAAGATATTCACCACCATCGCGATGATGATGCCGATGAGACCCATGAAAAGGAACGAGCCCATGCCGGTCAGATCGCGCTTCGTCGTGTAGCCGTAAAGGCTGAGCGAACCGAACGCGGCCGCCGTCACGAAGAAGGTCGTGGTGATGCTCTGCCCCGTATAGACGAGGAAGATCGACGACAGAGAAAGCCCCATGACGCCCGCGAAGGCCCAGAAAAGAAGCTGTGTCGCGGAGAGGCTGAGCTTCTGGATGCCAAAGCTGAGCACCAGAACGAAGCCGAGCGGCGCCAGTATCACGACCCATTTGAGGGGGCTGTTATAGAGCGTGTCGCCGAAACTGGTCAGCAGGATGCCGCTGCCCGATACTTCCTGAACGGCGGCGTTGAAGGCGAAATAGGCGACCAGCCCGGTGAGGGCAAGCGCACCCGCCATGTAGTTGTAAACACGGAGCATATAGCTCCGCAGGCCCTCATCGACCGACATGTCGGCGCGCGCGCCGACACGAACCTGATGCGCCCTGCTCTGATCGTAATTCGCCATATGTCTGCACCTTCCTGAGTGTACTTGTCCGTATATTGGCCGATGGCGGTATGATTTCAAGCAAAACCGGAGCCCGGAGGGCGCTTCGGCGGGCCAATTATCGTTTTGTGTCCGCTTTGGTTAAGCCATTGAAACGCCAAACGATGTTGCGTACCGCCGCAAGAAGGATGGGCAAAATTTAATCTCCGTTCAATCGGCGCGAAGGACCGGCGCCGAGGGCGCGGACAAGGCCCGCCAGGTGCCGAGCAGACCGAGCCCGATGGTGACGAAGGTGGCAGCCGCGACGGTGAGCGCGAGCGTGGCGGCAAGGAAGCGCCACGGCATGTCCATGACGATGGCGATGACGGCCCAGGCCGCGGCCGTGCCCGCCAGAGCCGCCACTATCGCCGTCGCGAGGCCCAGCAACGCATATTCGCAGACATAGATGGCGAGAATGCGCATCCGCGTCGCACCGAGAACCTTGAGAAGGACCGCATCGCGCACACGCGAGCGAAACCCCGCCGCCATCGCGCCGCCCAGCACGAGAATGCCGGCTGCAAGCGTGACCCCGCCCGTCGCGCGCACCGCCAGCGAGAAGTTTTTCAGGAGCGTGTTCACCGCCTCAAGCGCCTCGCGCACACGCACCGACGTGACATTGGGAAAATGCGATGTGACGGAACTCTCAAGCGCCTCCTCGGCGGCGGCCCCGCCATCCATATCGACGGTCGCAAGCAGGGTATGGGGCGCCGATGACAACAGGCCCGGTGAGAACACCATCACGAAATTGATGCCGAGGCTCGTCCAGTCGATCTCGCGCGTATTGGCAACCGTCGCCTTGATCTCGCGGCCGAGCACATTGACCGTGACCGTATCGCCGGGCGAGAGGCCGAAGCCTTGCGCCAGTTCCTCACCGAAAGAGACAAGCGGCGGCCCGCTGTAATCTTCCGGCCACCACGCGCCGCGCGCCAGAACCGACCCGGCGGGAAGTGCCGCCGAATAGGTGATGCCCCGGTCGCCGCGAAGCGCCCATTGCACCCCGGATGCAACGTCCAGCTTGTCCGACAAAACGCCGTTCACCGCCGCGATCTTGCCCCTCAGCATCGGCACCTGCTGGAAGCCGGTGACGCTTCCCGCCCCCCTCACCAGCGTTTCAAGGGCGTCGATCTGATCCGGCTGGATGTCGACGAAAAAGAAAGCGGGCGCGCGCGCCGGCAGGTCGCGCGTGATCTCGCCGCTGAGATTGCCGTTGATGAGCGAGACCGCGACCAGCAGCGTAAGCCCAAGACCGAGCGACAGCACGACGGCGGATGTCGGCGCACCGGGGCGGTGGATATTGGCGAGCGCGAGGCGCAGTTCGGGCGAGCGGATGCGGGGCGCGGTACGCGCGGCAAGCGCCATGATACCGCGCGCCGCCGCCCAGAGCAGCACGAACACACCGGCCGCGGCGGCAACGAACCAGAGCGCGAACACATGTTCGTCCGCGAGCGCGACCGCCAGCGCCGCGAGAACGAACAGCGCCCCTGCGGCGGCCGCGATATAAGCCGGGCGCGGCCAGCGCCTGACCGGCGCCACGATGTCGCGGAAGAGACCGGCGGCGGGAACGTCGCGGGCGCGCGCGAGCGGCCAGATCGCGAAGGCAAGCGCGGTGAGAACGCCGTAAGCGGCGGCAACGACAAGTGGCCCGGCATAGAGGCCGGCTTCGGTGGGAATGGGGATCATGCCGCCCGCCACAGCCTCGACGATGAAAGGTGCCGCACCGCCGATGGCGAGGCCGATGGCGATGCCGACAACGGCAAGCGCCATCACCTGAATGAGATAAATGCGGAAGATGAGCGGGCCCGGCGCGCCGAGGCATTTGAAGGTTGCGATGATGCCGCGCTTGCCGTCGAGATAGGACTTCACCGCATTGGCGACACCGACGCCGCCAACGACGAGTGCCGTCAAGCCGACCAGCGAAAGAAAGAGCGCCACGCGCTCCACAAAACGGCGCACACCCGGCGCGCTGTCGCTGCGATCCTGGACCCGCCAGCCGGCATCGGGAAAGCGCGCATTGAGCGCTGCGACCCACACCGCGATATCCTGCGCGCTCCGCGCATTGTCCGGCAGGCGCACACGGTAGTGATAATTGACGAGACTGCCCGGCTGCACGAGGCCGGTGAGCGCCAGTGCCTCCGCCGAGATCATGGCGCGGGGGCCGAGCGCGAAACCATCCGCCACACGGTCGGGCTCATGCACGATGGTTGCGCGCAACTGGAATTCGGCATTACCGATGCGGACGAGGTCGCCGGCATGGACACCGAGCCGCGTCAGCAGATTGGGTTCGACCGCGAGACCGGGATGGCCGTCGCGTATCGCCAGCGCAACGTCAAGCGGCATCGGCGGATCGAGGTCCATTATGCCGTAAAGCGGATAGGCATTATCGATGGATTTAAGTTCGACCAGCGTCTGACCGCGCCCATTGGTGCCCGTCGACCGGCCATCCGAGGCGCCGCGGGCCATCGCGCGCATCTCCGCCGACATTGAAACCTGTGTGCCGTCGGCGATGAAGGCCAGCTCTTCCCGCGTCGCTTCACGGTGAATGAGACGGATCGCGATATCGCCGCCGAGAATGTCCTGACCACCCTCCGCGAGCCCGCGTGTGAGCGCGGCGGAAACCGAACCGACACCGGCAATGATCGCGACACCGAGCGCGAGGCAGGCAATGAAAACGCGGAAACCGGAGAGCCCGCCACGCAATTCGCGCCGTGCAAGACGAAAAGCGAGTGTGAGGGGCGCCTCGCCCCCGCTCATGCAGGTGCCCCCGTCTCGATACGCTCGATCAGCCCGTCGCGCAGGCGGATGACCCGGTCGCAGCGCCGCGCAAGCGCCTCGTCATGGGTGATGAGAACGAGCGTCGTTCCTTTGCGCGCGTGGAGATCGAACATGAGTTCGATGATCTCGGCACCCGTCGCCTGATCGAGATTTCCGGTCGGCTCGTCGGCCAGCAGAATGTCCGGGTCGCCCGCGACAGCGCGCGCCAGCGCCACACGCTGCTGCTCTCCGCCCGACAACTGGCCGGGATAATGCGTCAGCCGGTGTTCGAGACCGACCAGGCGAAGCTCCTCTTCCGCCCGTGCGAAGGCGTCCGCGCGCCCCGCGAATTCGAGCGGAATGGCAACATTTTCAAGCGCGGTCATGGTTGGAATAAGATGGAAAGACTGGAACACGATCCCTATATGATCGCGGCGGAAGCGCGCCAGCGCATCCTCGCCAAGCTGTGTGAGATCTTGTCCCGCGCAGCGCACGGTGCCTGAATCGGCGCGCTCAAGCCCCGCCAGCACCATGAGAAGTGTCGATTTGCCGGAGCCGGACGGACCGACAAGGCCCGCAGCCTCCCCCGCCATGACGCGGAGCCCGATCCCTCTCAGAATGTTGACCGGACCGGCGGCACTCGGCAGGCTGAGCTTCACAGCTTCGAGTTCGATGATGTTTTCCGGCAAAGGCGTGGCTCTCGGCTGATGAAAAAGCGGTAATAGCAGGGGGCGGACTAAAACGGCAGCGCAAACGGCCCCGCCGGAACGAAAAGGACGGATACAGAATGCGATATGGCCACCGGGCTCCGCTTTGCAAGTTTTTCGGCGCCGCCCTCACGGCGCTCAGCCTTGCCGCCGCCGCACCGGCGCGCGCTGACGAGACGCCGCTCACCATCGTGGCGCTCGGCGACAGCCTGACGGCAGGCTATCTGCTGGGACCGGACGAAGGCTTCCCCGAAGTGCTGGAGCGCGCGCTTCATGAGGCGGGTCACGAAAACGTGAAGGTGGCAAATGCGGGCGTTTCCGGCGACACGACGACCGGCGGGCTGGCGCGGCTCGGCTGGGCGCTCGGCGCGAACGCGGATGCCGTCATCGTCGAACTGGGCGCAAACGACGCGCTCCGGGGCGTCGATCCCGCCATTACACGCGAGAACCTGACGGAGATCGTCTCCAGGCTGAAGACACGCGGTCTGCCGGTCTTGCTTGCCGGTATGTATGCGCCGCCCAATCTGGGCAGCGACTACGCCGACGCCTTCAATGCGATCTACCCCGCGCTTGCCCGCGACGAAGGGCTCGTGTTCTATCCGTTCTTTCTCGACGGCGTGGCCGGCGAGCGGGAACTCAATCTGGCCGACGGAATGCATCCGACCGCGGACGGTATTCATGTCATCGTGGAGAGAATTCTTCCCTATGTGGAGGACCTGATCGCGCGCGTGAAGGAAAAGCGGCGCGAAGAGGCCAAAGCCGGAGAGACAAGGACCGGAGACACAAAGAACCAGACGACGAATTAGCGCCCCGTCGAGCGCCGCCACCATGTGTAAAACCGACAAAAGAAATTCCGGGGGACTTCAATGGAATATCGCGAACTCGGCCATACCGGCGTCAAAGTGAGCGCCATCTGCCTCGGCACCATGACTTGGGGCCAGCAGAACACGCAAGCCGAAGGCCACGCGCAGATGGATTATGCGATCGGCGAAGGCGTCAATTTTTTCGATACCTCGGAAATGTATGCGGTGCCGCCAAAGCCTGAGACGCAAGGAACAACCGAGACAATTGTCGGAAGCTGGTTGAAGGCGCGCAAGGCCCGCGACAAGGTGATCCTCGCAACCAAGGTGGCGGGCCGCAGCCCGATGACCTGGCTGCGCGACGACGGCGCGGGCACCGAGCAGAGCCCGGCACAGATCAGGGAGGCGGTGGAGAAAAGCCTGAAACGTCTTCAGACGGATTATATCGATCTCTACCAGCTTCACTGGCCGGACCGCCCGATCAATCTTTTCGGCGGCCTCGGCTACAAGCATATCGAGGGAGAGAGCCACCCGATCGGCGA
>TARA_R110002110_G_scaffold106729_2_pt1 | contig 11530 bp, 25 predicted proteins | sample TARA_R110002110 | Tara Oceans TARA_R110002110 (sample SAMEA4397330) | marine metagenome | biome: Polar Biome; feature: [SRF] surface water layer (ENVO:00010504); material: water (ENVO:00002006), including particulate matter (ENVO:01000060) such as... | depth 5 m
CACAAGGATGCAGGCAGGGCGTAAGTCACTTGGCTGCAATTGGAGTGAGCGTTTGGAGGTGATTGATCAGGGTAGACCCGATCCTGGCCCTATGACGCTATTGACTGAGGCCGAGCGTGCGGATATTGTTTTGTCAATACCTAGCGCACGGAGAATCGGTCATGCGGAGAGCAGCAAGAATAGACGATAACCAGAACGAGATCGTTAAGCATTTGAGGGACCACGGTGCCTCGGTCCAGATTCTTTCGATGGTCGGCAAGGGGTGCCCTGATATCCTTGTCGGCTATACAAATGCGATAGGTGTGCGGAGGACCATCGTGCTAGAGATAAAGGATGGTAACAAGCCTCCGTCTCAACAGAGGTTAACTGCCGATGAGGAAAAGTGGTTTGACACTTGGAAGGGTGATGCTGCTGTTGTGAACTCTACTCTTGAGGTGGATTTTGTGATGGGCTGGGATCCTGAGATTCCGTATCGCCCATGATAGGGTTAACCTTGTGTTGCAGTATTTCATGAGGTATGTATCCCGCCGCTATATTTTCTATTAGTCTTCGTATTAGTTCTGATCTGTTGATGTTGTAGATTGTGCATAGTTCTTTGATGGTGTTCCAGTGTGCCGGTGGAAGCATGATGCTCGTAGTTTTAGCGTGACCGCTGTGGTGGACTTGATAGTTATATATGTTGGGGTGCCAGGTCATCGTTCTGCCGGATGTAAATAGGGGGAGCGGACAGCCTCGTTTTTGAGACTGCCCGCTGTTGTTGTTATCTACTCTAGTGTTGTTGGAGGCTCATGTATTAGATGAGGTGAAATTTGTAGAGCTTTGATATCTTCGGATGATAGTCCGGTTTCTTCTAACATTGTTTTGAGGATTCCTCGCGCAAAATGCACGACCCTCTTATTGGTTCTCTCTTTGTATTCTTCATTGTGTTTGTATAGGTACAGTAGCGTCTGATTGGAAGTCAGATCGAAAGTGTGTAATTTTTCCAGTGTGGGCTGGGAAGCCTTTTGTAACAGTCTCCTGATCTTGAGTGATTCGATTTCGCCATTTGGTGATGTGACATCGTAAGTCCAGATAGGTTTCTGATTCATATTTAGTTTTCTTGGATCTCCTCAATGATAGTGTTCTTGTAGCTAACTGCCTCATTGCGGCCTTTATCGACCTTGCTCTTGGTAGTCTGCAATTCAGATTCAATGCGGTCTACTGTTGCGTCAATTGTGTGGACAGTGGAAGAGTTGTCGTCTACTTGCGTTCCGATGCTGTTCAGATGGAGGTGCTCACTGAGGTAATCCATAACTAGTGCCATCGGGTCTGTCGGCGGCTGGTGCTTAGGCGGCTTCGCCATTGTCATCGCAGCGGAGACGAGATGGTCTGCTGTGATAGGGATCCCTGTTGGGATGGAGTATGTCATGGCTCGTTTAGCAACCTCTGCGAGATCGCTTCCAGTCATGCCTTCAGTTACTTCACTAAGTGCATCGGACCATGCGCTGCATCCGTTGATCCTTAGGATCTTGGCCCTGGTGGCCGGTTCAGGTATAGCGAACCCCATATAGATATCGAGTCTGCCTGTCCTTGTTAGGGCTGGGTCTAGTTTCTCAGGATGGTTCGTAGTGACCATGATTGACACTTGCGTGTCTTTCATGCTGGCATCGTCCAGGCTGTTGATGAAGTCTCGGGACTGCATGAGGTCGATGTCCTCGCAGAACACTACGGCTGGCTGCATTGATTTGGCCAATGCAAGCGTCTGTGTTAGGCGTTTCCAGCTTCGTTCATGGAGTACGGTGATTCCCGCTCTCTCTGCTTCAGCCATAAAGATGGCAGCAGCGAGTGTCTTGCCGGTGCCCCAGGGGCCTGATAGTAAGACTCCTCGGTGGAAAGGGATTCCATGATCATTGAGTTCCTGGTGATGCCGGATCTGCTCTATGAACAGGCCCATTGCCGCTTCTTCATTCGGGTTCAGTCCAATCTGATCGAGGGTCATAGTCGATTGTTTAATTTCGACAGACCTAGGCTCGCGCCCCTCGTCAAAGATAAGGGTTTTGCCTTGCCAGGGGTTCGGCATATTATCCAGGAGATGGAACAGATTTGCTGCCTGGGCCTCGTCTCTGTTCTTACAGGTGACCGTAATTCTTAGTCGTGGAACATCCTTATCGTCCGTAATCATTTTGGTGAGGACAAGCATCTCTGCCAGATTGAACTGACCAATAGTGATAGTTGCCGTTTCGTTGTGTGACAAAGGGAATGTCATCTTCTGAGGGGGATCGTCTCCGAACATACCGGGTTTCGGTGATGCAAAGTCGATTCCATACTCTTTACTCAAGAGTTGTTGCAGGCAGTATGCAGCAGGGTAGAAATGCTGTGTGATGCATGTGTGGTGGATTTCTGTAATGGCCTCTTCGGCCCTGGCGTATGCCTCTAGCGACTTAGCCGCATTTAGTAGGGACATTGTCCTGGGAACGATAATGCCTGACTTGGTACCGTCATGATGAATGGCGGAGTCGATAGCTTTCGCCTTGACGGTCAGGTGTTCTAGCCCTTCTGTGATAGGTGCTAGTGATGAGGTTCTTGTAATTGTAGGTTTCATTTGTTGTCTTCTTTCTGAGTGTTAATTTGAGTGTTTGTTTCTGATTCTGAAATGACCGTAAGGTGGTCGAACCTTTTGCTTTCTACTAGGGTTTTTACATATTCCTCCGCTTGTATTCGCAGATTGAATTTCGCAGGGTGGATTTGCATCTCGCCTGATGGGTAATGGAGTTCAATTAGGTACATATATATCCTTGGGTATTACGATAAGGTCGAAATCGTCCAGCCCTTGTATTAAGGCTGGTAGTTTGTCCACATACAGTTTCGTCTGTTTGTACACAATGTATGGTGAGTCGATGAGTTTAGCGGCTTTCAAGAGGTGGTTCATGGGTGTCCGATCCTTCTTGATTATCGCGACTAGCTTGAATGGCTTCATGGATTTGTGTGAGTGTGTGTTCATTGAGTGCTTCTAAGGTGTCAAAGAGTATTTTGGAAAGGGTTCTGTTTTGTCTGTCTGCCTCGTTCTCTCTTGAGTGAACGGGCGTTTGTGATAGTAGTCGGTACTTAACCGTGATGTCTTTGACGATTTTTCCTATTAGGAGAGCCTTCGGGAGTTCACCGTCTGGTATCCCAAGGATGGTCATTCGGCTTGCCCTGGTGTTTCGCCGTTGTTCTTCTTGTAATAGTCGAGGAGGTAGCCTGCGTATTTGGTGTTTAGGGTTTGTGTTCCTTGGTTGTTGTCGAAGGTGAATGTTTCATCGTCCATGAGTTTTGCAAGTGCATGGGCTACTTGTAGTTTTGTGTAGTCTTCGGGGAAGTTGAGTGATCCATTCTTGGGAGCCTGCTTTTTCTTTTCAGGGTCGTTGTAGTAGAATCCGTAGCAGTCTAATTCCTTTCTTAGCTTTTTAGGATCTTCGCCAATGTCTGGGTCTAATTTGATTCCCGTATGGATGATGAGTTCGTGTTCGCTGGTTACAACGATTTTGGTGGGGAATTCACTACTGAGGGTAGCGACGATGTCATCGAGTGTGATTTTTGGTATGTTGCGTTTCATGATTGGATGTTGAATCGGTAGTCGAGTTCGGGTGTGGTCATTGCTTCTTCGTTGCAGTTGAGTAAGTAGGTTGGTACTGCGACCCTGTTAGTGGTGGGTGATAGGATTACTTCCTTCTGAGTGCAGAGTGCCCAGTTGGCTTGTTTTACATAGGAGGATCTTTCTTGTTGAGTTTTAGATCGGTTTGTCGCCCTTACCAGATCCCCTATATTTCTGACTTTGGTTCCTGTTTTGGCGCACGCTTCTTTCATGCATGCTTCAAGCGTTTTCTTCCAGTTGTGGTGCCAGAGTACAGTGAATTCGGGGAGTTCATCTACATAGGTGCAGGACATGTACCCTTTGTAGTCTGGGTGTTTCTTTCTCATTTCGATGTTGATTACTGTGTCAGGTGATCCAAACCATTTGGCTACTTGGATGTCTTCAGTCCATGATTCAAATGTGACTTCTGGCCTGGGTGTGATCCCTAACTCTGGGTGTGTATTGGGGTCGAGTATTAATCCTCGCCATAGGACTTTCTTTTCGGTCGGAATCATCATGCTTAGGAATTCAGCTGTCTTTGCGATGCTGTCTCCGGTTGTCTTCATGATAGAGTCGGCTTCTGCTAGTTGACCTAGTAGGGCTCTTGGGAGCCAGTTGAGATAGTTGTTGAAGTGAGTTTGGATTTTGTCCATGAGTTTTAGAGAGTGTTGAGGTTTCTGTGAGATGCGCTGACATTCAGCACATTGAAAGGTGGGAGCCCCCTGTTACTCATTCAGGAGGCTCCCTGGCATCTAGCCGGATTTGTCCGTATCCGCACGGAGCTAGATGCGTTTACGGTTTAGTTCTCGTCTTCTAGTTCGTCGTTTCTTTCTGGAGTGTCCCATTGGAATCCATTCCAGATGTAGCCCCATTCTTTCATGATGGTTTCGTCCTCACTTGTGCAGTGGCAGTTGTTGCCATCTGTGTTGGTGTAGTGTTCTGGCAACATGATGTAGTGTGGGCATTTTTTCATTTGGTCCCTGGTGAGTAGGGTGATTTTGCCGTGTTTGAGTTGGTGTTTGATTTGGTCTTCGTTCATTGCATTAGTTCCTCTGGGATGACCACTAGGTTGCCTGAGATGATGGTGTTATCTGCTAGGCGTGGTGCTGATGCGTTGAGTGGGAGGCCGTCTATAAGCCCCTCTTCGTTTACGATGAATACTAATGGCGGTGGTTCCGAGGTGTCTACCTCAGTGACTCCGAATGGCCACATAAGTGATCCCCAGGGAAACCACGCTGCGTTGATAAGTTCGATGTAGCCTTCTACTGATTCCTGTAATTGGACTAGTGAGAATGTGCCGTTGTCGTTGGCTGGTGTTGGCATAGGCTTGATAGACCCATCTGGTGATAGGATGTAGCCGTATGGGTAGTTATCGTTCGTCATGTTGGTGGGGGTAGGTGTAGTCTTCGATTGCTTCATATGAGTTGTCCATTGTGATTTCTATGGGTTCTTCGTGCTCCGTGGTCTTAACGAGCCAGAAACATCTTAGCTCTACTCCGTTATGATCCATTTGCCAACTGAGGACATGGAGGCCGTCTGGGTGTAGAATGTCTAGGAGCCCTTGGGATGGCCCCCGGTTCCTGTCTTCTGAGTCAGTGGCTAGTTTTAGGAAGCCTGCTGTGTCTGTTATTAGTATTTGGCTCATGGCTTAGTATTTAATGAGGATGGCGAAAAGGAGTAATGTACCCATGAAGAGGTAGGATGCGTAGTCGTTGCGGTTGGTGTCTTTCATGAATCCTTAGCCTCCCATGCACCATCGACCTTGTGTGCTTCGGACGCATCGTAATCTTCTTTGCCATCAGAGTCGCCAGTATCCTCTGGGTACCCATCGAACCAGTCATATGCCTGAGCCTTAGTAATGGCCGAGTCATAAGTCTTGGCCTCTATGACCCCCGCGTAGCGCACTCTTTCGGTAAATTTTACAATCCACTTTTTCATGATGCCTTCTCCGCCTTTTCGAGAGCTTTATTCAGTCTCAGCATTTCATCCAGTTTGTCCCGTTGGGCTCTGTAGCGGATTGAGACTTCTTGATAGATGCTTTCTGCTTTGCGGGATTCTCTGCTTAGGGTGTTGAGGTCGGCGTGTGCTTGGGTTATTGCATCTTTGAGGGCGATGATGAGTTGCTTGGTCATGAGTTTTCTCCTTGGGTTTGAGGTATGTAATCGGTGACATCGTCGTAGTCTTCGCAGTCTTCACAGTAGTAGAGGTCGCCCCATTGGATTTTTTCTAGGATTTCGTCTCTAGTCATGAGGGGTCCGTCAAAGTGGTTTACTGGGAGCATTACTGATGCTTCTTGTAGGATATTGCGGCCTTTGCAGCGTACGCAGATGAGTTGTGGGTCCATGATGATAGTGGTTAGGAGTTGATGAGTATGAAGTAGGCGATGAGGCCCATGAGTACAGGTATCAGCGCGATGCCGATGAGGGTGAGGATGTCGTGGATGAGCCACTTGTGGGCGGGTTTCATTGGTTCTTCTGGTCTTCCCAGTATGTTTCGTAGAGTGTGTTGAGGAGTTCGTGTGCTTTATTTAGTAAGTATTCTTCATTCCTTAGGTGGTCGTCTTCGTCTGCCATTTCGCAGAGCCATTCGCCTACTGTTTGGTAGATTTGTTTCATGATAGATCCTCGTCTATTAGCATTTTGATGCCGTCTTCTACTTGCTCATCAGTCATAAATGGTGCGTCATTGATGTATCGTGATAGGCCGATTTCTAGGGCCATACCCTTTTGGTCTGCGGTTAATCGGTCGTATTCCTCATTTCTTAGATCGCCTCTGAGGATCTGGAGTACGAGGTGTGCCACTAGTCTCCGATGGGAGTCAGTCGGCCCTTCGCAGAGTAGGTGGATGGCTGTTGATAGGGCTTCTGTACCCAGTGGGTCAATGTGTTCGGATGGGCTCATGAGTTGTCTTCCTTGGTTTCTTGCGCCTTTAGGCTGTTGTAGTAAGTGAGGACTGATCCGTATTCCTTGTGGCGTAGTAGTGCTGTTTGAAAGGCAAGGCCCATATCTTTAGCAGTCATCTTTCTGGAGATGTCAAGGACTTTTGGCCAGATTATTGCTGAGGTTGCCGCATCTGGGGCTGTTATGCCTAGGTGTATCCCTCTTACAAGGAGTTCGTAGTATTTGTCGTTGTTGCTCATGCTGGCACCTCCTGGGCGGCGATGAGGCCACTAGCTAGTCTTGGTATGACATAGCCATCCAGGGTCCACCCGTGGCTGTCTGTGCCTTCGATGATGATTGAGCCATCCTTGTTCTCTCGCGCCTCGTAGTTAGACGGGAGGTACCGCTGGACTAGCTCAAGGGTGATAGATAGTCCGCCTGTTACTGTTGCTGTTCGTGTGGTCATGAGTTGTCTCCGGTTTTAGTGTTGCGCCAGTTTGTGAGTTCCTGCTGGGCTTCTTCAGGGGTGATGTCGAATCGATTGGTTAGTTGTATGATGTGGTATTCATCGGTTTCATCGTCTGTGGTGAGGAGTGCGGCTTGATCTAGCCCTTTTTTGTGATACTGGATCCACTCGTCTGACTCCGCTGTTAGGAAGTCTGAAGGGTGATAGTTCGTGAGTGGGGGGATATATCCTGCCTCCGCTGCTCGTTTGCGGGCCTCGTTGATGTGGGAGTTGCTCTCTTCCCAGATGTTTTTGTCCCTTCTGTCGTAGACCGCTGCTCTGCTTCGGTAGTCTGGGCCGTCTGATGAGTATCGGGCGACTAGTTCCTTGCCATTGGGGCAGTAGTACAGGTCGGTGTGGATTGGCTCAGTGTTCAAAGGACGGTCTGGGTCTGGGGCGGAGTAGCCCCCTAGCCAGCGGCATCGTTTGCAGTCGTGGAGGTATGTCGTTTCGTCTAGGTGAGGGTGATGAGGGGTGTCTTTGCCGTGTGTCATGAGTTGGTTCCTGTGGTGATAGTGGGTGAGTAGTCTGTCTTTGCAAGGATGTGTGATAAGGACCATTTAGGGTTGTATCTGAGGTCTAAGAGTGCGGTGAGGTAGCCGAAAACGATGCCGATTTCGTAGCCTTCTCCTCCTGTGTCGATGCCTCTTCCATCTCGGCGGGAAGGCTCTTTCTTTTCTCGCTGCTGTAGGTATTCCATCAGTGATATCTTGATGAGTGGCGGTTGAGGCTCGGGTGTTCCCCGTATTTGCCATGCACCTTTCTCGTCTGTGTACCAATCGACTGAGGTGATAGGCGTATCGTCATCTCTGAATAGGAGGTAGCCGTGCTCGATGGCCTTGATAGCCTCTTTGATCTCGTCTGGGAGGATGATAGTTCGAGTGTTCATGGAGTAATGTTGGTGAGTAGTGATAGGGAGATGTGAGTGAGGAGGGCTGTGGGTCGCAACTCCCATGTAGAAAAGAAGCTACGCACTGCACTCGTATGAGCTTCGCAATGCGTCCGCATCCCTATGACGCATGATAGGGTTGGCCTGTACCCTCCCCCGCCACGGCAGCAAATAGACGAAACCTGGAACGCCCGTAGGCACTCCAGGCTCCATCGTCAGTCAGCGATCAGATATTCCAGTGGTCAGACATTGAGTTCTGAGCGTTGGTGACCGTGTACTTGACTGTTGCCTTCAGCGTCTTGTACTTGGCGGGGCAGCTCTTCCCGGTGAGGAAGCTGGGCGCTGTGCAGTAGATAGCTCTGTCGGTCAGGATGCCGAGCCGCTCGACCTTGGGAGCCATCTTGTTGATGTTCTCCTGGGGCGTGCATTGATTGAAGGAGGCTATTATGATCTCCATGTAGCCCACTTCGATGCCGCGCATCTTCTTGTAGACCGTGTGGCTTGCCTTGTCCGTGTCCTTAGGCTTCACCGGGTTAGCGTGATAGTTGAGGCGCGCCTGGCGGTCGGCAGCTGACTTACTAGCGAGCCAGATGGAGAACGCGAGGCAGACAGACATGAGGGTATACACCTCCTTGGACTCGGGCTCCATCCGAAGTAGCTCCTCATCACCGGGTGCGGGGAACGGGTACGGGCCGTATGTAGGCTCCCACTTAGGGTAAGTGCCGTTATGGCCCTTGATGATAGCGGGGATGGTGGACTGTGTAGCGACTGAGTTGAGTTGAGTAGTCATGATGTTGGTATTGAGTAAAGAGTTACAGATGAATGAAGTAGAGCAGAGAGCTGATGCCCTCACTCCCCCTACCTCACCCCCACCCCTTGGGAGCGAAGCGACTGCTTGTATGGCAGTAAGTACCCCCCCTGTCCGAAATTCAATGGGGTACTATATGGAACGCTTCCTTGCCTCCCTGACAGACGGACGCTCTCCTCTCCTCCCCCCCCTTCCAATTTGAATCTCAGATACCCCTCAGAGGCTCTCTAAGCCCCCCCCTTGTTTTTTTAGCTCAGATATGAGTCCTAGCTCCTATTTTATTTGCGTTGAACAGGGGCCCCCTCTCTTATGCGTCCGTAATGCGGTGCTTATGCGGTGCCTATGCCATAGAGATAGAGATAGAGATAGAGATATATATACATACAAGAGGGGTTTGGGGGTTAGGGTGGCGATATGAAGCCTAGGAACTACCGCAAGGAGTACGATGAATACCACGGGAAGCCCAAGCAGCGTAAGCACCGTTCCTGGCGTAACATGGCTAGAGGGCTCATGAAGCTGGCTGGGCGTGTGCGTAAGGGTGACGGGAAGGAAGTGCATCACAAGCGTGGCATTGAGGCTGGCAATGGTCGTGGGAACCTGAAGGAGATGAGCAGGAAGGCGAATCGCAAACTAGGCAAACCGTGAAAAAGGCTCTCGTTAAGGCTCTGCCGTTCATTATTGAGGTCTTATTTGTAGCAATGTGCTTGTTATTCCTGCTTGGTCGGGTCTAGGATGGCTAAAAGACCGACATGGAAGACAGCAAGAACGCCGGGACAGGCCCACGCACTAATGGTGAAGGAGGGGCTCTGCGAGCCTTTTGTGACTAAGACCACTAAGGGTTGGAGTAAGCCTGTGAAGGGGCATCAGCGCAGCTTGCAGCGTGCTTTGAATATGTATCTGGACGATAACCCAGACTGCTTGGAGCAGATCGTGATGGGAATGGTTCACCGGGCGAGGATGGGGGATGCGAGGGTGCTTGCGATGCTCTGGGACCGGATAGACGGGGCTGTTGTGAAGAAGACCACGAACGAGGTCGATGTACACATTAAGCGTTATGGGTTTGCAGAGCCCCGCTTGGTTTCAGATGATGAGGATGAGGTCGATGAGGCCAAGGAGATTGGATAATATGCAATTTAAGGACACACCCTGGGGTCGTAGACAAGCGCGAGAGTATGCTGAACGGGTTGCGGCTCGTCCTCCCGTTAAGGAGGCTCCCGTTGCTGAAACTGAGGCCGCTCCCAAAAAGAAGGCTGCTAAAAAGAAGACCGTCAAGAAGAAGTGGGGGTTCAAGTGATGCCGAAAGTCAATGGTAAGAGCTATGCATACACTCCCAAGGGTAAGGCTGCGGCTGCTGCCGCCAAGAAGAAGAAGGGGAAGAAGTAATGGCTTACGAGCCGAGTAAGGTGTATCGGTCTGGCGGTGAATGGGATCGCGAGGACGCTAATTTCGATACGAGTTACGATAAGGACGCTTATGGCACTTATTACGACCAGGGCAAGCGGTACAGGGATCAGTCATGGTGGCGTGACAGGCATAAGCGCAACAACCAGCACAAGAAAAAATATTATACGGGCACTTACGAGATTGATGACGAGAATGAGGATGCGTACCTACGGTGGCTGAAGGAGAATCAGCACAAAACTGGCAAGCAGGTTAAGCAGCAGCGGGGCACCGGCAGTACATTTGATTTTGAGGACCCTGATCCTGGCTCAGATTACGCTGCGGCGGACGGTAGCCTTGTCCCAGATTCGACTAGTCGAGAAGCCGGTGGTGGGAATAGCGCCAGTGGCGGTGGGCAACCGGGCGGTGTCGCGGGCGGCGGGCGACCCGTTGGTGCGCATAATGACTCCATGACTAGAACTCATGGTGAGAGTGGTCGTAGCCTTGACCGTGTTTCGGATTCAAGAACATCTGCAATTAAAGGTAGGCGAAATAGGTGGATGAATATCGCCGGTCAGGCCGGTAGCCTTATGCGGGGTAGGGAAGAGGCCAAATTCCGTCTTAAGCAGATGTATGGTGAACAGAAGAGGCGGCGCGGCACTGGCTGGGGCGGCTGATGGTCGGGCGTGGCGCATCTACAACGGTTATAGGCAACTACGCTGTGACCAGCACGGTCGGCGTTAGTCCTGCCGGTGAACCGACTACGCTGACAACGGTGGGCTGGGAGCATATGTCCCGGTATAACCCTTTGCTTTCTGCCGGGGCTACGGTTGAGGGGCCGCTTGCTCCTACTGAGGGTACGGGTGGCGTTTTCTGGCAGCGCGATATTCAATCTAATGGCGCGGCTGTGACGATAACCATGTCGCTTGACCGCCCAGCCCTTGGCGGTGAGACGGTTTCGTTTCTTGGAGATGGCGATGCAATACAGGGCATCCATTGGACTACTGTATCTGACAAGACGGTGACTTTGGTAAAAGGCCAGAGTCTGGTTTATGTCGTGATCGCTCCGGTGGAATCAGGTAAGTGGTATCGTGAGCGCACGACTAAGCTACGGCTTTCTGCTACAGGGCTAAAGATCAGTGATGATCGAAGCTATGTGCATCTAGTGTTTAACTCGGTGATCTTGCCGCCGGAGGTTACGCTTACTGGCCCTACTGAGCAGGTTAAGTGGGACGGAAGCGGTAGTGCCACGCCGATTACGATGACGGTGACTGCGGATGAAACTACGCAGGATCCAGTCACCTTATACTGGGAGGTCGTTTCCGGTCCTGTGGGATTTGGTTCCGCTACAAAAATGGGCACTGTCGTGATTGCTGCCGGTGCTAGTTCGGGGACATTTGATATTTACCAGACTACGCAGGTTTCTGGCGCTGCGGTCATCGGTCTTGTTCATGAGCGGGGGACTGCCCTAATGACTC
>TARA_R110002110_G_scaffold165930_10_pt1 | contig 11523 bp, 8 predicted proteins | sample TARA_R110002110 | Tara Oceans TARA_R110002110 (sample SAMEA4397330) | marine metagenome | biome: Polar Biome; feature: [SRF] surface water layer (ENVO:00010504); material: water (ENVO:00002006), including particulate matter (ENVO:01000060) such as... | depth 5 m
TCGCCGCGCGCTACGCCGCGCTCTTTGCGTCACTGGGGCTGGTGCGCGGCGACCGTGTCGCGCTACAGGTCGAAAAATCTCCCGAAGCGCTCGCGGTCTATCTGGCCTGTCTGCGCGGCGGTTTCGTCTTTCTTCCCATGAACACCGCCTACCGGGCCGAAGAGACCGGCTATCTGGTCGGCAACGCCGCGCCCTCGCTTGTCGTCTGCGATCCCTCAGAGGAAGCGGCAATGGCCGAAATCGCCGCCCGCCACGGCACGCCGCATGTGCTCACTCTCGATGCCGACGCGCGCGGCAGTTTTATCGATGCGGCGCTGAAAATAACCGATGCGCGTCCTCCGGCGGAATGCGGGGCGGATGATCTCGCCGCCATCCTCTATACATCGGGGACGACGGGAAAACCCAAGGGCGCCATGCTCAGCCACGGAAACCTCGCGGCGAATGGCCTCGCGCTCCGCAATGCCTGGCGCTTCACCGGGGCGGATGTTCTGCTGCACGCGCTGCCGATTTTTCACGCCCACGGCCTTTTCGTTGCCTGTCATTGCGCGCTTCTGTCGGGCGCCCGGATGATCTGGCTGCAAAAATTCGAGCGCACCGAAGTCCTGCGTGAACTGCGCCGCGCCACCGCCTTCATGGGCGTACCCACCTTCTATACGCGCCTGCTCGCGGGCGATGATCTCAACCGCGATGCGGTTCGTCACATGCGCCTCTTCACATCCGGTTCCGCACCTCTCCTCGCGGAGACCTTCGAGGCGTTTCAGATACGCACGGGCCACGCCATTCTCGAACGATACGGCATGACCGAAACCGGCATGAACACCTCGAACCCCTATGACGGCGAACGCCGTCCCGGAACGGTCGGCTTTCCCTTGCCGGACGTCGATCTGCGCGTTGTCGGCGATGACGGCCGGACGCTTGCCGCCGGCGGCGTCGGAGGATTGCAGGTGCGCGGGCCCAATGTCTTCAGCGGCTATTGGCGCATGCCGGAAAAATCGGCGGAAGAGTTTGCCGGGGAGGGCTGGTTCAAAACCGGCGACGTCGCGATGATCGACACGGATGGATATGTCCACCTCGTCGGTCGCGCGAAGGATCTCATTATCTCCGGCGGCTTCAACGTCTATCCCAGGGAGATCGAGGAACTGATCGACGATATGCCGGAGGTTCTGGAATCGGCCGTTGTCGGTGTGCCGCATGCCGATTTCGGCGAGGCCGGCGTTGCCGTCGTCGTGCTGCATCCCGGCAAAGCACTGGACGAGGCCGTACTGCTTGGACGTTTGAAGGAGAAGATCGCGAACTACAAGGTGCCAAAGCGCGCCGTCACGGTTGAAAGCCTGCCGCGCAACACGATGGGCAAAGTGCGGAAAAATCTTCTGCGCGACGACTACAAGACGGCCTGCGAGTGATGCGGCCTCTCAGGCGCCGCGATCGCTATCGCGCCGTTTGATCGGCGCCTTGCCGTCGCGGCGGCGGCGGTCGGGTCCGGTGAAGGCCGAACTGCGGACGATCTCGCGCGGCCGCGTGAGCACCGCTTCAATGCGGTCGGTGAGCTGCTTGGCGGAGAAGGGTTTGGAGAGGATTTCCGTTACGCCCGCGTCGCGCGCAGCGATGATGGCGCCGCGCTCACGCTTTGTCGTGAGATAGATGACGGGGATGGTGACCAGATCGTCTTCTTCGGCGCCGCGGATCGCGCGCACCACGGAGAGCCCGTCAAGCGGCGGTTCGAGATCGTCCATGATCGCGAGGTCGACCTTGCCCCGCGCGAGCGCGCCCAGTGCGTCCTCTCCCGACCGCGCGCTCACGATATTGCGGATGCCCAGTCCGTTCAGAACGCCCCGCAGCATGGTCGCCATGTAAAGCGTGTCCTCGACAACCAGCACGCCAAGCTGAGCATAGGCTTCCGCGCCGGTCTGGCGGCTCTGGGGAGTCGGCTGTGTCATGTAACGTCTTTCGCGTTTGATTTGTGGGCCGGGGCTCAATATGCGCGAAAGTCTTTAGCGATTGGTTAGTGCCGGCCCGAATATGGCTATTTCCGGGCCCCGCCGTCACCGGGAAACCCCGCACCCGGCGCCGCATCGATCATGCTTTGCCACATGCGGCTGATCCCGTGATCCGTTTTTTCCCAGTGAAATGGCCGTGTAACAAGCTGCCACAATGCCTTGTAGCCCGCGATCGAGATGAGGATCCAGTATATCGGCATCATCAGCGTCTGGCCGAACAGCGCCACCCGCCCCCGCGCCGCCACCGCGGCCATGCCGGCGCCGATGGCGAGCGAATAGCCGGAGATCAGAACCAGCACATGGAACATGGCGAGACTGGCGCCATTTTCAAAATTTGCCGGCAGTCCGGTGGTGACCAGGGAATAGGCGATGACGCCGTAGAAAAGCGGATGTATGAGTGTCGAAAGGGTGAAGCCGCCGACCAGCACCTGAAAACCCAGAAATCCTTTCGGGCCGAGCGCGCGGTAAAGCCGGATCGGGTGGCGCATGCGAACCAGATAGGTCTGCATCCATCCCTTGATCCAGCGTGAGCGCTGCCGGATCCAGTTCGGCAGCCGGCAATTCGCCTCTTCCTGCGTCGTCGAACGGATGATCCCGCACCGATAGCCCTGCAATGCCAGCCGAATCCCCAGATCCGCATCTTCCGTGACATTGTTCGGATCCCACGCGCCTGCCGTCCGCAGCGCGCCGGTACGGAAATGGGTCGATGTCCCGCCAAGCGGGATCGGCAATCCGAGCCGTACCATTGTTGGCAGCAGAAGATCGAAGAAGGCGGCATATTCGATTGAAAACTGACGGGTGAGCCAGTTCTCGTTCCAGTTGTAATAATTGAGCTGCGCCTGCACGCAGGCGAGCTTTTCATCGCCCAGCCGGAAGGCGGCGACGGCTTTCTTGAGCTGTTTGGGCTCGGGAACATCCTCCGCATCGTAGACGACAAGAAACGCGCCCCGCGCAAACGGCAGAGCAAAGTTGCACGCTTTCGGCTTTGTGCGGGGCAGGCTTTCGGGAACGACGATGAACTCGAAATGATCGGGCAGCCTCAGCGCCTTGGCGGCCGCCTGGGTTTCCTCGTCGCCCTCCTCGAAAATCAGTTTGATGTCGAGCTTCGAGGCAGGATAGTCCAGCTCTCTCAGGGCGCGCGAGATAATGGGCAGCACGCGGGCTTCGCGATAAAGCGGCACCATCACGGTATAGACGGGAAGCTCCGTTTCGGGCGGTGACCCGTAATTGCCGTAAGCGAGTTCTTCCGCGCTCGGGAACGGGATCAGTCCGATGAAGATGGACGCATAGCGCAACCCGGCGACGGCGAGAAAAACGAACCCGAACATAACGTCGAAGGCAGTGGCTATGTCCCGTGGCGCGGTGAGAAGCGCCACAAAAAGGGCGCTTGCGAAAAGCGAGAAAAAAACCGACTGGCCCCGCGAAAGCCGCACCGCCGCCGAACTCTCCGGCATCCGGCGATGCAGGTTGAAAACGGCTCTGTCCGTCAGCGCCGCGCTGAAATTTTTTGTCACGGTCAGGCCGATATCGCGTGGCGAGGTCACGAAGATGCGCTGCGGCTTGCCCTCATGCCCGGCTATGGCGGCGCGGACTTCGTCGGGATGGGCGGCGACGTAGATCGTCTCGCCCGCTTGCCGCCGCCACGGCAGGCACTGCTCGCGGAGATAAAAATCGAACGCGCCCGGCTCCGCGAGGGCGGGGTCGCAAGGCTCCGACGCCAGGTTGACAAAGGGCAGGCCGCGCTGTGCGCCGTAAAGCCGCGCGACATCGAGCATGCGCAGCGCGCCTGTGCTGATCAGCACTTTTCCGAGCGGTCCGCCCCAGCGCTTTTGCCGCTCGAGCGCCGGTGCCAGCTCATCGCGCGACAGGAGACCGGCGGCAATGGCCATCTCGCCGATGAGCGGCCTGAGCCCGGCGGGCGTGCGTCCGATGGGCGTCAGCCGGCCGGAATATGTCCAACCCCACAAATCGCGGCCGCCATCCGCGCCCTCGCTCACATCTACCAATTTTGGCCCCCCGGCGGCAGAAACTCATGTCGTATTGATTGCTGCGATATGCGGGTTACTGATCGAGTGTAGTAAACAGGTGGATTAATTTTAATAGACCGAAAGGATAGTGCCGGGGCATGAGCCTTGCTTTCATGACGATGACAGACAATTTCGCCGCGCCGCTGGCGGGAATTGAGACAGGTCATGTGTCACAATGAAACGGATGGGGCCGCGATATGAGCGAGACGGCGCCTCGAGGGCAGGCCCGCATGCGATTTCTCCTCTACCTGAATCTGATGGCGATCGTGCTGCTCGCCGGTGCGCTCGCGCGGCTTTATGAGGGAACGCCTCTTCCCTGGCTCGCTGTTCCCGCGCATGGCGAGGGCCAGCGCGAGGACAAACGCGAGGACAAACGCGAGGAAGTGGTGGCGGCTCGCGACCCATCGCCCGTTGCGCCCTCCGCGCCCCTCACCATCGGCCAGATCGTGGCGTTGCAGCTTCCCCTGCCAAATCCCGTGCGGGAGGTGTCCCCGGGGCACGCGCGCGCCCCCGAAACGGTGCGGACCCTCCGCCTGCTGACCGAGGGCGACTATCCGCCCTTCAACTACCGGGACCGGGCGGGAGTGCTGGCGGGCTTCGATGTCGAATTGGCGCAAGCGCTCTGCATGCGCCTGAAAGCCGATTGCACGTTCGAAACGCGGCGTTGGGAAGATTTGCTCCCGGCGCTGAAACGCGGCGAAGGCGATGCCGTGGTCGCCTCGATGCTGATCCCCGGTCCGGGGCGGGAAAGTCCCGCTCCCGACGAGGCCATTGTTTTCACGTCAAGCTACTACTCGACACCCGGCCACTTCGCCGCGCGAAAGAATGCCGCGCCGCTCGCGCCGTTGCCTTCGGCACTCGCCGCCAAGCGTGTTGCCGTGCAGGCGGGCTCTGTGCATCAGGCCTTCGCGCTCACGCGCTTCCCCGAGGCGGAGGTCGTGAAACATGAGACGCTGGCCGGCGCCGAAGCCGCGCTCGCGGATGGTAAAGCCGATCTTCTCTTCGCGGATCGCAACGCGCTGTTGCGCTGGATATCGAAAGAGGCGGGCGCGTGCTGCCGGCTTGTCGGGCCCGATTATGCCGATCCCGTCTTCTTCGGCAGGGGCGCGGGCATTGCTCTGCGGGCGGATGATGGCGGGGCGCTGCGCCAGCGCTTCGACACCGCCTTGTCCGCTCTTGTCGCGGACGGCACCTATGCCCGCATCAGCGCGCGCTATTTCTCCGTCAGCATCTACTGACAGATAAGGGACCGCCGCCCGCTCATGCGTCCGCCGTCATGAGGTCGCGCGGCCGCCCGAAAAACGCCGTGCGCCCGGATGTGTCCGCGATCTGCTGCCAGTCGTCCACATCGAGTTCAAACACGATGAACCCGCCCGTCGGCACGCCGTGGGCGACACGCAGGGCCGTTTCGTCGTCCGGGTCTTCCGCCAGCGCCATCGCGAGCAGAACGAGGCCGGGATTATGGCCGATGACGAGCAAGGTCTCCGCGTCGGCCGGTGCCCGGCGGATTTCCTCGCGCATGACATCGGGCATCGCGTGATAAAGCGCGTCGCGGTAGATGACCGGCACCGATCCGCCCAGCGCCTCGGTGAGCGGCGCGCATGTCTCTCTCGCCCGGGCGGCGGTTGAACACAGAATGGCATCCGGCCGGTAGGGCGAGTTCGCGATATAACCGGCCATGAAACGGGCCGTCCTGGCGCCGCGCGTGTTGATCGGACGGTCGAAGTCGTCTTTCATGGGATCGCCCCAATCCGATTTCGCATGGCGCAACAGGCAAAGTCGTTTCATGTCGTTCGCTTCCCTGTATCGTGAGAAAGCGGGCCCCTCGAAAGCGGGCCCCTCGAAAACGGATTTATCAGGCTCCATTGAAGCCCTTCCGGCGCCGGTCCCGGAAATGCCGCAAGGCCGATCCGCATGGCTTCGTGCCCGTCGCGCGGCTGCGCCTTGTAGGTGCCGAACAGACGGTCCCACACTGATAGGCTGAAGCCGAAATTCGCGTCATGCTCGTCGCGATAAACCGAGTGGTGAACCCGGTGCATGTCCGGCGTGACGATGACCGCGCGGAGAACGCGCTCGGCGCGCTCCCCGAGACCTATATTCGAATGGTTGAACATGGCCGTCGCGTTCAGCACGATCTCGAATATGATAACGGCGGTAACGGGGGCGCCCAGAAGCGCCACAGCCGCCATCTTGATCCCCATGCTGATGACAATCTCGACGGGATGAAACCTTATGCCGGTCGTCGCGTCGATATTCGTGTCGGCGTGGTGCACGCGGTGAAACCGCCACAGAAAACCGGCATGATGAAAAACGATGTGCTGCGCATAGACCAGCAGGTCGAGCGCCACCAGCGACACGATGAGGGCTGGAAGAAACGGCACCTCCAGCCAGTGGAAAATCCCGAAACCCTTGCGCTCCGCTGCCGCGGCCACACCGGCGGCGAGCAATGGAACGGCAATCCGGATCGTCAGTGTGCCGAGCCCGGCCAGCGCGAGATTGGTGGTCCAGCGCCGCCGCCGCGAACCGGTGAGTGTCCGGCGCGGCGCCGCGACTTCCCAACACGCCATCAGCGTCAGCACGGCTGCGAAAATGCCAAGCCTCAACTGCGATTCGTAAGCGATGACAAAATCATTCATTCGGGAAAGCCGGTGTGCCCTGTGCGTCGCTGCCGGGGAGGTTTGTCTCCCCGCAGACCAAAAAGATGAACGGCGACTATAATGCGGGTTGGCCGTCGAGAAAAAGGGCACATGCACAGGCTATTTGCTAGAATGACGCCGATGACGCTGAAAATGAGTCGGGCGTCCGGAAGGCGGCTGCGATGGTGAGACGGATGCTGGTCTTGGGCTTTGCCCTGCTTTTGTCCCTGCCGGCTCCGGCTCCGGCTCTGGCGCAGGCGGCCGCCGCCGATATGGAGCGGAGCAAGGTCACCGGCGACGAGACGTTCCAGGGCGGCTTTACCTGTCTTGCGCCCGTCGGCGCCGGAGATACCGGCCCCATCCTCTGCGAAAGCCGGATCAATCCCGTTCTGCCCGTTTTCTACTTCACGCTCGCCTGGCATCTCGATGACGCGACCGGCGAACGGGTGATCGACGCCATTGCCGTGCGCAACAAGGGTGAGGCTCAGCCCTTTCAGACGATTGAGGCCATCGGTTCGCGAACGGTGCCGGACATCGAAAACAATGGTTTCGAACTGATCGACATGAATTTCGACGGTTATCTCGATTTGCGCCTGATCGGCGAGACCTCCGCCGGGCCCAATCTGTCCTACGCCAACTGGCTCTGGTCGGAGGGTGAAATGCGGTTTGTCCGCGAACCCGCGCTCGATGCCATCGTCTCGCCGGAGTTCGACCCGGAAACGCAGGAAATCCTGAGCCGCTGGCGCTCAAGCGCGGCGGAAGGCGGCGTCGATATTTATACCTGGGAGGACGGCGCGCCGGTTTTGATCCACCGCGAGGTGGATCGCTATGACGGGGCGTCGCGATGCAGCCGCGATTTTTTCGACCGCATCGGCGGCAGGCTGCGCAAAACGGGCGATGGCGCCTGCGGCTGAATGCGTCAAAGCGTCACGGTGTCATATGCCGGGCGCGCGCGCCGCGCTCAATGGCGGCGGCTGTGAGTTTGTCCACATCGAGCGTGTCACGCAGCAGTTGAAGCAGCCGGAGTTCTTCCGCGCCGATCGAAAGATCGGACGCCGCCACCTCGACGGCCAGCGCATATCCCGTTTCGCGTAAATGCACCGGCAAGGCGTCCTTCACCAGCCCGAACACCGCATCGAGGCCGCCATCTTCCTGCAGGATCGCCGCGCATTCCTTGGCGACCGGGATCAGCCGTTCCTCGTTGAAGTCGCGAAAGGCGGGCAGCGTCCGCACGATCGTGCCGATATCGCGAAGCTCGTTATCGCTCATCGCGCGGTCCACGGCGCTCATCGTGACCATGATGTAGATCAGGGCATTTTCCGGTGAAATTGTCGACATGGGTCTTCCTTGCTCGAATTTTCGGGGAGCTTAGGGACTGGTCCGCGCCACCGCAAGCGCGGCTTCGTCCCCCGAAAGGAAACGCCGGCTCTCGGCAATGGCCTCAGTGAGCCCGACGCGATGAACGGTGACGCCGGGCGGGAAGGCGGAGGTCAGCCGTGTTGGCAGCCTGGAATCGAGCGCGATGAAAACACCCCTGTCCGTGCCCCGCCGGATCAGCCGCCCGAAGGCCTGCTTGAGCCGCAGCCGGGTCAGCATGTCGTCATATCGGCCCTTGCCGAATTGTTCGCGCCGCGCCTTGTGCAGGATGTCGGGCCGCGGCCAGGGAACGCGGTCGAACACGATCATCCGGAGTGAATCGCCGGGGACGTCCACCCCGTCGCGCACCGCATCCGTGCCGAGCAGACAGGCATGCCGCTCCGCCCGGAATATGTCGACCAGCGTGCCCGTATCCAGCATGTCGATATGCTGCGCATAAAGGGCGAGGCCCTCTTCTTCGAGCGGCGAGACAATGCGTTCATGCACGGCGCGGAGCCGGTGGATCGCCGTGAAGAGGCCCAGCGCGCCGCCGCCCGCCGCGCGGAAAAGTTCGCGGTAGGCGGCCGCCACCTGATCCATATTCGCGCGGCTCACGTCGCGCACGACGAAAATCCTGACCTGTGCCTCATAGTCGAAAGGCGATGCCATGAAGGCCCGCCGCGCCGGCAGCGCCAGATGCGACGCGCCGGTGCGGATCTCGGCCGTTTCCCAACTCAGCGCTTCCTCTTCCTTGTCTTCCTTTTCCGTCAACTGGTCGCGCAGTGTCGCCGACGTGATCAGCACGCCATGCGCCGGCTCCAGTACGGCTTGCGCGAACGGGATCGTCGGGTCGCGCCAGTGGCGGTGCATGCCGGTATCCATCTCGCGCCCGAACAGCCTCTCGATTGAAAACCAGTCGACAAAGGCTTCGGGCGTCGCCGCGTTGAGACTGCCGAGCATCAAGCGCCATGAGGGAATGAGAATGCGAACCCGCCTGTCGATACCGCGCGCGGCGGCGTCAATGCGGATGCGTGTCGATGTGTCGAGATCGTCCGCCTCGTCGTCGAGCTTCGCCCGCAGCCTGTCCGCGATGAGCCGCAGCGGCGCCGCCAGCCGCTTCAGCGCATCGTCAAGCGCACCCGCTGCGCTGTCGAGCCCGTCGATGGGCGGCGCGGTCTCCGCTTCCAGTGAGAACGGGCTGTCTCCGCCCTCGCTTCTGGCATGAACCTGCTGGCGCACCAGCGCGAGAAATCTCTCCGCCGCGCCGCGTGGTGCGCCGTCTTGAAGGCGCGCCGCCCAGCCCGGCGCGGGCAAGGCGGCGGCTGCCGAGAGCGCGGCGGCCAGTGCCTCCCCGGCAAGCTTATCCTCGGCGATGAGATCGCCCACCCGCTCCTCGATGCCGCGCCCCCGCCGTCCGCGCTGCCCTTCCGCGCCACGGATCCAGCGCCGCAGTTCCGCCGTCTCAAGGCCCGAAAGCGACGCCGAAAACGCACTGTCGGCGGCATCGAAAATGTGATGCCCCTCGTCGAAGACGAAGCGCGACCTTGCCTCGCGCCCTGTCGGTGCGTCGTCTTGCGCGCCGCCCGCTGTTTCGGCGGGCTTCGCCTTGTCGGGCGCCGCCTCTCCCGGTGTCTGGCCCAGCGCCTGGTCGAGCGCCGCCTGCCGCATGACTAGCGCGTGATTGGCGACAACGATATCGGCGCGCCGCGCTTTGCGGATGGCGCGCTCGATAAAACATTTCCGGTAGTGGGGGCAGGCCGTGTAGACGCATTCGCCGCGCCGGTCGGTCAGGCCCGTCCGTCCCGTGAGGCCGCCCAGCCGCGCCGCGAGCCAGGCCGGAAAATCGCCGCCCACCATGTCGCCGTCGCGGCTTGCCTTCGCCCATCTCGCGATGAGGCCGATGGTGGCCGCGCCGCCGCCCAGCGCCGCCCGGTCGGCCATCTCGGCAAAGTTGAGCAGGCACAGATAGTTCTCGCGCCCTTTGCGGATCACGGCCTTTTCGGCTTTTTCGGCGGGGTCGGGAAAGAGCCGCGTCAGTTCCTGGTCGAGCTGGCGTTGCAGGTTCTTTGTATAGGTGGAAATCCAGACCGTGCCCTTGTTGCGCGTCGCCCACAGGCTTGCCGGCGCGATATAGCCGATCGTCTTGCCGATCCCGGTTCCGGCTTCCGCGATCACGACATTGGGCTCGCCTGCCGCGTTGCGCGGCGCAAAGGCAAGCGAAGCGATGCCCGCGAAATCCGCTTGTCCCGGGCGGCTTTCCGCATCCGCGCCGGCAAGCTCGGTGAGCCGCGCCCGCGCATCTTCATCGCTGATCGGAAGGGAGCCTGCGGGCGGCCGCGGCGCGCACTCTTCCCATTCGGGCAATTCGTTCCATATGTCGAAGCCCCGCAGGGCGGGCGGCTCGCCTTCGCGGCCCAGCGCGTCTCGCAATGCCGCCAGAACGCCGGGCCCCCACGCCCAGCCGCCTTCCGCCATCCGCCAGGCGGTGCGGGCCGCCGATGGTCTGTCGGGAAAGGCGGGGCTTTGCAACGTGCTCAGCATGCGCGCGGCCGCTTCGCGCAGCATCATCGCCTGGTCTTCCGCGCTCTCGCCGGCCTCGATGCCGAGCGCGCGCGCAAGGCCGGTCGCGGTCGGCAGGCAGGGCTGTGCCGGGTGAACGAAGGCGAAAAGCTCCAGCAGGTCGAGCACATGCGGACCCGCTTCGCGAAAGGCGCGCCCGCGCGCGATACGCCGCGCCGTGAACCCCGCATGGACCAGCATCACGGGCTCGCGCTCGATAAGACGCAGCGCCGCCTCGGGCGCCAGTTCCTCGACTTCGCCGTCCGCGCTCACCGAAATGGCGCCGCCGCGCGCCGTGTGGGCGGGCACGATGGCGGCGGCGTCGGGCAGCATGGGCCCGCCCGGAGGCCGCATCGGCGAATCGGATGAGGGGAAATGTGGCATTGGCCGCGAGTATAGCGCTGCCGCCGCGCGAATGTACCCGCTCAGGCCGCGATACTTGGATAGGCCTTGGCGAGTTCGCGCCAGGTGACGGCGATCTTGCGTTGCAGGCTCGGCACCTCGCGCATCGCCGCCTCCGGCTCACCCTGAGCGATCGCGATATCGATATCGCTCGCAATGCGCGAAACGGCGGTGAGCCCGATTTCGGATGCCGTCGCCTTGAGGGCCCGGGCGCCCCCGGCGAGCGCCGGACTGTCTCCCGCGATCCGCGCCTGTTCGATTTCGCGTTGCAGATCGAGCACACGCTCGAGTCCGGCGATCAGGGTTTGCGAGGTGTGCTGGGGCCCGAGCCGCTGCTCCAGCTCATAGAGATGGTCGTAATCGATCAGCCGTTCGGGCTGGTCCTCCCCCGGCGCGTCTTCCTTTGCGCGCAAGGCGGCAAAATAGGCCGCCGCGCCGCCGGGTTCCGATGGCAGCAAAAACCAGAACGTGCTGCCCTGGCCCGGCGCCGTATCGACGCCGATATGTCCCCCCATCAGCGCGACCAGCCGCTCGCTGATCGGCAGG
>TARA_R110002110_G_scaffold312814_1_pt1 | contig 11520 bp, 12 predicted proteins | sample TARA_R110002110 | Tara Oceans TARA_R110002110 (sample SAMEA4397330) | marine metagenome | biome: Polar Biome; feature: [SRF] surface water layer (ENVO:00010504); material: water (ENVO:00002006), including particulate matter (ENVO:01000060) such as... | depth 5 m
TTGCTATTAATTAATGTTGGTGTTCCAATAACTTGACCTTGTGTAGCACCGCCATCTACAACCCTTGCGTAAATAGATGAGCCAAGTGCATAAATCTGCACTCTTTCTGCTAATTGATTAGAACTGTCATTTATTGTAATAACTCTTGTAGTTAAATCATCAACCAAAGAGCATTCCGCATACAACACCCCTTCTGAATCGTTAAAGTCTGCTGATGTTCCTGCTCCATTTGCTGTTTCTGCTGCACGAGTTGTAGTGCCAGTTGCTAGATTTGGTATGTAAGATGTTGGATAAGAGCCCGATTCAATTTGTAAACCCCATATGAAAACAGCTTCATCTACACCTGTATAAACATCAGCGTTACTATTGTTTCTAACATATATAGCGGGTTGAACATCTAGTGATGAATCGGCAACAAATTTTACAGATAATCTGTACCAATCATTAAGGTGTTTTTCAACAATTAAATCGTCAATTGTAGAATTTCCTGATGTACTTATTTCCTCTGTGTCAAAATTAAAAATTAAATTGTAGTTTGAATAACCCTCTGAAAACCTTATATAATTAGTTGTCGATTTTTTTACAAAAATACTCATTACATAATTCGCGCCTGACGTAACTACGTTTATATGAGAAACATAAACAGGATGACTACCTGTTGCTGCTGTAACAGTTGTTTTTGATGCGTTTTGGGAGGCATCAGGAGATATTGTTTGATTATCTGATGTTGTTAATTTTGATTGCGTCCAAGAAGATATTTGCTCACTATATTTACCAAAATTAGTCCTCGCAGGCTCTAATAAAAGAGAAGGGCAATCTTGTGCTACTCCATCTATTAAAGGATAGTTTAATCTAGGTATGTCTATTGCTACCGTTTCAATTAATCCATCTTTGTTTACCCTAGTTGCTACTGTGCTTCTATCAAAAGTAAAGTCTCCATTAGCATTAAAAGGTTTTTTGCTGTATATCTTAGCAGATTTAACTCCCGAAGGTGTCATTATCAAACTGGCTTTGTCGTATAAACTCATCTATGCTAGTATTAGTTTTTCTGTGTTTTTCATTACTTGCTCCATTCCTTCAACTACTCCACCGTCATTGTGAACTCTACTCATATAATCCATAGCTAACCCAATCACTTTGTAACTGTCTTGTCGAGTTGTAGTGGTGTAATCAACAATTGCCGCACTAGTAGGTACTGTTGTATCGTTATCATTGTTTATTATGCCATCTGCTTCGTCTACAAACTTTGTGACTGTTATATTTTCTTCAGTATCTTTTAACGAATTAAACGCTATAGTGTCTGAAAAAGTTCCAGAAGTTCCAGTTAACGCTCCTGTAAGTGTTCCTCCTGCAAGTGGTAAATAATCTAAAGGTATATCAGAGCCTAATACTTTAACCACGTCACCAGTAACAGTTGTACCTAGTATATATGTAGGCGTTCCTGTTAAATCGGTGTTTTCATAAGCGTTGAATTTAATTTGACCATTTGAAAAAATACGCATCCGCTCGTTCATACTATCACAGTGCAACACGTTAAATTCGATCTGTGCTTCACCACTTCCCCCCGCGGTCTGATCTACAATAATAGACGCAATTTCATCATCATCAGGATCAGTAGCTCCAACCTCATTGTTGTACCACTTAACACCGCCAACATTTCTAGCTGTTGCGTTGTTGGCTTTATTACCTCTAATTCTTATCTCTGTAGCAAAATTCCCTGAAGCGTCTGTAGTTCCTCCCGTTACTTGGAGCGCTAGTTCACCAGTTGTATTTACTACGTCTAGTTTGCCACCACTTACATTAACATTTCCATCTGAAATATTTAGGTCTCCTGTTGAGTTAACTATTTTTGCATTCGATCCATCGTGATAGATTTGTAAATCTGCGTCAGTTCCAAATATAGCTTCACTAGAATCGGTAAAGGTAATGTCATCATTTGCTGAAACTGCGATATCTGAGCCTCCTGTGGTGTTTCCTCTTGTTAATACTTCGGGTAGTGTATCAGCGGTGTTAAATTGTGAATCTACATAGCCCTTTGTGGTTAACGTAGTTGCATCATCATCTGTTACCGTTGCAGTAGATGTTACTTTAGTAGTAACATTCAAAATACCATTAGAGGTTAATGATAAACTTAAATCGCTTCCATCTCCTAAACCTGAATATACTTCTGCTAACGTATTATTTAACTTATTAAATGCTGTTCTTAACGGGTCTCCATTACCATCGTCAGGGGATGCTCCTATATTTACATCATTTTTAGACATACTTGTATATTTTTATTTTTTTATTATATTCCCTTTTTAGGTATCTAGTAAGTTTTGTTACATTCTCCTGTTTAGGCTTATATTTTTTCTTTAAAGTACCCATCCACTAAAATTTGCCTGCCTATCAGGAAATACATCATCGTTATTATTAGAATTGTACTCTGGATATTTAGAATTATTAAAGCTCAGATGGTCTATTAATCTGGTTGTGTAGTATTGTGCTGTATCTCTTTCTTTTTCCATTAGAAAATCAACTTCATCTTTAGAAGCATTGTCAGCGTTTTCAGATGATTGTCTATATATCCCTTTATTTGCAATAGTGTATGCTGCAAAAGGCAAGTATTCTACCATCGACCAATGAATTAACGCAGGAGCTACCCAGTCATTTACTAGGGCTAAATAATCCCCTGTTAGATTACCTGCTATTATCTTTGCCTGAATAGCCTCGAATAAATCAGTACCTAAAAATCCTTGTGCGTGTTTGTCTTGTGCGATTTTTACATATTGAATAAACTTATCCGTATCGACACCGCCAGACATTGAAGTAAATTTTACTATGTTTTTTCTACCTATTAATAGTGCTTCTGCCATTATTGAAATCTTTTATTAGTTGGTAAAAACCCTTGATAAGGCATGTCTTTAGGCTTCATAGAAACCTCTTTTTCATTTACAGGATTAAATCCATCCTTTCTTGCTTTACCTGTCGATATATTTGGGGCTAAGTTTTTTAAATTGCCCTCAGTTTTACCCTTAAAAGTCTGGCGCAACCATTTGTGGTTACAGTCTCCACCGCCCTTATAGAGCCAAATCGAATAAGTGGCTGCTCCATTAGCACCCCATCCTTTATTTACAGGTCTATCACCCATTTTAATAATATCTTCTTTTCTATAGAGTTTATTAGAGCCTACCATTAATTTGCAAAAGGCTCTACTGTTACTTGATGTTGAATCTGGGCTATATTTATATCTAACCTTAAATTGAACACCATTTACTTGTTTATCTTGTTTTGATTTTGTGTTAGGTAGAGCTTGCCCTGAACTTGCTAATCCTATCATTTTGTCTAGCGCTTCTTCTTGCTCATAGTCTACTTCCCTTTCATCTACTAGCTCCCATTCATCAAGATTTTCTTCCTCTCCAAACTCACTTAATAGCTCAAACATTTCATCATCATCAAAAGAAACCTCCTTAGCCAGTTTAACGCCTGTTTCTTCCTCTCTAGCCTCGTCTGTAATGGCATTATCGGTATCAATAAATTCAAGCGGTTGTAGGGTCTTAAAATAGAGCTTCAATGATATACCATTAAAAGCTAGTATATCGTCAATACAGTCGATTAAAAGGTCTTGATACGGTCTTATAGTAACGTTGTTAAATAGGAGGGAAGCCGTTTTAATTTCATCGGCATTATTTCCTAATCCAGAATTACCTGTTCTTATTCCTAAAAGTAAAGGAGAAGTAATACGGTGGGCAACCATTAATTTGTTTGAACATTCCGTAGATAGATACTCGTAATGTGCAGGAGCATCGTTTAAAGGCACATCATCAATTGTAGTTTTACTTTCAGCGTTGTTATTAAAGGCTATAATTACCTTCTCTCCACGGCTTCCTGTTAGCTTACGCATTACATCATTCTTGATGCTTAATTGTTGGTCTTGGTCTGGTATTCCGTTATTAAAGTTTACTACTTTCGTTCCGCTAAAACCATTAGTTACATCATTAATTAAATAATCTGAAACCTCAGATTCTAGTTCTGCATAAGCTAAGCCACCGATGTAATCTGGAGGACAATAGTAGTCCATTCCTGAAACGTATCGTTTAGCTATTTTAACTTCAGGCTCTGAACCGTTACCAAATCCAAATGCAGCAATTCGTTTAGGTTTATCAGCAGGTTTTATATTAACCCAGTCATGATGGTAGTAGTAAGCTTCTATTTGCCCTTCTTCATTACATTTTTCAGCTCGTAGTGTTTGACGTGGAAAATGTTCTGCTTTATATACTCTTTTATCTTTGTAAAGAATTTGAAAACTAGCTTCTCCTAATAGTTTTAAATCTAAAGAAACTTTACGCAAACAATCGTTTGAAAAGATGGAACGCATAGCAGCGTATTCATCTGTTTTTGTAGAGTTGTCTAAAGCATCTAATCCTTTACCATATATCATTGAAGAAACCCCTCCAATAATTGCGTTGTTAGTTGTGCTTTCTGTAAAAAGTTTTATTAAGTAAGAATAGTAGTTATTATCTGAGCCATAGTTAACCCAGTCTTTTCTTTTGTCTTCTGTAATTTCAGGTTTGTTATACGTTGATAAACTAATTACGTGAACTCCGCCCTGTTTTTGGTTATTATTTCTTGCCATTATAATATTATAAAGTCATCATCTATATTATGTTCTGTATAAGTTCCATTGTTTACACTATAAGCAGAAACCGCTTGATTAGTGCAAAAGATTTTATCCTTATAAATTGTATTAGCCCCTTCTTTAATTTCAAGTAAGTACATAACATCTTGAATAAGGGAAAACGTATTTGTGTAATTGTAATAGTAATCTTGAGCAACAAACGAGGTAGTAGTAAAATTTGATACTTGAGTGTTTGTAGATTCGTTTGTTATTATCACATTGTAAGTAGTTCCTAAAGTGTAGGAGCGTGGTATAAAACTAAATGTTTGAGCGCTATTTGAGCTTTCTAATACTATCATATATATATACAATAAAAAAAGGGTCGTTTTGTTAATTGGATGCAATAAAAAAAGGGGCAATTAAGCCCCCTTTATTAAAAATGTAGTCAATTATTAAGAGTTTGTACCCTGCGTAATTGTTACAGTAGCTGCTGCCATACCTGCGTATGGGTCTGCTGCTGTTGGAGTTTCTAAAAAGTTTGCTGGTTCAACTTCTTGAGCTACAAATGTAAGCGTATAACCGCTTAAATCGCCCATTGCAGCCCCAGTTACAATTGTACCGCCAGTTACTTCGCTTCCATATTCTAAGCCCATAAGAAATACTTCACCGTTATTAGTTTCAACTGCAATATGCGGTCTGTTATAACACAGTAATTTAATTTCTTTGTGGTCTTCTTTTGTAAGTTTCTTTAAAGTAACGTTTAATGTTTGTTCAAAGAAAGTAGTTCCGTTTTCTCTAGATGAAGTGACTGCTTGTTCAAAAGAAGATGTACCCTTAAGCTCATAAGCAAAAGCAGTAAATGTTCCTGATAAATCCGTTATTTCATCATCTGTTTTAGTTACTGTTCCTAAGTCTCCAAAGTCAGTAAAATAGATTTTGCGAAGACCCCCAACGGAATCGGAGCATGGTTCTTTTCGACCTTTTGTTAAATCACAAGCCATAATTTTTTTTGTATTAAAAAAGGGTAGGCAGTTATCCCACCTACCCTCTTTGGTTAATTTTGATTATAAGTAGTTTAGCTATAAAGTGAAATCTCGCTTCCTAATCCGTAGTTCACAGCTGCCGAAAATCTCATTACTACACGCACATTTTGACTTCCATCGATGTCAGCCATATCAATAACTTTTACTTCTTGGTTGTCAGATAATAGACCTGTTCCAAAATATAGGTTGCTTTTTTCAGCAGCTACAATTGTATTATCAGCTAATCCATTTGCAACAGCGATGTTGATACCATCCACGCTTAAACCGCCACCGTTGTACCATTGTGTCCCTTTGTTATCTGTACCAGCACCGCCAATGTTTGCAACGAAACCACCAAGCGCTCTTGTGTAAGCTCTTGCTACGTTTTGAGAAACATAAAGTAACATGTCTTCAGAAGTGTAAAGTGTAGAACTGATAGAATCTACAACCTTTCCTAATTCTGCAATTACATTTGCAGCAGTAATTCCACCACCAACAGCAGCAATATCTGTTACATCAGCATCAGCTAACATTAATTCTTTGAATCCTGCAAACTGTCCATCTGAAGCAGCTGCTCCATTCCAAATTGATTGCTCAGTTCTTTGAGCTACTTTAGCTGCAACATGACCTATTAAGAAATCTGCAAATGAAGGAGGTAGTGAATCGTGAGCTGAATAGCCCATAGAAATTGCATCCCAATCATTTTGGAAATCTTTTTTACACAATTGTAAATTCACTTGTTGATAAACAGGTTCTAGTGTTCTTTCGCTTAACGTTAAAGTAGATGTCGGGTCAAAATCACAGCTTGCGCTTTTCACGATGTCATCCGAAGATACTTTTTTAAGAATCTCTTTGAATTTAATGTTTGGTTTTACAGTAATTAAACCGTTGTCTAAAGTTGCTCCAGATAATAAACTCGCAGATATATAACCTGCCGCTTTTTCTCCCGCATAACTTGTTGTAATTGAAGTAGTTGTACTCATTTTCGTTTTGTTTTTTTAAATTAATTATTATGCTTCAGAAGCCCAGATTCCAACTCCAGCAGTAATCGCCCATTTTGTAGGAGCTAATGCAGTTAGTTTTATAAAGTCTCCTAGGTTTGCAGTAGCTTTTGTATTTACGATGTCTTTATTTGCTACACCTCCTGCAACTGAATCAGCAGCAGCGTTAGCAATAGTTCCTACAATTGCATCAGCAGCAGCAGGTGAAAGTGTAATCGTGTTGTTACCATCTGCGCCTGTGTTACGAAAAGTAAATTCCATACCAGTATTCTCAGCTGAGATTAAAGGAAGTGTAATAACTTTTGCATCGGTTGCAATGTTAAATTCTGCACCAGCTTGGTTTGCGTAAACGCTTCCAGTATCTGTTAAAGTGATTTGTTTAGAACGTGCTCTTAACACATCATTACTTGTTGTAATTTTTGTTGACATTTTTTATTGGTTTTTAAAGTTGTTTATTTTTGAGAGTACTCTATCTAAAGTTGTAGTACCTCGGTTTTGTGAATAAAGGTTTAACGCCTTATCTGCATTTGCTTCAGGGTTGTGGCTTACTCTTTCAACTTCAGAAAGTTCTTCCTTAGACTCATCTACAATATTTTCCACAGTTTCTTCAACTGATAATTCATCTTTCTTTTCAATCATTGCTTTGATTTCATCAATCATAGATTTTACTTCTGCTAAATCTTCTTTAGTAGCGTATGCTAATTCTTCATCAGCTGCTTCTATTTCTTCTTCAGCTGGTGCTTCTTCTTCTGGTGCTTCTTCAGCTGCTCCAATAGATGCAATAACACCTTCTTCTGCTACAATAAGTACTTGACCATCTTCTAGCTCATAATCTCCGATAGGAAGCGGCACTAGCTCATCTTCGGTTACAATAAAGACTTCTTTACCTTCAGAAAATTCTTCTGCTTCGATAACAGTACCGTTGGTTAAAGTCGCTTGCGCTAACTTGACTTCTTCCGTTTCTATGGAAAGGAGTTCTTTTGCTTTGTTTAAAATTTCGGTTGCTTTCATATATGTACAATGGTTTTTAGGTTTGTTTGTTATATTTTCAAGAAGGGTCTTTAGTTATGTTGCCAATGCCTTGCGCTTGAAAGCTACCATCACAGCACTTTCTGGAATAAGTCTTTCCATCTTTGCAAATACAAGCACGCTTATCATTTTTAGGGCTTGGCGCGTATTTATTAAATTCACTCATTAAATAAATCTTTTAATTTTGATAATAATTGCTCTGCTTCTAATTCAGCTGATTGCTTAACAGGTTCCTTAGGTCTTTCTAGTTTGTCAGCAAAGTAGCCTTCAATACTAAATCCTTTTACTTTTCCAGTTTTCACGTAATTATTCCAAACGTCATCGTTTAAAACTTTCATTGAAAGCATCCAAGTGCCTATAGGTACATCTAAACCGTAAAATCTTGTCTTGTCTTTCTCATCTTCCACAATCCAACTTTCAACCGCAGTTAATCCTGTCAAGGGCGTTTGATGTTCTAGTGTTGAGTTGTTTTGATTGCCACGTATAAAGAATAGTTCAGAAGCCTTACGTACTGTTTCTTTTGAAAAGTAGATGTAATACTCATTCTCTTCATTCTTACGATAAATTGGCTTGTTGGGAATTAGAGCTCCACCCATAAGGATTCGCTTCTCTTTGTTCACTTCTGCAAACTTGAACTCTTGGTTCTTTAGAGCGATAAAGTCGCTTTCTATTGCTGGTGATTCTACTATAGATACAGCCTCTATTCCAGAAACTTCATCTTCTTCGTCTATAAATAATTCTACTATGTCCATAATAGAACAATACTTTTTTACCTTTTTTGTTATTTATCCTATTGAAGCGCTTTCAATGATGTTTCTATCTAGTGATTGCGCATCACTTACATCATTAGACACCACAAAGGCTTTTATAGGCTGTTTCTCGTCTTGCCCTATTGCTTGTGCCAATTGATTTGTTTCGCTCGCTCCTACAACATTAAACGATGGTGGTGCTGATGGTACTGTTGCTCTTCTTGGTGCAGAAATACTAGAACTACCGCCGCCTTTTCCTCCGGGCGTTTTAACAGAAGTTATTTGTTTAACAGTTGCAATACCCGAAGCAATCGCTGCTGCTGCAGCTATACCCCCTAAAACAGGCCCTACAACGGGAATACCAGCTAACGAACTAAACGCAGATTGAGCGCCTTTATACGTTTCAATTGTTGTTTGTGCTATTGCTGCTGCCTTACCAGCCGAACTACTCTCCCCTAAAAGCCCTGCAAGGTTGCCTAATGTATCTGAAGCAACTGATAATTTCTGGTCAGATGTAAGTTTGTCTGTTTTTATCTCATCTTTTGCTGCTCTTTTCTTTAAATCCGAAGTTATATCCCCAGTTTTTATTGTAGCTTGTTCTTGTTTGCCTACACTTTTAATTAGTATTTTATCTAATGTATCTCGGTGCGCTTGGAAATTATCAATTTCTGTTTGTCTAGCATTTGCTAAACCCTGTAATCTTGCGGTTTCTTCGCCTTTTGCTCCCTGTATTTGTGAAGTAATTTCTTTTTGTTTTGTTAACCTCGCCGTATCTAACCTAATTAATTCGGCTTTTAATTCTGCTTCAGCATTAAGGTCTTCAGTTCCGCTTACAGATGCTTTATTTTCTTCTTGTTTTATAAAGAGTCTAATCTGGGCGGCTTTGATTTCTTCGTCAGTTATAGTTTGCTCAATTGCACCAGCTTCTTTTAAAAATTCTATCCTTTGAAGTGCTGTGTATTCTTCTCTATTTGCTGCCTTGTCTAATAGGTCTGCTCTTTTTCTATCTGCTTCCGCTCTATCAACAGTTAATTTTCTTTCTATCTCAAGTAACTCCGCTTTTTTATCAGCCAATTGTCCCGCTACTTTTACTTCTCTTTCAGTTTCTTTCCTAAAGTTTTTTATTTTATTTGTAGCTTCTTCAAATTGTTTTGCTGCTTTATCAAAGTCTCTACTTAAAAAAGAAACTAAACTTTGACTTAGATTATAAAAAATATCAGTTACATTACCTACTACTACTTTAATTTTGTCTAATACCTTATTAAGTTTGTTAGCACCTTCTTCGCTATTACCAAAGTTAGCAGCTAAAGAACCAACTAGCACCACAAAAGCACCTATCCCGGTTGCGATAAAAGCAACCTTCATAGCCTTCAAACTTACGTTTCCAGTTCTAATAGCCTTGGTCATTTTAATAAAACCAGTATAACCACCGCCTGTGACTTTATCTATTGCAGTACCGAAAGCACCCATTTCTTTCTGGGTTTCTTTTGAAGTGTCCCCAATATCTTCAACGCTTTTATCTACCTTTTGCAAACCCTTATCCAGACCTTTTAAGTCCTTTTCAGCTTTGCCAGCATTTACTTCTACTTCAATAGTTTTTATAATTGGCATAGTTCTAGTTTTAAAATTTTATATCCTTCTTTAAATGTTTGGGGTAGTTTGTTTTTACCTAATGCAATGTGAGTTAATTTCCCTATTTGCTTTTCCCTCTTTGCTATCTCTAGCATTTGTAAAATATTTTCTATCATAATTATATTCTTCTATCCCCTGCGTCAGCAGTTGTTCTTGTTGTATCAGCAGTAATTAAAGTAACGTCAGCTGTTTTTGCTAGTCTACCTATAACTTCATCAAATTCTACGTCAAAGTTTATTACCTCGTTTAATAATTCTAGTTGCGTTTTACCATTCTCAAAGTTTGTAACAATCTTATTTATCTTGTACAAATCGTTAAAGATTATAACCTTATCCTGCAGCTTTATATTTAGAATAACTTTTAGGGGTAAAAATGCAGTAAACCTGAATAGTCTTCTAGATGAGTTTACAGATTCAGTAATATAGTTTTTGTAGTATGTGTTGAATAAAGAATTATTAGCATTAGTTGCTGTAAATTCATTTGCTTCTTGCCCAAAATGTATTGATTGACTTGTAGCCGTTGTAGGGTCTGCTAAATTACTCGGTATAAAATACGTAGTAAGTGTTGTTTTAGCCCCTGCAGGACTGTCTAAAACGTTTATTGGAGTGCCACTAGTTATTTTATGAGCGTAAAACAAGAACGGTTTACCTAAATATGATTCTTGACCATCATCTACTGACCATCCCCATTGTACGGTAGGTGTTTCAGAGCCACCTGAATCTAATAACCTTTCAAATTTTTGATGTTCAAAGGGTAGTTTAATAATATAATCTTCTCCTTCTGGTACATCTTCTACGGTTTCAGATATAGAACCCCACTTAGAATCGAATATTTGCTTATGAAAAGCAGAAAAGAAGGTTTCATTACCCTCATATTCAAAAGCAATTCTATTATAGGGTAGTACAGAACTAACCTCTGACGTTTTAGTGTCTATGTATTGGGTTATATCAAACGTTTCTGTAGAACTAGCATAGAAGCTATCTAAGGGTAGTATCTTAATAGTGTCATCTTCGTAGTAGGCGGTCAGATTAAAAGCCTTAAATAAGCCTGTAAGGAATGTTAGAATTTCCATATCAGGCATTTCATTTATTACAGTAGTTGTATAAGCTACATCCTGTATATATTCTCCTACTCTAGTAGCCTGTGCTATTCCATTACCTTCAGCTGTTATAGATGAAAACTCTATAACGGTTTGAGTCATTGTAAAGGTTGCAGCTGTGTTAGTAATAATACTTATTGCGTGAGCGTTACCCTCCCAAGTATTTGTATTATCGCTAGCTGTTTCTAAAAATAACTTGTCTTCTTGAGATATAACAATATCAGTTCCACCAGTTGCAGTTTGTGTAGATTCATAAAATGGTGATGGATTTCTAAAATCATTTGAAACAATTTTTAAAGTATATTTTGTACCTACAGGTGCTTGTACTTTAATGATAATAATCCTAGGCTTATTTCTTGTTCTGTTTACAAAGTGATGGTCTTGAAATCCT
>TARA_R110002110_G_scaffold87583_1_pt1 | contig 11515 bp, 10 predicted proteins | sample TARA_R110002110 | Tara Oceans TARA_R110002110 (sample SAMEA4397330) | marine metagenome | biome: Polar Biome; feature: [SRF] surface water layer (ENVO:00010504); material: water (ENVO:00002006), including particulate matter (ENVO:01000060) such as... | depth 5 m
GCCCAAAGAGGAACTCTTCGGGATCGCGGAACAGGCCATTGCAATTGGGGCCAAGGTCTTGTGGGGCCAGATCGACGTGTACGACGACCGTGCTGCAGCATTGGCCGAAGCAGCGGGATTGCAGGTCGTCATGGACCGCTGCCCAAAGATCGAACTCTTCCGTCCTTTCTGGAAGCCGCGCCTGGATCTGGACCTCAATCTCCCCGATTAGGCCTGCTGGTAACGAACGTGTCACCAGAGGAAAAGTCGAGCGCTACGCGCTCTGAGCTGCGATGCGGTTGATGGTTCGGTAGACGGTCGGTCGCGAGATCGAGAAGACTTCGGCGAGGTCGGTGATGCTGTGTTCGCCGGCGTGGTGCATCCGGACCAGTTCGTGTTGCTGCTTCTTCGACAGCTTCGGTTGTCGGCCCTTGAGCTTGCCTTTTGCTCGGGCGACGGCCATGCCTTCGCGGGTTCGCATGCGGAGGAGGTCGACTTCGAACTCGGCGAAGGTGGCGAGGATGTTGAAGAACATCTTGCCCATCGGATCGTTCGGGTCGTGGACCTGACCGCCGAGAGAGAGGGCAACGCCCTGGGCGGCGAGTTCGTGGCCGATCGCTCGATCTGAGCGGCGATCGATCGAACCGAACAACCAGCGAGCTTCAGGTCCCCAATCCGGATCCGCTCATCGATCGAGAGATATCTGCCCGACTGAGGCGGCTTGGCAACCGGCGCCCGACCTCCCGTCTCGAGAATCCATCTTCGTCCAGTCCGGCGGCTCACGCCCAACATCTCACACGCCGCAGCGATGCTCGTCCCAGTCTTCAACAGTTCCCAGAACCTGACCCTGTTGTCGACCTGCTCCTCCCGGGACCAAACCCGCATACAACCCTCGATTCGCTCAGGCGTTGCAACCACCGATTGAACCCAAGGGTCCTCATCTGGACATGCTCGGGGGGCCGTCTATGAGCAGTTCGTCTCATTCGTCGTCGGCGACGATCTGGAAGCTGAATGTGCCGGTTCCTGTTCCGTCTTCGAGCGTGACGGCGATGTTGACCGTTCCGGCTTCGCCGGCGGTCAGTCGTGTGGCGTTGTCGCAGTCGGTGTTCTGGGAGAGGTTGGCGACGTTCGGCGAGACCGTTGCTGTGATCGCGCCGGTCAGGGTCACGACAAGTTGGTCTTCGTCTGTGACAGTGCACTGGCCGAGTTCTTCGAAGATGACTGTTTGGCTGTCCGCTACTTCGAACGTGTATCGCTCTGTTTGGTTCGGCTCGGTAAGACGGGTGGTCACGTCGTCGAGTGCGAAGCCGTTCTCGGCTACCACTGGAACGATGTTTGGTCCGGCTGTTTCCGAGGTCGGGACGGCGTCGCTACCGCCGCAAGAAGCGCTGATGATTGCGAGCGCGATGAGCGAAGTGGTGAGTGAGGTTCGGTTGGGCATGGGCTCCTCGTTCTGTGTGTGGGTTCGAGTTGTCGTCGTGGCGCCGATCCTTGAGGGATCGAGTCGTGCATCGGGTGTGACGTGTGTCTGAGTCAATGTCGCAGTTGTGGGATGTTTCAGTCCGCATGCGAGGGCCCGGGGTTGGGGTGGTTGTTTCGATGATACGCGATTCGACGGTTGCGTGCTCTGGCGAGTCCGTCTCGGCGTTGTTGGCGGACTTGTTCGCCTTCGCCTCGGTGTTCTTGGTCGGGGGTGACGTAGCCGATTCCTTGGTGCAACCGGACCGTGTTCCAACGGTGGCGGATGGCGTCGAGTTCGGCTCGCATGATGACGATGTCGTCGATGGTGTCGAGGTGCGGGTTCTCGCCTTTCAGGTGCCCGAAGAACGACTCGATCTGGGCTTGGTCGGTCGGCGTTCCCGGCCGCCCGTAGTGGGTCGCGAGCCACGCGAGCGCCATGAACTCGCGTGTCGATCCTGACGTCATCTGGGCGCCGTTGTCCGACATCACCAACAGGACCGGGAGTCGGTCGTCGTCGGGATCCAACGACATCTTCTCGCCCGACGCAGCGAGCTCCTCGATCCGCTCCAGGAGTCCTTCGTCGCGTAACGCTCGGGTGAACACGGCCTGCACCTGCGTGGATGTTTCGTCGTGAAAGGTGATGTCGCCGAGCCACTTCTTGGACACCACATCGTGGATCGCGGTCGTCGCTGCATCCAGGGCTGTCCAGTGGGTCGTGTCGTAGATCCAGATCCAGATCCGATTCGGGGCCATCTCGACCCACTCCGGTAGCGGCCGCTTCTTGGATCGTGTCGTGCGCTTCGGTGGGTGAAACACCAGGTCACGACGTGCCAGCACCCGCCGGACCGTCGATGGGTCAACCCAGAACCTGTCCAGCCATGAGCCTCGATGCGCGAGCTTACGATGCGAGCGGTCGGTGGTCGACCACTCATGGAACACGGCCACGATCTCGTCTTCTTCGGCCGGCGTGATCCCATGGATCGGGTTGCCGCCCGGCACCCGGTCCGCCAACGACCGGCCAGCGGATTGGCGGTGTCGCCAGCGTTGCAGCCGCCGGCGCGACAACTCCAGATAGCGACGCGTCTCAGCCGTCGACCAGCCGGCGGTCTCGGCGTGCTCGACGAGGTCAATCACGGCGACTTTGGTGGCCTCATCGAGCCGGGCGGGGATGCGGCCACTCAACCCCAAGGCTCTTTTCCCTCAGCCAACGTCAACTTCACCGCCATCTCCGCCAACGCCGTCCGCAACCGGTCAGCTTCGGCTCTGGCGTCTTCGAGTTCATGGTCTCGGCCGGCCTGTTTGCGGCCAGGCCGCGACGACGCCAAAGCCTCGAGCGCTCCCTTCTGGGCGACGTCTTTCAGCTTCGAGATCGTTGCCCGATCGACACGATTCTTGTCCGCGGCGTCGCCGATCGTGATCTCGCCGCGCACCAGCTGCATCCAGATCTCGAACTTCTCCTGCGGTGCCAGGAACCTTCTCTTCTTACGTCCAGGTTGGGTACTCATACGGGCCTCCTCAGGCTCGATCGAGGACCCTCACATGATGACTGAAACCAGCCGCGAACTGCGACACGAACTCAGACGCAACACAGGTGCTGTTGCGATCGAGCTACGAAGTTGGCGATGGGCCGGTGCGGGTTGCCGATCTTCGAGCAGCGGGAAATCGGCTGCGAATTGTTCGCTGGTGTGGCGGCCTGGTCACGACCTGTCGTATTCTTGGAGCGGTGAAACCGATTGAGGAGATCGTTGCGCTCGTTGCGGAACGTGTGGCGAGTCTCGGTGAAGAGATGGTTCGCACGATGGATCTAGGCCACGAGGACGGCGGGAGTAGCTCGCCGGTTCCGTGGAGTCGTGACTTTCACGATGCTGCGATGCCGGTGTATTTGAAGTCGCTGCCGTACATGTACCTGCGTGACTTGGCGGCGGACTTCCGGGCGTGTGCGGTGTTGATGGACCGATGCGTGATTCCGAACGGCGTGAGTTCCGAGGCATGGTCGATCGTCGGTTCGTATCTGAACAACTACGCCGATGCTGTCCTCAGTTTCGATCGGCCCGCACCACGTGCTCCTCACGATCCCGCTCCTGGCGAGATCAGCCCGACAACTCCGAGTGTGATGAGGCTCGGCGATCTTGTGTCGCTGGTGTCTCGTTCGGACGCAGTTCGCCTCGTTGAGGTTGCGTCGCAAGTCTCAGCAGGTTGCGCTCGAAGTGAGGCGCCAACGTTGTCTGCTCGACAGATGATGTGGCTCCAAGATGCTGCGAGCGGGCTCAGCGTGGTCGAGATGGCGGGCCTCAACGGTTGGTCGCGGGCGACGATGAATCGTCGCTTGGCATCGCTCTGGAAGGCACTCGGAGCAGAGAGCCGTTCTGAGGCCATGGTGATCGCGACGGAGATGTCGCTCGTTGATTCGAACTGATTGGCTGAGAGCCTGATCACACGTCTCGGAGGTCGTCGGGGTGACCGTCGACGAGTTGTCCGTCGGCGTTGAGGCGCACGAGGCGGTCGCATTGCTCGGCCTCGGTGATGCGATGGGTGACGACCACGATGGTGGTGCCTTTGGCTCGTAGTTCGGCAATCCAGTCGTTGACGATTCCCCGTGCATCGGGGTCGAGGGCGTTGGTGGGTTCGTCGAGCAAGATGAGGTCAGGGTCGTCGAGCGATGCGACGGCGAGTGCCAATCGCTTTTTCATTCCCTGCGAGTAGCGGACGACTGGTTTTCGGCCGGCGTCTCCGAGTCCGAAGCGTTCGAGAGTGTCTTGAGCGGCGCTGCGCGACGGGCGGCCGCGAAGGTCGCAGACGGTCTTGATGACGGCGCGCCCTGACATCCATGGGTAGAGCGCTGGGGCGTCGATAGCTGCGCCGATTCGGTGCAAGACATCGGGGCCGGTGGGTGCGGTGTCAAAGACGGTGACGTTGCCATGGTCGGGGCGAAGGAGACCAACGAGGAGCTTGAGGATCGTGGACTTGCCGGTGCCGTTGCCGCCGATGATGCCGAGCATCTCGCCTTTGCGGATTTCGAGATCCACGTTGTTCAGGATCATTTTGGTGCCGAGCTGGATCGACACTTCGTCGATGTGTGCGACGATCGGAGCGTCGGATTGCATGGGTGAGTCTTTCAGTGTGTGGGCGGGGCGGGGAAGCGTGGCGAGGGTCATTGTGTTCCTTTCGGAGTGCGAATCGCGCGGTCGAGCGTGACTCGGGTGGTGAGTGCGAGAGCGGTCAGAGCGACTGCGGCAAGGATGAATCCTGAGCGCACTACGCCGGTGGGGGACGGTTCGATCGCGACGAAGTCGATGTAGCGGCCGTCGCCTTCGGGTTGCATCCAGCGAACGATCCACATGTAGGGGGTGGCTTCAGCGAAAGCAATGCGGGGGTCGATGCCGAGGTTCTCGGGCCCGGCGAGGAAGAAGCCGATGATGAACGTGCCGGCGCCGATGAGCGCTGGTGTGATTGTGGACCCTGACCAGATTGCGATCCATGTGGCTGCTGCGGTAAGTGCGATGAGCACGAGTGCGCCGCGTGCGAAGATCTCGGAGGCCTCGGTCACGGTCGTGGTTGCTCCTGTTCCGTTGCCCAGCACGACTCCGTAGATGCCGAGCGTGACCGCGGTCAGGGCGAGTGAGACGACCACGTGGACGCAGAGTGCGACGGTCTTCGCAGCGATCAGGCGGCCACGGCGAGGTTCGGCCGTGAGCGACAGCGACAGCGAAGAGGTCGCAGCTTCGGCACCCGACATCTGTCCGGCGAAGATTCCAACTGCGACAACGCCCAGCAAGGTGACGTGTTGCAGCATCGAGATCGACACGGCGCCAGTCCAATCGACGGCGGACGGGCCGTCCTCATCGGCTTGAGCCTGGAGTTGCATGAGCAACGCAAACACGGCGAGCAGCACGGTGGCACCAACCGTCGCTGGGGTGAGGGCTTTGCGGTACTCCGCTCGAATCTGTCGTAGCCGGCTGCCGATGGCGGAATAGCTCACAGCGCACGCCGACGTGAGACGATCACGCTGGCTGCAGCTGCGATGGCCGCGACGAGCGCAACGTAGAGGACAACGAATGCAGGCGACGTTGTGATGTTGGTCGGTGGTGTCGCAAGGTTGGCTTGTGAGCCGCTGTACACCCACAGCACGGAGTCGCCGACGATGCCACCGTTCACTTCATCGAAGTCCATCCATCCGGCGATCGCCTCCGATGGCGAGAACTGCGAAGAGCCAGCGAGATAGACGCCGGCGGTCATCACAATGACGGCTCCAACGGTGAGGATCGCACGCTTGGAAATCATCGCAACCGCCACAGCAACTGTTGAGACGGCGAGGAGAACGCCCGCCGCAATGGCGAAGTGAGCAAGAGCGCCGCTCCACGAGGACCAAGTCGAATCTGTCGCCAGCTGAACGGTTCCGTCTCCGGTCGAGTTGGTGATCGTCCCATTGGTCGTGAACAGGGGCCGCAGCGCAAACAGAGCAACAGTGGTTGCAGCGAGTGTGGCGAGGGCGATCAGCCAGGTCGACACGATCTTGGTGGCGACGAATCGGGCACGTGAGCCGTTGGCGTGAGCTGTCAGGCCCGCAGAGCGTGTGGCCCACTCGGATGCCACATGAAACGCTGCGATGAGTGCAACGACAATCCACCCCAGCGTGGTTGCCCAATGATGCGAGACGTAGCGCAGGAGGCCTGGCGCCGTGTCATAGGACTGGCCGATCTCTCCGAGCCGCTGGGTGTTCGCAGCAAACGCCTCAGTCGAGGCTGCTTGGATTCTCGAGGCTTCGCACACGTCCGAGGAGTCGTTCGGGTTGTCGATGCAGCTCTGATCGACGCTCTCGCTCATGGCGGCGGTGTTGGGCAGAACGTCGGCCTGTTCCTGCAGGAAGCTGGCCGAGAAGCTGATCGCAGCCCAGCAGACGCCGATCGCGATGACGAAGATGACGCCAATGGTCGGAGCGATGGCTTTGCGCAGCTCGCCGAGTTGCGCTCGTGGGAAGGACGACAGGGACGACACGGGGTTCCTTTCGGAGACGTCCTGTGTGGCCGAGCGACAACGTGTCGCTCGACCACACAGAATCAACGGGACTTCAATGACTCAGACCCGGATCAGATCTGGCGAGTCCAGGTGAGGTCGATCCGCTGGCTCGAGTGGTTCTGCACGAAGTGGCCACGGTCGCCGCGGCTGTCGTTGGTGCCGAAGACCGTTGCGTCGCCTCCGTTGCACACGGCGGTCGTGAAGCCTTCGCTGATGTCGGGCCCAAACACGTCGACACGCACCTCGAGTGAGATCGGTCCACCGCAGTCCGCCGTCGACATGCGGTGCTGTCCGACGGCCGCTTCACGTTCGTCGGTGTTCTGACCCGAATCGACGTTGTTGTAGGTCAGCGTCTGCGATGCTGCCTCGGCGACTCCGAACCCGGCGATGGCCATGCCAGCGACGAGTGTCGGCACGGCAAGAATCTTTCCGAACTTCCGCTTTCTCGGAGCGGGCTTGGTGTCGGTGGTGTTGAGGGTGGAATCCATGTTTACCTTTCGACCACCGGTAGAGGGGCCACACTGTGTTTGGGATTCGAAGGGGTGTGTGTTGCCCTTCGGATCGAGCTGCGTTGGAGCAGCTGTTTGCAACGTAAATCGCCATCGGTGACACATCTGTCTCATCGCTCAGAATTTTCTCGTACGCGTCAGAGATCGAGGCGCCGGTTCATGTCGAGGCGGACCTCTCCGTAGGGCTTGACGTGCGTCCAGAACAGCGGCGTGAGGCCGCGACGGTCGGCCGGTGTGAGTTGGTCGAGGCGGCCGGGCTCTGCGAGGACGTCTTGGAGCATGAGGGTGTTGACGTACACGAGCGACGCTTGCAGGATCCGCAGGCAGAGCACTGAGAGTTCTCGTTCGTCTTGGCGGTTCGAGGTGAGGTTGCCTTTGTTGCCGTGGAAGACGATGTCGTTGCCGCCGTTCCAGGACTCGACGACGTTCAACCCCGAGCTGGTGTCGCGCTGCAGTTGGCGGTCGCGGAGGTAGCGGCAGATGAAGATGGTGCGTTGCGCTCGGCCGACCTCGAGCATCGCCTCATAGGTGGGGTGCATCGACGCCGATCGCATGAACCGCCGCAGGATTGCTTCGGTGGACGCCGAGCGGGTGCGGATCGCTGTGGCGTACTTGATCATCTGGTCGTACTGCTCACCAATCAGATCCCAGCGGATCGACCGCGCGTTCATCGCCGGCACCAGGTTCGGGTAGCTGTCCTTGTAGCCGGTGTCGGCCGGGTACAGCCGGACGTGGTTGATGCGCTTGATCCGTGGGAGCAGATCGAAGCCGAGGAGGCGGGTGATGCCGAACCCGATCTCTGATTGGCCGTGCGAGTCGACGTAGTTGCCCTCGACGACCATGTCGGTGCCGTGGCGCATCGTGCCCTCGATCATTGCGGCGACCTCGGAGGCTGAGCACGAGATGAGCTGTGAGTGGATGGCCATCGAGTGTTTCTCGACGTGCCAGTAGATGAGCACCCCGCGGCCTCGGTATCGGGCGTGCCACTCGGTGAAGATGTTCTGATCGACCGCGCCGATGTGGGTCGAGTCCGACGCGACCACCGACGACCCCTCACCCCACAGGTCGTTGCGGCGGGCGGCGAAGGTGGCGTTGGCGATCTCGATCGCCAACGCTCGGGCCACAGCCGGGTTCAGGTAGCGGCGGCGCACGTAGCGCAGGTCGTCTTCGCTGTGGCCATGCTCGCCACCGCCGACCTGGCTGATCCCGGTGTTGGTGCCGTACGCATAGATCGTCAGCAACAGCCGTTCGGCCAAAACGTCGGAGGGAAGGTCGCCGCGCCCGAGGGTGGCGGTGACGTGTTCGAGACAGCCCGAGCGCAGCACGCCTTCTTTGAGCATGTCGATCATCGGCACCTTGCCCCACCGCTCGACCAGCTCCTCCTTGAGCCGTCGCAGATTCTTCGGTTCGGGCACCTTCGCGAGCGGCGAGAGGCGGATGGCTCCGCGCTTGCCGCGGTCAGAAATGTCGACCCAGTCGAGCTTCGGCAGCTCCGAGTTGAGCGCGTCGAGTTCGAACTCCAACTCACCACGGAGGTCGGCAATGAACTCGGTCGGATCCAGCGGTTGGCGCAGCGCGGCGTAGTGCTCGACACGACGGTCGTCGAAGTCGGCGGGAAGATCGTCGTCGGGGTTGCGCCACTTGTCGGCGCCGACCACCCAAATCTCCTTGCACCGCAACTGATCTCGGAGGGCCTGGAACATGCAGATCTCATAGGCCGGGCGCTTCGTCCGTTGCCGGCCGTCGACGTCGACGAACACCGACAACTTCCAATCACCCTTCAGACCCCGGTGGACCGGGATCGCTTCATCGGCCGGGAAGTACCGAGTGCCGGCCCCGGCGTGGCGCCTCACCAACCTGAGCGCATCGAGGACCGGGCGGTGGGCGGTGTTGTTGCTGCGGAACTCCAACACCTCGAGCAGTTCAATCAGGCCACGCCGATAGTGGTTCGTGTACGACGCCTTCAGCGTCGCCCGCACAGTCTGGTCGTACTCGGGGCCCTTCGTCTTGTACTCGTGCACCAACTCGGTCAGCGTCTTCTCACCACCCGACACCGCCGGATACACCACCGACCGCACCGCCTCGTCAGGAGCATCGAGGGCAGCTTCGGCGATCGAGAACAAGATGTTCTCCTTGCCCCGCACTCTCTTGAACGCATTCGTCAGCTCCTTCGTCACCCGCCGACCGGCTCGGGCACCGATCCGGTGAACCGTCGCGATCAGCAGATCAACGAGGGCGTCGACGAGTTCGCGTTCGCGCGCCACGAGCATCGTCGCCAGTAGCGACCAACGCAGCTCGTCTCGATGCCGACGCAGATGCGACGGCGACTCGACAGCGGCACGGCTCCGCCAACGTTCGATCATCGACGGAGCAACGTCGTCGAGAACACCAGCGGCGACGCCGACATGTCGAACGGCGTTCAGCTTGTCGATCTCCACGAGCATCGAGTTCAAACTCACATCGCCAGGCTCGGCCAACACGACCGACCACGCCGAGTCGATCTCATCGCCAGACTCGTACGACTCGTCTGAGCCGGCGATGAGATCGTCGAGCCGGCCCCGAACATCGTCGGGCAGCCGATCAGCTACCTGAGCCGCCACCGACGCTTCGCCTCGATGAAGCGCCGATCTGACGAGCCGCTGGACCCGGCCGTCGGCGGGCGCCTCGATGCGTTCCCGTCGGAACCATGCGAGCAGCTCATCACGAACAACAGCCGGCGATCGCTCGCGCTCGCACACCGCCTCGGTCAACCAATCGACTGCACGATCAGCATCGGCGACCGAGCACTCACTGAAACCGAAATGAGCGCGGATCTCGGCTCGATGGAACCTGACCGCACGGCTCGACCAGTCGAAACCGTCCAGACTCGCAACGTCCGCGCCGACCTGGCGGCCCACATAGTCGATGATCTCGTCGGACAGCTCCGACGAGTCGCTGATGAAGCGACCATGCCGTCCATACACCTTCAGCTGCAGAGCGAACGCCAGACGGCCGACGCCCTGCTTCTTCGGCGCCAAAGCCGGTTCGTCATCAACGAGCGTCCAGTCGGCCACCAACTCATCGAGATCAAGATCAGAGTCCATGACCCGATCCTCGCGAACTCCAACCAGCAGCCGCTCAGCCCCACTTTTCCTCTGGTGACACGTTCGTTACCAGCAGGCCAATAAGGACCGCACGTTCGGCTTGCGTCACCAAGCTGGGCATGCCGATTCCTACATCGGGCCCAGCAAACGTCAGTCGGCGCAGGGGAGGCCGTCGGCGAAGAGGCCGTAGCTGGTGAAGGCCCAGGTGCCCAGATTGTCGGCGTCAGCTTGTGACACGAAAATGGGCGTATCGATGAGTCCATCGAGAACGTCGACCGGATCCGCACCGGATGCAGCGACCACTTCAGCGAGCGTCGCGGCGGCGCGCACCTCGTCGGTGTCAGACAGTGCGCTGACAACGGCAATCGGACACGCTGAGCCGTTGTAAGTGATTGCCGGGGTGCCTTGCAGCTGGAACACACGGACCGACTCGGTGCCGCTGGCAACACGGCTCGGACCGAGCTGGCGGGCAAGCACCTCGTCGGTGACGCGGAACTCGACGGCACGTTCCTGCAGCCACATCATTATCGTGGCGCTGTACGGCTCGAACACGACGAGATTCGACACATCGAACAACACAGGTGTGCGGTCAGCGACGTCCAACGCAAACTGGTCGAGCCCGCGACGGACCTCGCGCATGACGGGCATTCGATCGTAGGCGGCAACCGGGCCCGACCGTTGGGCATGAAACGGCAGGTTCGCGACACCAGCGGCGAGCACGAGGCCAGCAGCGAGCGGCGTGGCCCACGACCATGAGATCTCCGGTTTCCTGGCGTGGACATTCGTCACCGCCAACCAGGCGAGGACGCCATGCACAACGGCCAACATGGGCCAGATCCACCGGACATGGTGTGGCGACAGCCCGACCTGGCCGATTGTCAGGATGCTTAACGACATGAGCGTGCCAAGAACAGCTACCAGCATCAACGTTCCCGCGGCGGCTTGGCGATGGAGCCCAGCTCGGCGACTGAGCACCGTGAGGCCAACGATCGCGCTCAACAGCGCAATGACCATCAGTGCAGCGAGAGGAAGCGACGGCAGCCCGGGGATCAGCAGTTCGCCATTCGCGAGGGGCGTGACGGGCACGGTGTTCGCGTAGCCGCTGCGTCCCCACCACGGAGGCAGGACTCCGACGGCTGAGACGATTCGAACAGCATCGGAAGGGCCAAGGCTGAGCTCGCCGCCGCCAGAGTTGCTGATCAATCGAGCAAGGTTGCCCTTGCCCTCGACGAAAAGCTGCTCGATGATCGGCTGTGCCCAGAGGACAGCAATGACACCGACACTCGCCAACGTGGTGCGGGAACGAAGGCCCTGCTTGAGCGCTGCGAGTGGATCAACATCGTTGGCGCGGTTGTAGAGCAGCCCGGCAGCGGCTGTGCCCATGATCAAGAAGACAAAGATGTACGCATAACTGACGTGCGTCTGCACCAGGAGCGTGCCCACACCCAGTGCCCACGGAAGGAGCGC
>TARA_R110002110_G_scaffold7140_1_pt1 | contig 11503 bp, 11 predicted proteins | sample TARA_R110002110 | Tara Oceans TARA_R110002110 (sample SAMEA4397330) | marine metagenome | biome: Polar Biome; feature: [SRF] surface water layer (ENVO:00010504); material: water (ENVO:00002006), including particulate matter (ENVO:01000060) such as... | depth 5 m
CAGTATCATTCCTAAATGATTTAGCAAATCCTAACTTATTACCTTCCCAGTCAGTATATGTTGGTCCAGAGTTACTTACAATACCCAAAGACTTCATAACTTCCAGAAGACCGTAATACTTATGCATTCCAGATGCGAATGATAGATACATATCGGCTTCAAGGAATGGTTGAACAAAACGATTTTTAACGATCAATGCTCGGATAACAATTCCAGAATAATTCTTTTGAGCTGCTGCTAATTTTGTATCTGCTGTCTTAACATCATCATTTTTAACCAACTTCCTAGCCAATTGAACATTAACAGATGGTAGGAATTTAGCAGACTTACCACCGGGAAAGTCCTTAGCCAAGGATGGAAACATTTGTGATGGATCATCGTAGACATGATTTGTAAAAATGATGGGTGTGTTAGTTGCAGCAGCCATATTCGTGCAGACCTTCAACAAACTCTTAATAGACTTTGCATATGTTCCCATATCCGAAGATGTGCTATCTTTAGCCATTCGCTTCAACTCCAACTCAGATTGCATATTAGCAATAGAGTCCATAACGATCAGATACTTACCACGAAGTTCGGGATGTTCCCTAACATTCTCTAGGAAAGTGTTAATGATATTACGAATCTTCTCGATAGTAGTGGAGTCAGATACCTTAACTCTAGTTGGATCAATACCAAATCTAGCAGCACCCTCGGGTGTATAAGCATTCTCCACATCAAATAGAAGAATTCGCATACCTTGCTTCTGAGCATTAGCAATGATTTGCATCATGAACCCAGTTTTAAAAGTTTGACTCTCTCCTAAGAATTGAGTCAATCGACCCTTTGGAATTCCAAGCTTGGTAGATCCTGAGATAATGGAATTCAATACATAACTACCGGTATCAATCCAATCATCGACAGATGATAGGGAATGGTCACTTAGATATGTTGCATATGGATCGATCTTATCAATCGAATTCAGCACATCATCATATAGATTCTTTTCTTTTGCCATATCGTTTATACGTCGTTAATTGATACAACCTTTGGGTTATCGTCAACTACGGTTTGAGGGGGTGGCGTGTTGATCTTGGCGTATTGTGCAATGATATCAGGATTCAATACCACATTTGAAACTACAATATTGGATCGTTGGAATGTCCAAGAGTTATGTTCTCTTGCACTCTTATCGATAAATTCGAAGAAGAATAGAGGGAATGTTTGAACTTCAAGTTGTCCGTTCTCTTGTGGTTGGCAGTGGAGGATTACCGGATTATCAATTGTCAATTCGGTTTCTTCATCAAATTCAGTTTGTTTACCGAGGATCGTGCGTCCGATGTGGTCAATAATTACTACGTGCTTATCTTTATTTGTCATACATTAAGAATTTACCATAGACTTATCTGAAGTCAATAGCTTAACGTTATCTTCGATGACCTTTTTATAGGATTTTCCAACATTACTTCCGCCTTGGGATATACCTCTGAATTTTTCCATCAATTGTCTGAATATTGAGAACGATATGCGTGTGCTTTCTGGCATTTCGAATGCTTCCATATCCTCATCAGCTACGATACTCGTTATGAGAGCTTCATATTTATTATAGTCTGGGGGTGTTACTGATGCGTTAGTTACAATAATCTCTCTCAACTCTTCTAATTTCGGATTTGCAAACGTTCCAGTCTTCACACCTTTAACTGCGTCCCCGAAATTAGTTAGTAAATCATTCTCTGAGTCATCTAGACCCTTATTATATGCTTCTTGATTTGTCATAATTTTTAATCTTCCCCGAAGAAATCCTCCAGTTCTACTTTAACGTTTTCGTTTGGCTTTCTCAACTTCCAGTTAACAGATTTGAAGAATGCCTCGATTGCGTTATATATCAATTTATCAAACATTCTCTCATAGTCAATATCAAAAATTTCAGAGAACTCTGTAGGATATGTAGATTTAAACCCGATAACGTCGATACCATACCTATTTGGTGTCCTAACATATACCTTTTTAACCTTATCCCCAGATTTAAATTTCTCATATTTACTAGCAATATCCAATTCATCCAACATTACATTGTGTAGATATGCAGCTTTGACATGATTTGGAACCGCAGGTTTACCTTTTGGAACTGTAAACCCAGAGCATCTAACCGAATGTTTCTCATAGTCTGACATCGTGCAGTTCTGATATATGGAGTCGATACCAAGACCTTTAAAGATATCATACGCCTCTAAGAATTTATCATTGGTCTGTGCCATCGACTTAGTTCGAATCATTGTCTCGATGATCTCCTTAACATAAGGTTTCAATACTTTGGGCATTGTCGTCTTAACAACGGACACACCTTTATATTTGAATTTATCGACTGACATTCCCTCATCATCCAGAATATGTAGAACGTAATTCTTACCACTAACGAAAATAGCATTGTCGCAGATACACTCACGCTTGAATACGAACCTAGAATCAGCACTTAACATCTCCTTAACCGACCACGCATTCATACCATCGTTTAGATATACTTCGAACTCATCGCACAATGTAAAAAACTCTTCGGATATACTACCGTCATCGTTCTTCAGAGTTATATCAACATCATCAAATAGCTTCAATGATAGATAGATCGAATCCGTGTCATTATAGATTAATGCACCACCACATTTATCTTTGAGAATTGGATATCTTTCATTGATGAACCTTTCAAAAAGCTCATTACTTTTCTTGATAACAGCTTGACCAGTTAAGGTGACAGATGCCCCAATATCGTTATCACCCAGAGGTGCGTATTTATTGGCACAATATCCGTAAGTCGAGTTTAGAGTAATTTTATACGCATTCTGGAACGTGTCATATCTCTTAACATTTGTCTTAATAATAGCTATTTCATCGGGAGAGAGATTGGGATCATTCAAAGACTTCATAGCTTTAAACATCATCTTCTTCATTTCCTTACGCTTAGTGTATAGGAAGTCCAAGAACTCTGGCATAATTCCCATTTTCTTCTGGGAGAACATGATCTTATGCTTGGTGATACACGCCTTCTCCTCCTTAATATATGCTGCGAAGTTTTCCCTATTAAGTTCAAATGTTCTACCAGAAACGTGATAGATATTATACATGTCTCCAATCTTTTCAACTCTACCAATCTTTGTTTCGGGGGAAAGATTTAGAGAAATCATAACACTTGGGTATAGGGAGTTGGCATCAAAGCTAACTACATTCTCAGAGAATCCAAGTTTAGGCTTTGCTACAAAACCTCCGGGAATAGTCTCATGTGTAATATCTCTAACAAACGTTGGAATCTTCTCCCCTCTATGTCTAGCACGTATCGCTACTGCACCGTTAACGACTGGTAGAGTGTTCAACGCACGTTCCATGTCACATAGTCCCAGATATGCAATGAAACGCAGCAGATCGAGGTATTTCAACTCTTCATCAAGCTTGACGATAAGCTCCACATCAACTATATTATAATCTACATATGTTTCCCAATCGTTTACGGATAATTCCCATAGAGAACCGACATATGAAACTTTATTCTCTCCAAGTTCTTCTTCTGCGATATAATCCAATTTATAATTCTCACGGGGAGACATGTTAAATTTCTTATATATCACATTGTAGTCTACAGAAGATACACCTTGAATGACGTATTCTTTAGATGGCATACCAAATTTACCAGTTTTATTGATCTTCTCGTAGATTCTCAACATTGGAGAGAGTTCATCTGCCCACTCTTTACCAAGTTCAAAAGTAATTCTATTGACAATGTATGGAATATCAAATCCTGCACTATTCCAACCAACTAGAACGTCAGGAAAATCCGAAGAAAAGTGATTAATGAACTTTCTTAGAAGATCTACTTCGGATTTACAGTGATAATACTTAACATCTTTACGTTTTGGAGTGTAAGCCTTCAACCCAAAGACTGTATAGATCTTGGTTAGAGAGTCGTGACAGGTTAACAAGTTGATAACCTCTTCTGCAAATTCGGGATCTGGGAATGCACCCTCCATCTTACCATTAGGATTAGATGGACACTCGATATCGATAGTCATCACCTTCAAGGGATGTTGGGCAAAATCTTCATCCTCGTTACAATGGTAATAATTATCAACTAGGTATTGCTGATAAGGGGGGAGATTCTCAAAGATTCTCTTAATACCAGAATCCTTAACGAACTTATTACGATCCCAAAGGGTGTTAAACTCCCTCTTCTTGATCTTAGTCCCATAGATAGAGGTATCCTTACCTTCCTTATTCTCTAGGTATAGATATGGGAGGTAGTCAAGCTCCTGCTTAATCCTGTTGCCAGCGGCATCCCAAGTCCACAGATGGATTGTCTTCGATTTATTATTATAGACGCAATTACGATACATAAAATTTATTGCATGAAGACTTCAACCCAATGTTCCACGGTTTGAGTGTATAATTCCAAATATTCATTACCATCATACCAAGTTACCTGCTTCCAAAGCTCCAAGTCTAAGACCGATTCTATTTTTTCTTTTGGTTGTAAATATCTTTCAAAAGAATACTCACCTCTACCCGTCACAATCCCAAACATTTTCCCAGAATTTAAATCTTGGGTTGTTTCCTCTTTATATTGATGCTCATAAACCTTCAACCCAACATTACCTGGATCAGTTGCAATATCTAAAAGACAGTCTAATTCAGTCTTATATATTAGTTGAGTGGACTCGACAAAACGTGGACCACAATCTCCCCTATTAGGATACCCCTTCTTTTCTATTTTCCAGATCTTCGAAGATTTCTTCATATCTGGAGCCTATCAGCAAGAAATCGATTGTCAATTCCATTTCTTGAGGAAATTTCTTTTCGGATCACCATACGGCGTATCTAGAAGCTCCAAGAAGCAACCAACATTTTGTGGAAGTTCTAAGATTCTTTCCAATCCAGCCTTACGAAGTTCTGGAACTAGCTTGTAATACTTGGATCTGTTTTTCCAGTTAAGAAGTTGATCAATCTTATCTTCCAACTCAGCAGCATCTTTAAATTTTAAGAAATCTGGCGCACCTTCATAAGTTACCATATCCTGACATAAGCATGGAACACCTAATTGAGCAGCTTCAATGAACTTAATGTCAGACTTAGACCTATTGAATGGAATATCTTGTAATGGTGCAATGAATAGTTGAGCATTTAAGGATGCGATGAATGTTGGATACTCTAGAAGATTCTTCCAAGGATGGAATTCGATCTCTCTTGAGACTACATATTTTCGCAATGGGGGTGGATACGCTCCGATAAATACGAATTGATATTTATGTCTATTATCAACTATAAATTTTATAACATGGGAAAAATCATCCTGTTGACCATTCTGATTCTTCATATCGAAATGCGCTCCCGATCCCGCATATACAATGCGCGGCTTCTTCTTATTCTTTTCGAAAGTTGATAGGATCTTCTTATAATCATACTGATAACCGATCCAAGAATATGGCATGAAATTTGGAACGACTGTCACATTCTTCTGATCTGTCTTCTCCATATACAATTCTCTCATATATTTACAGGTGACACTCACCTCGTCCACCATGTTGATCATGTCTATACAATTCTGACGAACCTCATCGGAATCGAATCCATGTTTTGATGCATTATAATCAGGAATCTCCTCTCTAAACACAACATCATCCACTTCGTAAATCAATCTAAACCCACAATCCTGTTGAATAGACTTCAAGTATTGTATGAATTCCTTCTGGTGTCCTGCTGCCTGTCTCTGAAGGGTGATAGTAGAAACTCCCATATAGAAATTCTTATCCCCAATCATCTTTGTCAGAGTTGCAGAATCCCCATGTCCTGTCATGTTGATATAATTCTCAACAAACCCTCTACGGTAATATCCACAACCATCTCTACCAGCTAGATAGTTTAAATATCTTTTAGTTGGATCTTGTTGGCTCGGCTTTACTTTGGGGTTTCTCTTCTTCGCAAATGGAGATTGGGGAAATGGATTAGAGAATGGACTTACAAGCATATACTAATTAGTATGTCATTGAGTAAGTCAATCAATAATTCGTTTAGTTACCCCATTTTCTTTCTCAAGGTTAACAATCTCCCCATCTACATGTTTCAATGTCTCTTTTCGATGAGATATTGCATAGACACTGAGATTATTCTTATCGATTCGATCTTTAAGAACTTCGATTAGAAGATCCAATCCTCTTTCGTCAAATGCAGAGTCAAATATCTCATCTGAGAACTCAACATTGGACGAGATACCTGAAATCTTTCTTTTGATATCCTTGAATGCCCAAGCTGTTGCTAGATCTACCGTTCTTCTTTCCCCTCCAGAGAAATTCCAATAAGAAATACTCTTACCTTTATCATTTGTTATCTGTTCATCAAAATATTCATCAAAACTACATCTCATAGTCATACCGAGGCGAGAAATATAATCTTGGATAGATTGATTAAGCATTGTAAGGAGTCTCTTAATGATAAAGGATTTAACGCCCTCTTCTCCAAGAATGAATTTACATACTTCAAGGTCTTCGGATGTTTGTTTGAGTTCATCATAATTTTTCTGCTCTTCTGTATGTCTAACTTCGGTTTCAGAGATGGATACGTCAAATGAATCGTAGGATTGTGTCGTTGTTTCTAAATCACTATCAACTTCCGATAGAGATTCCTCATATTCACTAAGGGAACGGTTCAATGCCACTCTTTTAATTTCATTTGTCTCCGACGTTCGCACCTTAGAACTCAATGTTGTGAACGTTTCATCAATTTTCAAAACCTTTTCATTTAAAGTTTTGGAAGTTTGGATATTTTCCGTCAACATTTCATTACAATGGGATAAAGAATCTTCGAAAACTTTACGATTTTTTTCTAAAAGATCATAATGGGTGTGAGGGATTTTTTGAAAACACTTATCACACTCAGCAGATCCTACAGTATCGATCTTATGCATCTCAGATTTATTAGTGGTGATCTGTGCATTATATCTAGATCGGTCTTCGGATAAAGATTCCCTTTCTAATGATAGTTTATCTTTAGCCAAGTTCAACTTATCCATAGCCGCAACTAGTTTAGTTGTGTCATCAATTTTAAGTTCCGATATCTCAAGTTTAACGCCATCAATTCTTACAGACAGTTCATCTTTACGTTTCTGGAGAATTGTTTCCCTTTCTTCGATCTGTTTCTTAATTATATCACGTTGAGTCTCCAAAGATTTTAATGAATTGGAAATCTCCGCAAGTTTAGTTGACGAAATTGATAGGTTTGCCTTGTTTTCCTTAATTTCTGTCTTAAGTTCCTTCAACATTTTACCAAAAACTGCCAAATCGAAGATATCTTCGATGAATTTACGCTTCTCTTCAGGCTTCTTAGCCATAAATGGTGTATTATCACTTAAAGAAAGGATATCACAACTCTTAGAGAGAACTGCATTCGATCCAATCAATTCATTTATATATTTGTTGGTGTTTGCGATGGAATCTTTAGTAAGATCCTTCTCGTTTGAACCATCTGATGATAATTTCCACAATTCAACCTTGGATGGTTTGAGTTGGCGAACGATTTTATAAGATGTAGTATCAGTATCGGTCTTAACATCGAAAATAAGCTCGATATTACCCGCGCCTTTAGTGACATTATTGATAACAAATTCCTTTTTAATCTCTCTAATGGTAGTCCCATAGAGTGCATAGAAGTATGATTCAATGATAGCAGACTTTCCCGTGCCATTTCGACGTTCAGGATTGTCGATATTATTACCAGTAATCAAATTAAGACCATTCTGGAAGTCAATTTCAACCTTATCGTTACCGATACTTAGGAAATTCTGAGTTGTAAGCTTTTTATATGTTATTTTTCGCATATAGTTCCTTTATTTTAGTGTCAATTCTTTTCTGCTTATCATCATCAAATTTCAACTGTTCAATATATTCATCAAACTGTTCCAACACATCAATTGAGTCTATTTCTTCGACATCATCTGTCAGTTTCGACACCGTATTGAATTCAGTGTTGAACTGCCAAGGTTTAAACTTGGCGATATATGTTTGAAACTTCTCAACCTGTTTATCAGTCATTTCAATATCTACTATAAGTTTAATGATATTATTGTCGAAGTCGTCCTCTGTATATGTTTTAATTTTAGATGCTGTAATCTTCTTGAATTTTGGAGAGACTGTATTCTCCACGAATTCCAAATCTCCATCTTCTAGATCTAGGATATAGTATCCTTTGATATTGTCAACATCTGCGAAGTCCATTGGGAAGGTATTTCCAATGTAATTGATAGATCCTTCTTTATACTTCTTGGTGTTGCGATGGTGAAAATGACCGGAGAATACAGTGTCGGTTCTGGAAGTCAGAAATTCCATAGCAGTTAAGCCGTGATCGCAGACCTTATAATTATTCATTTTGAAGTTTTGGATTTCAAAATGTCCGAATATGTAATCAAATTTACCTTCTGGTAGTTCATTATTCCAAGGAACGAACAAAAGCTTCTTGTCGAATGCATCTACTTCAAGGTTTTCCGATACAATTGTAATATTCTCATGGCCCTGCATCAACCCAAGGCTATGAATGTCGGATCTATTCTTGTAATATGCATCGTGATTTCCCACAATCATTACAATGTTGAAAATTGAGAACTTGTTAAGGATCTGTGTAGCCACTGACATAGTTTGAACTGAGATCTCAGATCTATTATGGAAGAAATCACCAAGGAAGAAAACATCCTTAATCTTTTTAGCTGTCAAATCCTTAACGATCCAATCTGCCCATTCTAATGCTATCTCATGCCACTTTTCAGAGTTTCCATAAATCCCCAAATGTAAATCAGAGAATAGTGCTGCTTTAGGTTTAGTTATCATCTATTATATTTTTATTCCCCATCCTCTGCATCAGATTCTAGAATAGGCTTAACATAGACCGATCCGTGAGTCGAATCACACATACCCTCTTCATACATCATCTGTTTATAGTTTTCCAATCCTTCATGTTGTCTCTTCTCCTTCTTAATTCTGTTGGAAAATGCATTCCATGCAATCTGATTGAAGTATGAAAATGGATTATATTCTGATTCTAATCTAAATTTCTTAGACTCTAATGCCGAATACATCTTAATGATTGCATCTCCCACCATATCCTCTTTCCAAGATTTGGTATAATTGAGGAAACGCCAATTATAACTCAACCCCTCCGCAATCTTAACGATGTTCAATGCCAATATATCTGTCATTATATCATCTGCGTAATATGTGGTCAACTGTTCTCGAAATAACTTCGAATTAACGTAATACTTTTCTTTGATTTCTTTTGCTGTACTCATTTTGATTCATTCTCCCACGTTGTTGCGGCCTCAATTAACATAGCCTTCCCGCCAGTGTTAGCACTTAAACTTAATACACCAGACCATTTATCTATAACTGAACGAGGATCGACCTTAGAATAGTCAATAGGTTCGCTCATTGTATTGTGATTTCGGTTTCGGTGTATTTAATATCCTCATCGTCGTAAAATTCTTGTCTTCTCTCCGAATGTTCGGTTGAGTAATTAAGTGTATCATATATATCGAATATTACCAATAGTTTCTTAAACTTATGCAATCTTAATCCACGCCCAATTGACTGAATTGTTCGGATGAAGCTTTTACCCCCATCGACGAACATGATATATGGGAGATTTTTAACGTTAATCCCTGTGGAGAATATAGATGACATTGCGATCACGACTAAATTAGTTTCAGTCTCCATTCTAGCGATGATCGCTGTTCTCTCATCAACAGGCATCTCTCCTGATATGAAACATACGACCTTACCTTCAGTGGCGAGCCAACCCTCCAGATATTGACCATGTTCAATTCTATTGACGAGAATTAGAACGTTATTGTCAAGTTTTTGAACAATCTTAGATATTACCGAAGATCTAGGTTCTGAATTATGTAAATATTTCAACTCATTCTGATAGTCCATTTTACCAACATTGGGGTGAACTAATTTAATACATTTGATCACTACATTCGTTAGATATCCAGCATCTCTGAGATCTTTAGACTTCTTCTCGTATATGACTGGTCCAAATGTTCCGATAACTTTCCATATATCAATGTCAGTCTTTGGTAAGGTTCCAGTAAATCCAAATTTATTCGGTGTCTTGATCTTGTGGATCAGTTTGGTGAGTTTGTTTCCGTGTTTAATTTTATGACACTCATCAACCAGAACAAGGTCTACTTCTGAAAGATTCTTATAGTTCCCAAATTGAGAACAAAAGTTTTCAGAATTGACAATTATAACTTGAACATCTTCAGGTTCGGAACCTCCAACCCATCCAGAATATGTGAATGAACAACCATACTCTTCAAAATCTTTCACTAATTGTGATACTAATGATAAACCGGGAACAATTAAGATACATTTAAAATCTGATTTAACCACATTCTTGTAAGTTTCAAGTAAATTAGCTTGAATCAAGGACTTACCACCCCCAGTTGCCACTACAATCGTTCCCTGACCCCTCTTAAACGCCTTCTCCAATGATTCTGCTTGATAGTCCCTCAATTCATACACCAAGTCCGTAGAAAGCTCTACAGCGTCAAATCCAACTTTTATTCGATTCGCAAATGCTTCTGTATACGTGATTTCCGTGATTTGGGATTCGATGAGATATTTCCTAATCTCATTATACATTCCAAAATCAAACATTCCACTTGCTTGAATTGCATAATCTCTAGTTGGGATGTTTTTATTTCTCTTTTTGGCAAAGAATATACCAGCTTTAGCTACAGAAAAATGATTACGAATCATCGATAAGATGTCATCGTCTGCGATTAATCTACCTTTTCTATATGAGGTGTCGTAGTCGATAGTTATCATTCGTTCTGCATTCTGATTGCTTCAAGAATATTCTTGAAGTCTTGGGAGATGAATGATATATTTGAATATGCATTCGTCAGTAATTCAACTGTCAGTTTGATATCTGCAATTTTATCGTTGATATCCTCAAGTCTAGGATCATTCTCAACTTTATCTAAAAGTGCTTTGGTGATTGAGACTGTGACAGGAGAATCCAATACCTTTTCTCGAACTAAGGCACTCTTAATTTTAAACTTAGCCTTTTCGAGTTTACCCAACTCCTTTTTAGTTTCAAGTAATCTAGCAGACCAAAAATGTTTCTGTGCTGGGACTTGTTTAAGTTTCTCCAATAGGTTGATATCATCAATCTTTGCGAACTCTGCGTAGAGTTTATCATACCTTTCCCTATCATCCATCATGATAGTATAAATAAGAATATGAGATTGTCAAGTAAAGATCGAGAAATACTTTCAAATATATATTCAGAGAGTGTATTAGTTGAGATGGATGTCGATAGTGTTATGGGGGGAAGTCCAACTTCAGGTGGAGAACTTGTAAATGGTGATAATTATGCTCCGGGTGATACAAGAATTCCTAAAGTATTAGGTGATGTTCAGACTCGTAAGGGTACAATTAAGAAAAAATGTAAGTGTAAGGGAGAATGTAAGTGTAAGGGAGAATGTAAGTGT
>TARA_R110002110_G_scaffold182692_1_pt1 | contig 11502 bp, 11 predicted proteins | sample TARA_R110002110 | Tara Oceans TARA_R110002110 (sample SAMEA4397330) | marine metagenome | biome: Polar Biome; feature: [SRF] surface water layer (ENVO:00010504); material: water (ENVO:00002006), including particulate matter (ENVO:01000060) such as... | depth 5 m
CAAAGGGAATCCCAAATGATTCCCTCAATCAGTGAAACGCTCTAGCCTCCATTTATCGGACGCAATAAAATTGTATCGGGGTGAATTATGAAATTCGACATTATTGGGCGAATTAACAATATGCGGCTCCCGGATGGGAAGGCCGCGATCCTTTACTCCGTATACGAAGCTGTTAGCAATTCCGTTCATGCCATCGAAGATCGATTTGGCGCAGCACAATCAGCGACAAAGGGCGAAATTACGATCGATGTGATATCCGATGAGGATGGCTATGTCGCCTCCATAGGAGTCACTGATAATGGCGTCGGTTTCACGCCCAAAAATCTCGATGCCTTTGACACCTGCGACAGTCGGCTAAAGGAAGCGCGAGGCGGCAAGGGTATCGGCCGCCTCATATGGCTTAAAGTTTTCGGGAAAATTCAGATAAGCAGCCACTTTGAAAGTAACGGGAAAGAACGATCAATAACGTTCGACTTCGTGCCTCAGTCAGATGATTCAATTCAAAATCGTATTGATAACGCGCCGAGCAAGACCACGTTCGGCTCGCGTGTGTTTCTCAGCGAGGTACAAGGCGGACAGAAAGAAAAGATTCGCAAAATTTCGTTCCTCCGCGATTTGGCATTGCATTTTTTCGCATACTTCATGTCGGGCACAATGCCGAAAATGACCGTTGTTTATAATGGAAGCAGCGAAAACCTAGCCGATTTCATCAAGGATAAAATCGATACCCCAACTGAAGTGGACGTGACGTTCGAGCTCAACGGGCTGATGCACACCCTGACAATGTCTCACATGTATGTTGAGAGCACGATCTCCCGGGAGCTGAAAAATACAATCCTTCTCACGGCACATCACCGCCTCGTGGGCGAGCCGATTGCAATTGAAAGAAAATTCGCCCTTAACGAGCTACCGGAAAAAAGAGCTTACGTAGGGCTGGTAAAGGGAAAGTTCTTGGACGAACGCGTGGACCAAGAGCGCATCGGCTTTAAGATCACGCCGGAACAAGATGAAATATTGCGGACAGCAGTTTTGGAAGCTGCCGAAGCTTTCTTGTCTGACCACATAGGAAGGATGAGAACACGCCAACTTCTGACCGCGAAGTCTTTGCTAGAAGAACATCCCCAGTTGGCGACGAGAATTATTGACATCGAAAGCTACGTGAATGACCTATCCCCCGGGATGGACGAAGAGCAAATTGGTGAAAACATGTTTACGTTGCTCTATCGAGATGAGAGGAAAATATCGAAAAAAATACGCGAATTTTCGGAACTGGAGAGCCTCGACGACAAAGCACAAGCAGACGCGGAAGAGGTGTTATCCAAGGTTAGCGATCAAGCCAAGCATCGACTTGCGGAGCTAGTTGTAAAACGAAGACAAGTTCTCACTCTGGCGCGTAGTTTTTTGCGTTACAAAGACGATGAGAGACAATCCTATTACTATGAGAAAACGGTTCATGATCTAATTTGCCCGCTCGGAGAAATTTATGAATCCAAAGATTACTCCTCACACAATCTTTGGATAATTGATGACCTACTCGCTTATTACAGTTTTTTCGCTTCTGATAAGCAGATCAAAAGCTTCGCACCGAATAGCGATTCCGCCGCAGAGCCAGACTTGATCTTTTTTAATCCGCTTGGCTTCAGGCGAGATGGAACAAACGATCCCGTCGTATTGGTGGAATTCAAGCGACCCGGGGACGAGTCCCCATCAAAGGACCCGGTGGATCAAGTTCTTGGATATATCGAAAAATTGCGCAACAAAACCGTTCGGAGCATTGATGGCGAAGTCATATCAGAAATACGCGATAACACCCCCTTTGAGTGCTACATCATCTGCGAGCTGAGCGAGACCACAAGACGTCTCCTTTCCCGATCTCTGGCTGCGCACGAAACACCCGATGGCGAGGGGTATTTCGGTTTCGCTCCCAACCACAAAGCCACCATTCACGTGATCTCGTTCAAAAAAATGCTAGAGGACGCCGAACTTCGTAACGAAGTTTTCTTCAAAAAACTTGGCCTCCTCAAATCGAAGTAGATCAGATTCCCGGCGCCACCGACAGCATGGCGCTGTCAGATCAACCCGCCCATCGGTGAACTCGGGTCGGCATAGAGCTTCCTCGGCATGCGGCCCGCCAGATAAGCCAGCCTGCCCGCCTCGACGGCGAGTTTCATCGCGCGGGCCATTTTGATCGGGTCTTTCGCCTCGGCAATGGCCGTATTCATCAGTACACCATCACATCCAAGTTCCATCGCGACGGCGGCGTCGGACGCCGTGCCGACGCCCGCATCGACCAGCACCGGCACTTTCGACTGCTCGACGATGAGGCGGATATTGATCGGGTTCTGGATGCCGAGGCCGGAACCGATGGGGGCGGCAAGCGGCATGATCGCGCAGCAGCCCATGTCTTCCAGTTTCTTCGCCATGATCGGGTCGTCGCTGCAATAGACCATGACCTCGAAGCCGTCCTTCAGGAGCGCCTCGGCGGCGCGCAGCGTTTCCACCATGTCGGGGTAGAGCGTCTTCTTGTCGCCCAGCACTTCGAGCTTCACCAGGTTCCAGCCGCCGGCTTCGCGCGCGAGACGGAGCGTGCGGACCGCGTCTTCCGCCGTGAAGCAGCCGGCGGTGTTGGGCAGATAGATCGTCTTTTTCGGGTCGATGTAATCGACCAGCATGGGCTCGTCCGGGTTGGTGACGTTGACGCGGCGCACCGCGACCGTGACGATCTCGGCGCCGGCCGCCTCGACGGCGGCGGCGTTCTGAGCCAGATCCTTATATTTGCCGGTGCCGACGATGAGGCGCGATTTCAGCTTGCGGCCCGCCACGACGAAAACATCCTCGCCGTCCGCCGATGCCGGTTCGATGCGCGCTGCTGCTTCCGTCACTTTTCCTGCTCCTCGATACGGGCGGCTAACCGCCGCCGACAAAATTCACGATCTCGATACGGTCGCCCTCGCCGAGCGCGACCTCGCCATAGGCCGAACGGGGCACGATTTCGAGATTGCGCTCGACGGCGATTTTCGCCGGGCTGAGCCCCAGGCTCCCGACCAGGCCAAGCACCGTCATGGGCGCGGGCACGTCCCTCGTCTCACCATTTACTGTCAGCTTCATCGGTCTCGAAACGCCTTTCCAATGGCCGGATAATGGGTGAGAGAGCCGTCAACTTCAAGCTCAAGCGGACGGCAACAGGGTCGCAGCCGCGCGCCGGCACCGGCGCCATTAAGCATCAGGCGATGCCCTTTCAGTCCAAGCCTTTTACTGGCGAGGCGAGTTGCGTATAAAAGAGCTTCGCGATTCGGGGGACGGGGCCGGTGGCGGGGGACCACAATTTTGCCCCTTTACCTGCCTAGAGCCTCGCCAGACCACGATCAGCGCGCGGATGCGCGTTTTTACGCCGGGAAGCCCTCTGCCAGATGGCCAAATCCAGTTCCAAAGCGGCGGCAATGCCTGTGTTCGTGCTCAATGGGCCGAACCTGAACCTGCTCGGCCAGCGCGAGCCCGAAATTTATGGCTCAGCGACGCTGGCCGACATCGAAGGTCAGATGCGCGCAAAGGCGAAGACGCTCGGCGTCACGGTGGAGTGCCGCCAGTCGAACCATGAAGGCGAACTCGTGGACTGGATACACGAAGCGCGCGAGAGCGCGGCAGGTCTGATCCTCAATGCGGGCGCCTATTCCCATACCTCCATCGCCATTCACGACGCGCTTGCGGCGCTCGACATTCCCGTGATCGAGGTGCACATCTCAAATATCCACAAGCGCGAAAGCTTCCGCCATCACTCGACCATTTCATCCGTGGCCACGGGCGTCATCTGCGGCCTAGGGACCATCGGCTACGAGCTTGCGCTCGAAGCCGTGGCGTCGAAGAAGATCTGACCCAGGAGTCCGTTACGTGGCATCATCCCGCCCACCGCCCAGCCGCAAACCCGCAAGCGACAAAGCGAGCGACACCGTGAGCGACAAAGCGAGCGACACCGTGAGCGACAAAGCGAGCGACAGGGGACACAAGAAGAACGAGATGAGTAAATCAGGCGTCGACCAGGAATTGATCCGGCAGTTGGCCGCTCTCCTCACGGAGACGGATCTGAGCGAAATCGAGATCGAAACGGACGATCTGAAGCTGCGCGTGGCGCGCCACATGGCGCCGATAGCCACCCATGTGCCGCCCGCAGCCCCCGCGGCAGCGGCAGTGGCCGCCGCGGCGGCGCCCACGGAAACCGTCTCCCTTCCCGGCACTGTCGCCTCGCCAATGGTGGGCACGACCTATCTTTCGCCCGAGCCCGGCGCGCCGGCATTTGTGCAGATCGGCACAAGCGTGAGCGAAGGCCAGACCATTCTCATCATCGAGGCCATGAAGACCATGAACCACATTCCCGCGACACGCGCGGGCAAGGTCACCGCCATTTTCGTCGAAGACGGGCAACCCGTCGAATTCGGCGAACCCCTCTTCGCAATCGAATAGAAGAGAGCGGGCGCCCCTCATGTTCGAGAAGGTCCTTATTGCAAATCGTGGCGAAATCGCGCTGCGTATCCACCGTGCCTGCCGCGAGATGGGCATCAAGACGGTCGCCGTGCATTCGACGGCGGATGCCGACGCGATGCATGTCCGGCTCGCGAATGAGAGCGTGTGCATCGGCCCGCCCGCCGCGAGCGAAAGCTATCTGAATATTCCGGCGATCATCTCGGCGTGCGAAATCACCGGCGCGGATGCGGTCCATCCGGGCTACGGCTTCCTGTCGGAAAATGCGCGCTTCGCGGAAATCCTGACCGCACACGGCATAACCTTCATCGGCCCGACGGCGGAACATATCCGCGTGATGGGCGACAAGATCCAGGCAAAGATCACGGCAAGGTCGCTCGGCATTCCTTGTGTGCCGGGCTCCGACGGCGCCATCACCAGCGACGAGCAGGCCTACAAGGTCGCCGAGGAGACGGGATATCCTGTGCTCGTGAAGGCGGCGGCGGGCGGCGGCGGACGCGGCATGAAGGTGGCGCATAGGCGCGAGGACCTTTCGTCGGCCCTCTCGACCGCGCGCGCGGAAGCCAAGGCCGCATTTGGCGACGACGCGCTCTACATGGAAAAATATCTCAGCCAGCCCCGCCATATCGAGGTGCAGGTGATCGCGGACGCGCATGGCAATGTGGCGCATCTGGGCGAGCGCGACTGTTCGCTCCAGCGCCGCCACCAGAAAGTGCTGGAGGAAGCGCCCTCGCCCGCGCTCAATGCGCAGCAGCGCTCCGAAATCGGCGGCGTCGTCGCGCGTGCCATCGGAAAGCTCGGTTATCTCGGCGTCGGCACGGTCGAGTTCCTGTTCGAAGACGGCGCGTTCTTTTTCATCGAAATGAATACGCGGTTGCAGGTCGAACATCCGATCACCGAGGCGGTGACGGGGATCGACATCGTGCGCGAGCAAATCCGTATCGCGGCCGGCATGGAGATGAGCTTCCGGCAGGACGATGTGGAATTTTCCGGCCATGCCATCGAATGCCGCATCAACGCGGAGGATGCCAGGACCTTCGCGCCCTCGCCCGGCACCATCAAGGATTTTCATACCCCCGGCGGTTTGGGTGTGCGCGTCGACAGCGCGGTCTATTCGGGCTACCGGATTCCACCCTATTACGACAGCCTGATCGGCAAGCTGGTGGTGAGCGGACGCAACCGCAACGAATGCCTGATGCGGCTCCGCCGCACGCTGCATGAATTCGTCATCGACGGCATCAAGACGACGATCCCGCTGTTCCAGGACCTCGTCAACGAGCCGGATTTCATCAACGGCGACTACCATATTCACTGGCTTGAGGATTTTCTCAAGAAGCAGGCCGCGCAAGACTGATCGCGGGGCCGATGCGCGCCGGGAAGCGGAACGTATCGCGCGTTCGCGGGCGTGACGATCGAACCGGGGGGTTTCGGCGAGGAAAAACCGCCCGGCGCCGCAGACCGGTTGAGCATAAGCATCCAGGCCCTGCCCTCGCTTCCGGCCAGCCCCCCGGAAGACGCGCGATGACGGGACCGCCTCGAGGCCGGTATCGTTTTCAGCGGGCCTCCGCTACATTCCGCTAGAGTTTCAATTTCACGGTATTGGTGGAACAGCGGAAAGAAGATGAGCAACATTGATCCCGATGTGCTGCTCCGCGCCTATGCTTATGGCGTCTTTCCGATGGCGGAGTCGCGCAATGATCCGGAGCTTTACTGGATCGACCCCGAAGCGCGCGGCATCCTGCCGCTCGACGGCTTCCATATTCCCAGGCGTCTTCGCCGCACCATCCGGCGGCATCCGTTCGATATCCGGATAGACACATCCTTCCGCGAGGTCATGCTCGGCTGCGCGCAAGCAGCGCCGGCCCGCGACGGAACATGGATCAACGACCGCATCCTCACGCTTTATTGCGACCTCCATGCGCGAGGGCGGGCGCATTCCGTCGAGTGCTGGCGCGAAGACCGCCTCGTGGGCGGGCTCTACGGCGTATCGCTCGGGGCGGCGTTTTTCGGCGAGAGCATGTTCAGCCGGGAAACGGATGCAAGCAAGATCGCGCTCATCTATCTCGTGGCACGGCTGATCGCGGGCGGCTACCGGCTGCTCGACACACAGTTCGTCACGTCGCATCTGCGGCAGTTCGGCGCGGTCGAGATTTCACGAAATGAATATCGTGCCCGGCTTTTCGAGGCGACGGCGCTGAAGGGCGATTTCTATTCGCTGCCCGAAGATGTCTCGCCCGGCGAGGTGCTGCAATCGGTGACCCAAATATCGTAGACCGGGTGCTCCAGCGCGTTGAGACCGGGGCTTTCGGCAAACACCCAGCCCTGGAAGACAGGCGCGGCAGCAAGCGTCTCGCCGGCATGCGCATTGCCGGCGCTTCCTTCCGCGCCGTCGGCAACGGTGCGACCTATCTGCCGGATTTCGACATAGGCCGCCGTTTGCGGCGGTTCCTCCGGCGGCTTCTTGTCGCAGGCCCGGACCAGCACATCAAGCGAACCGAAGCGGGTGGGTTCGCCCACGCGGGCGGTGAACCCGGTCACACGCGCGGTTGTCTTGTCGAGACCGCTGAAAACAGCAACGGGATATTTTTCGGCCAAGGCGGGGCCGGCAAGAAAACAGACCGCGACCGCGGCGGGTACAATGGCGCGCAGGCGCATCGGAACAAGGAAACGCAGGGGCAACATCTTTTTCGCGGACCTCGTTTCGGGCTTACTGGCCATCATCGCTCTTGGAGCCGCCCTCGGTCGAGAAGACCGCCTGACCGATCAGGCTCATCAGATCGACCGATCCTTGCGTGAACATGATCTCGCCACCATCGGACAGCATGTCCTCGCTGCCGCCGGGGGTCAGCGAAATATAGCTGCCGCCGAGCAGACCCTCACTCGTGATCTTGGCGCTGCTGTCGTCGGGCAGTTTGACGGAGGGCGCGAGGTCGAGCATCACCACCGCCTGAAATGTCTCGGGGTCGAGGTTCTGCGACACCACCGTACCGACCTTGATGCCGGAGACGCGCACATCCGAGCCGTTGGCCAGGCCGTCCACGGCGCTGAAGGCCGCCTTGACGTGATAACCGGTCGAACTTTGCATGCCCGAAATGCTGTAGCCGTAGAAGAGAAAGACAGCCGCGAAGGCCACAACCAGCGTGCCAATCAGCGTTTCAACGAGATTGCTTTGCATGTCTCAAATACCCTTCCTGCCGGAAATACGCGCCGCCCGAGGCTGCCCTGCCGGCACGCTCATTCGGGGCGCCACGCCTGATAATCGCCCGTTGCGCGCGGACGTTGCGCGCTCTTGTGAAGGCTGCCATCCGGCCGATAGGCAAGAGAGGTGCCGGTGAGATTGGGTATATGCGGCTTTTGCCATTCGTGCGGGCGGTAGTCCTCGGCATTCGGGGGCACATCGACGGTGTGATGGAGCCAGCCATGCCAGTCCGGCGGGACGCGCGAGGCTTCGGCGAGGCCGTTATAGATGACCCAGCGGCGGACATAGCCGCCAACCTGCGCGCCATCCCTCGCCTCGTAATAATTGTTGCCCTGCCCGTCGGTTCCGATCAGGCGGCCCTTGCGCCAGGTGTAGAACCTCGTGCCCATGGTCTGGCCGTTCCACCAGACGAAGATTTCCTGTAGCAAACCCATGAAGACGATATCCCGTTTCAGTGACTGGTAAACGACCTGCCCCCGTTCGGCCGCGTGGCGGACCGGAAGCGGCCATCATAGCCGCGATTCCCGACCGGCGGGCTAAAATGCGGGGCGAATATGACACCGTGAAACGGGATGGTCCAGCGTGGAAGGTCCAGCGCGGAAGGTAAAAGGGGATGCGCGCTATTCGAGGGCCCAGGTGGTTTGACGCCTTTCGGTGCGGCGGAGCCCCTGGGTCTCGTGGATCAGCATGGGCTGGCGATAGATGTCGCCGGCACGCTCGAATTCGCGGTCGTCGTGCAGCACCCACTCGATCCGGTGGAGCAGGCTGGCCGGTGTGACGGGCTTCACGAGAAGATGTGTGGCGCCGATTTCAAAGGCCTCGGTGAGCAGCGAGCGCGAGGCGTGCCCGGTAAGGACGATAACGGGCGTGAAACAAAGCGGATCGTTGACCACGGAGCGGATGCGGGAAATAAATTCGCGGCCGTTCATCGGCTGCATTTCCCAGTCCGAAATGACAAGATCGATGTCGTAGACCTGCATTTCGGTAAGGCCGTCGGTGCCATCGCGGGCTTGACGGATATTGGTGAGGCCGAAGGTGGTGAGCATCGTGCGGAGCAGCAAGCGCATGCTCCCATTGTCTTCGACGATGAGAATTCTGAGCGACTCCAGCTCCTTGCCGAATGCCTTGCTTAGCTCGCCCACCGCGTGGTCTCCACCTGTTCTGGGTTTCGAACCCGTTTGGTAGCAGATTTCCGGTTTCCGGTTCGTTAACCGCCGATTCGGATGGATGCGCCTACCTTATCTCGGGCCAGCGATGCCCATTCCAGCTACATCTTGTGTCTTAGGCTTGACGAGGGGCAGGCATCGTCCCTAGGATTTGTTCTCCCTTACGGGGACGAGGCAGGAGACAGCGGCGGACACCCAGACAGAGCCAGCAGCTCGGCGGCGCAAAGCCTGACGGAATCAAGCACCAAGGTGTGCGAGACCGGGCGGTGCCGCGCATGGGGAAGGTGTGCCCGAAACGCTGGACCGAGGCAATGAAACCCGGCCGCTCCAGCCCCTTTCCGAGGGGACAAGATGCACGATAAATCACACCGAATACCGGGGGCCAGATGCGTATCCAGCGTTGTTTCACTGTCGAGGACCAGTCGCCTTATGAAGGAATTGCCTTCAGGACGACGGCAAGCGAAATCCGCAACCCGGACGGCTCGGTCGTCTTCCGGCTACAGGACATCAAGGTGCCGGCCGAGTGGAGCCAGGTCGCCTGCGACGTGCTGGCCCAGAAATATTTCCGCAAGGCGGGCGTTGCCGCCGTATTGACGCCGGTGCCCGAGGAAGGCGTGCCGGACTTCCTGTGGCGCCACGCGCCCAACACCGAGGCGCTGGAGGCGCTGCGCCCCGAGGACCGCTTCGGGCCCGAGCGCGACGCACGCCAGATCTTCGACCGGCTGGCCGGAACCTGGACCTATTGGGGCTGGAAGGGCGGCTATTTCGACACGGAAGAAGACGCGCGCGCCTTTTGCGACGAATTGCGCTTCATGCTGGCCGCGCAGATCGCCGCGCCAAATTCCCCGCAATGGTTCAACACCGGGCTGCACTGGGCCTATGGCATCGACGGGCCGGCGCAAGGCCATTGGCGGACCGATCCCGCGACCGGCGAAACGGCGCCGACGACAACCGCCTATGAATATCCGCAGCCCCATGCCTGCTTCATCCAGAGCGTCAATGACGATCTCGTGAACGAGGGAGGCATCATGGACCTCTGGGTGCGCGAAGCCCGGCTGTTCAAATACGGCTCCGGCACCGGCTCCAATTTCTCCGACCTGCGGGGCGAAGCCGAAGGGCTGTCGGGCGGCGGCAAATCATCCGGCCTGATGAGTTTTCTCAAGATCGGCGACCGGGCGGCGGGGGCGATCAAATCCGGCGGCACGACGCGGCGCGCGGCAAAGATGGTGATCGTCGATATCGACCATCCCGACATCGAGACCTTCATCAACTGGAAGGTGACGGAGGAGCAAAAGGTGGCGGCGCTCGTCACCGGCTCCAAGGTCAATGCAACACATCTGAACGCGATCATGCGCGCCTGCGTGAATTGCGAGGCGGATGGCGATGCCTGTTTCGACCCGAAAGAGAACCCGGCGCTGAAGCGCGAAATCATGGCCGCGCGGAAATCTCATGTGCCGGAAAATTATGTGCAGCGCGTGATCCAGTTCGCAAAGCAGGGCTACAGCGAAATCGAATTCGAGGTCTACGACACGGACTGGGATTCGGAAGCCTATCTGACGGTCTCCGGCCAGAACTCGAACAACAGCGTGCGGGTGACGGACGCGTTTCTGCATGCGGTCGAGCAGGACGAGGACTGGGCACTGAAAAGCCGCCTCACCGGCGAGACATTGCGGACGCTTCGCGCGCGCGACCTGTGGGAGCAGGTCGGCAACGCGGCCTGGGCGAGCGCCGATCCCGGCATCCAGTATCACACGACGATCAACGACTGGCACACCTGCCCGGCATCCGGGCCGATCCGCGCCAGCAATCCGTGTTCGGAATATATGTTCCTGGACGACACGGCCTGCAATCTCGCCTCGCTCAACCTGCTGCAATTCCGCGAGACCAATGGACGGTTCGACGTGGAAGCGTTTGAACATGCGGTGAAACTCTGGACCATCGTGCTGGAAGTCTCGGTGCTGATGGCACAATTCCCGAGCCGCGAAATCGCCGAACGAAGCTACAAATTCCGCACCCTGGGGCTGGGTTTTGCAAATATCGGCGGGCTCTTGATGTCATGCGGCATCGGTTACGATTCACGCGAGGCGCGCGCGCTCACAGGCGCGATCAGTGCCGTGATGACGGGCGTTTCCTACGCGACATCGGCACAGATGGCGAAGGAACTCGGCCCCTTTCCCGGTCATGCGGAAAACGCCGAACATATGCTGCGCGTGATGCGGAACCATGCGCGCGCGGCGCACGGGCTCAATGGCGGCTATGAAGGTGTCAGCATCTATCCGATCGCGCTTGACGCCGCGAGCTGCCCGCAGCCCGACCTCATCGACCATGCCCGCGCCTCATGGGATCTCGCGGTCGCGATGGGCGAGCGCTATGGCTACCGCAACGCGCAGGCAACCGTGGTCGCGCCGACCGGCACCATTGGCCTTGTCATGGATTGCGACACGACCGGCATCGAACCCGATTTCGCGCTAGTGAAATTCAAGAAGCTCGCGGGTGGCGGCTATTTCAAGATCATCAACCGCGCCGTGCCGCAAGCGCTCCGCACACTCGGCTACGAGGAAGAGGAGATCGGCTCCATCGTCAATTATGCGGTCGGCCACGGCACGCTGGCGGATGCACCGGGCATCGATCACAAGCGGCTGGCGGAGCAGGGCTTCACGC
>TARA_R110002110_G_scaffold79145_17_pt1 | contig 11502 bp, 10 predicted proteins | sample TARA_R110002110 | Tara Oceans TARA_R110002110 (sample SAMEA4397330) | marine metagenome | biome: Polar Biome; feature: [SRF] surface water layer (ENVO:00010504); material: water (ENVO:00002006), including particulate matter (ENVO:01000060) such as... | depth 5 m
GCTCGTCATGCCGCCGCGTGTCGTCAGAATGGCGACGGCGGAGTGCATGCCGTTGATGTCCTCCGGGCTCGTTTCGACGCGCACCAGCACGACATCGCGGCCGTCCTGGCGCATGGCGGCGGCCTCTTCGGAGTTGAAGACGATTTCGCCCGATGCCGCGCCGGGCGATGCGGGCAGGCCGGTCGCCAGCACGTCGCGCGGCGCATCGGGGTCAAGCGTCGGATGGAGCAACTGGTCGAGCGAGGCGGGATCGATGCGCGAGATCGCCGTCTCCTCGCCGATCAGCCCCTCGCCCACCATCTCCACGGCGATCTTCAGCGCCGCCTTGGCGGTGCGCTTGCCGGCGCGCGTCTGGAGCATCCAGAGCTTGCCGTCCTGAACCGTGAATTCGACATCCTGCATATCGGTGTAATGCGCTTCGAGGCGCTCAAAGGTGGCGGCGAGTTCGGCAAAGGCCTCCGGCATCGCCTCTTCCATCGAGGGCTTCTTGTCGTTGCCTTCGAGGCGCGCCTTTTTGGTCAGGCTTTGCGGCGTGCGGATGCCGGCCACCACGTCCTCGCCCTGTGCGTTCACGAGGAACTCGCCGTAGTACGCCCTCTCGCCGGTGGAGGGATTGCGCGTGAAGGCAACGCCGGTGGCCGACGTGTCGCCCATATTGCCGAAGACCATCGCCTGGATGTTGACGGCCGTGCCCCAGCTTTCGGGAATGGCGTGGAGGCGGCGATAGGTTTGCGCGCGGCGGTTTCCCCAGGAGCCGAAAACAGCGCCGATGGCGCCCCATATCTGTTCGTTCACATCCTGCGGGAAGGGACGGCCAAGCTCTTCCGCGACGCGCTCCTTATAGCGCGCGATGACATACTTCCAGTCCTCGGCGGAAAGCTCCGTATCGAGAGCATATTCATGCTCTTCCTTGAAGTATTCGAGCAGTTCCTCGAAATTGTGATGCTCGACGCCAAGCACGACATCGGAATACATCTGGATGAAGCGGCGATAGCTGTCATAGGCGAAGCGCTCATCGCCGGCGCGTTTTGCAAGCCCGGCCGCGGTCTCATCGTTGAGGCCGAGATTGAGAACCGTGTCCATCATGCCGGGCATGGAGGCGCGCGCGCCGGAGCGAACGGAAACGAGAAGCGGGTTTGCCGGGTCGCCGAACGTCATGCCGATGACCTCGCCGATGCGGGCAAGCGCGGCTTCGACCTGGGCGGTCAGGCCATCGGGAAATGTGCGGTCATTGCCCAGAAAGGCGGTGCAGACTTCCGTGGTGATGGTGAAGCCGGGCGGCACGGGAAGCCCGATATTCGACATCTCGGCGAGGTTGGCGCCCTTACCGCCAAGCAGGTCGCGCAGTTTGGCCGCGCCCTCCGCCTTGCCGTCTCCGAAAGAATAAACCCACTTTTTGTCCGTCATCACGCATGCCTTTGGTTGGGGCTTCCCCTCACCCTGCCCTCTCCCCAAGGGGAGAGGGAAAAAAATGCGAGGATTCGTACTTACTCGCCCTCTCCCCAAGGGGAGAGGGTTGGGAGGGGGGTGTCCTACCCCTCGACCTTCGAAAAATCGGCGACCTTGTGAAGAGCCGCGCGGATTTGCGCGAGAAGCTTCAGCCGGTTGGCGCGCAGGCCCGCATCGTCCGCGTTCACCGTGACCTTCTCGAAAAAAGCATCGACCGGTGCGCGGAGCGCGGCGAGCGCCGACATGGCGGCGGCGAAGTCTTCGCGTTCGACGGCGGCCGTTGCGTCTTTCGTGGCGATGGCGATGGCCGCCGCGAGCGATTTTTCTTCAGGCTCCACAAGGAGGGCGGCGTCCGGCGCGGCATCGAATGCGCCCTCGCCGTCCTTCTTTTCCTCAATGCGGAGAATGTTCACGGTGCGCTTGTAGCCGGCGAGGAGGTTCGCGCCGTCATCGGTGGCGAGGAAGTCCGACAGCGCCTCGACGCGCTTCACGATGAGAACGAGGTCGTCCTGGCCACCAACTGCGAAAACCGCATCGACAAGATCAAACCGCTCCCCGTCAGCACGGAGCTGCACAGTTAAACGATCTGCTAAAAACGAGAGCAAATCTTGTAAACGATCTGCTAAAAACGAGAGCAAATCTTGTCGAATTCCGGTTGGGTCAGAAACGGGGAAAATCGCCGCCCCCTTGGGGGCATTCTCAATCTCTGCCTTACTTACCGCTCGATTCATTTTTCCCGAGAACTGCTCCAACGCGCCACGAATAGCGACGTTCAGATCAATCCGAAGATTGCTTTCCAATACAATGCGGATAACACCAAGTGCCGCGCGGCGAAGGGCATAGGGGTCTTTCGAGCCGGTCGGCTTTTCGTCAATCGCCCAGAAGCCCGTCAGCGTGTCGAGTTTGTCGGCCAGCGCCACCACCTTGCCGAGCGGTGTGGACGGCACGTCGTCTGTCGGGCCTACCGGCGAGTAGTGCTCGGCGATGGCGCGGGCGATGTCGTCGTCGAGGCCGTCATTGCGCGCGTAGTAAGCGCCCATCAGGCCCTGCAATTCCGGGAACTCGCCGACCATGCCGGTGGTGAGATCGGCTTTGCAAAGCTCGCCCGCGAGTTGCGCCTTGTCGGCAAAGCTCTCCACATCCCCCAATTCGTCATGCCCGGACTTGATTCGGGCATCCAGGGGCCGCTTGTTCCCTGCCTTGCCGCTCTGGATTTCCGGGTCAAGCCCGGCAATGACATTTTGGGTGGAGGCGAGGACATAAGGCGCCAGCTCGCGCGCGAGTTGGCCGATGCGGATCGCCTTGTCATGCACCGTACCGAGCTTCGCGTGGAAGACGACTTCCTTCAATTTCGGCAGGCGGCTTGTGAGCGTCTGTTTGCGATCCTGATCCCAGAGGAAGCGCGCATCGGCGAAGCGGGCGCGCAGCACGCGCTCATTGCCGTTCACAATCGCCTTGCCGTCATCTTCGGCTTCGAGATTGGCGATGACGATGAAGCGGTTGCTGAGGTTGCCTTCCGCATCGAGACACGCGAAATATTTCTGGTTGGCGCGCATGGTGCTGGTCAGCACTTCGCGCGGCACCGACATGAACTCGTCGTCGATGCGGCCGATCAGCGGTACGGGATATTCGACAAGCCCGGCGACCTCGTGCAGCAGGCCCTCGTCTTCCTTCAGCGTCAGACCTTCGGCCTGCGCCAGCGCCTTCGCGCCATCATGAATGAAATGCGCGCGCTTTTTCGCATCGAGCACGACCTTCGCGTCGAGAAGCTTCATCTCATAATCGGCGAAGTCCTTGACCGCGAAAACATCCGGCGCCATGAAGCGGTGGCCGCGCGTGGTGTTGCCGGATGCGATGCCGTCGATCTCGAAGGAAACCGTCTTGCCGCCAAGGATGCAAAGCACGGAATGCAGCGGGCGGACCCAGCGCAATGTGCCCTTGCCCCAGCGCATCGACTTCGGCCAGGGAAAGGCGCGGATGGTGGCGGGCACGATCTCGGCGATGAGATCGGCGGTCGGGCGGCCTTGTCTTTCCGTCACCGCGACATAGAAAGCGCCCTTCTTGTCGTCCTGCACGGTTGCCTGATCGATCGAGGTGAGGCCCGCCGCGCGGAGAAAACCTTCAATGGCCTTTTCCGGCGCACCGAGTTTCGGGCCTTTACGTTCCTCTTTCACGTCCGGCGTCTTTTCCGGCAAGCCCTCGATCACCAGCGCGAGACGGCGCGGCGTGGCGAAGACGCGCGGGTTCGTGCCCTCGACGCCTGCGGCTTTCAGTGCGTCGGTAACGAGGCGCACGAGGTCTTCGCAGCCGCGCTTCTGCATGCGGGCCGGGATTTCCTCGGAGAAGAGTTCGAGCAGGAGTTCGCTCATTGAGACGCTCCCACTCTCATTGTCATTGCCGGGCCGGTGTGCAGCGCCGTGACCCGGCAATCCAGGGCGTCAGACGCGGCGCAAGCGGCTCTGGATGCCCGGGTCAAGCCCGGGCATGACGGATAAAAAATATCGGGGCATTCATATGCGCCAAGGCCAATGGATCCCGGGAATAAATCCCGGGATGACACTTCTATTTTGATCGAGGGCAGCAGGCATTTCCGCCAAACAGAGCCCCCCCACCCGGCGCTGCCGCGCCTGCCTCCCCCTCCAGGGGGGAGGTGAAGAGAGGATGACACCTCTATTTTGATCGAGCACGGAGACATCGTCATGCCCCGCCTCCCGGGGTTTTCAGCCAGGCATCGGCGCAGGCTTTCGCGAGCGCGCGGACGCGGCCGATATAGGCCTGGCGCTCGGTGACGGAGATGACGCCGCGCGCATCGAGCAGATTGAAATTGTGGGACGCCTTGATGACCTGATCGTAAGCGGGAAGCGGCAGCGGCTGCGCGCGGTCGAGCAGCGCAGCGCATTCCTTTTCCGCATCCTCGAAATGGCGGAACAGCATGCCGGTGTCCGCGGCCTCAAAATTATGCGCGGAATATTCGACCTCGGCCTGATGGAAGACATCGCCATAGGTCACACGGTCGGCGCCCGTCGCGCCGTTGAAATCAAGCTCGTAGCCATTATCGACGCCCTGAATATACATGGCGAGACGCTCAAGCCCGTAGGTCAGCTCGCCGGAAACGGGGCTGCACTCATGGCCGCCGACCTGCTGAAAATAGGTGAACTGCGAGACCTCCATGCCGTCGCACCAGACCTCCCAGCCGAGGCCCCAGGCGCCGAGCGTCGGGCTTTCCCAGTCGTCCTCGACAAAGCGGATGTCGTGGTTTCGCGCGTCGATGCCCAGTTCCTCCAGGCTTTCGAGATAGAGCGCCTGAAGATCGTCCGGGTTCGGCTTCAAGATGACCTGAAACTGATAGTAATGCTGGAAGCGGTTGGGGTTTTCACCGTAGCGGCCATCGGTCGGGCGGCGGCACGGCTGCACATAGGCCGCCTTCCAGGGCTTCGGGCCGAGAGCGCGCAGCGTGGTCGCCGGGTGGAAGGTGCCCGCGCCCATCCGCATGTCATAGGGCTGGAGGATGACGCAGCCCCGATGCGCCCAGTAAGCCTGAAGCTTCAGGATCAGGGACTGGAATGAATTGTCGGGCTTCGCCGTCATGGATGCCAGGCGCTTTCAGCAGAATCGGCAACGGAATCAAGCCCGTGAACGCGGCGCGGCGGGCGCGCGCAACCTAGCCGCCGCCCCACAGAGGGTCAAGCAGGAGGCAGGCAAAGGCGCGGCCATGAGGGAAGGCGCGGATAGCCGAAAACCGGCGCCCGGCGGACAGGGCACCCGGCCGCTGGACGTTGCCGTTCCGCGTCAGCGGTCGCGGCGGCTGTGCTCGGGCACATAAACACCGTCGCCGGCGTCGCGGAGTGTGCCCAGATCGCGCGGCTCGACGCGGCCACGGGCACGCGAGCGGGCAAACGCCGCGCGCTGACGCCCCGCCGTGCGGGCAACGGCCTGCCAGGCCACGTAGAACACCGCGATGAACACTGCCACAAAGACGATCTTCGTCATCTCATCGTCCTCTCATCTGGCCGGGACGAATGCGCCCCGAACCCATCCATTAAAGGCCAAAACGGCTCCAAAGGGAACGGTTCTCCGCTGCGGCGATCAGTCCCTCGCCGATTTCAGCCGCGAACCCGGCCCCAAAAGAGTGTGAAACAGCCGGGGAAATGCCCGAAAGCGCGCCGCCCAGGCGGCTGGACGCGCCCGCGCCGCCGCCGATGCGCCACCAGGGCATGCGGGCGGTGACGAGGCGGAACTTCACGTCCTTGCCGAACAGACCCCGCATTTTCGAGCGGAGATCGTCGATGCCATCGATGAGGCCGCGCTCCAGCGCGCCCTTGCCGGCCCAGAACTCGCCCGAGAAGATGGCCGGATCGTCCGCCTTCAGCCGGTCGCCGCGCGCATTGGCGACCAGCGCCTTAAAATTCTCATGAACGTCGAGCTGGAGCGCCTCAAGGCGCTTCACATCGTCCGGCCTTTCCGGCTGGAAGGGATCGAGCATGGCCTTGCTCTCGCCGGCGGTGTGGACGCGGCGCTCGACGCCGAGCTTGTCGATGAGGCCGGTGAAGCCGAAGCCCGCCGAGACAACGCCGATGGAGCCGACAACGGAGCTTTCATCGGCGTAGATCTCGTCCGCCGCGCAGGCGATCATGTAGCCGCCCGACGCGGCCACATCTTCCGCGAAGGCGTAGACGGGCAGACCCTTTTCTTCCGCCAGCGCGCGGATGCGCTTGTAAATGAGCGAGGATTGCACCGGCGAGCCGCCCGGCGAATTCACCAGCAGCGCGACCGCCTTCACGTGTTTCATGGAGAAGGCGGCATCGAGAGGTGCGGCAACACCCGCCAGATTGAGCCCGCCGCGCAAGGGCTGCGAGGGGCCGATGGTGCCCGACAGCCGAACCACGGCGACCACCGGCTTTGGCTGCCAGTCGGGCGCGACGCGCTTGCGGAGCGGGGCGGGAAGGTAGGGAGCCAGAAGGTTTTTCATGAGTTCACAGATAGGGATTCAGTGCGGCAAGAGCAAGGCGGAGCGAGACGCCCGCTCAGCCCGGCTGATCGAGGCGCAGGGCCTCGCCGCCGCGCAGCAGCGCATCCGCATGTGCGGTGAAGCGCCCGTCGGCGCCGTGCAAAACGAGGCCGGGGCGCAGCACCAGGGGCGCGCGGGAGCCGCGCTGGCCGCGCATAATGACGCGGCTGGCGGGCTTGCCTGTGGCGGGCCAGAGCGGAAAGACCTCGATGCCACCGAGATGGCCGGTCATGGCGGCGAGAAGGCCGGCCAGCGCATCGGCGCGGTGGATGAAGGTAACGGTGCCTTTCGGCCGCGCCATGACGCAGGCAAAGCGCACCCAGTCGCCAAGGTCGGAGCCAAGGGCGAGATGCGCCTGCGCCTTGCCGGCATCCGGCGGCGCGGGGTTTGAGGCCGGATCGTAAAAGGGCGGATTCGCGAAGACGTGGTGCCAGCTATTGGGCTCGAAGCCCATCGCGACCAGATCGCGCACGGGCTGGCCGATATCGCCTTCGACAATGGAGACGCGGTCGCCGAAGCCGTTGCGGGAGATATTTTCGCCGGCAAGACGAACAAGCTCCGGTTGCAATTCGAGCCCGGCGACCTCGAGTTCGCCGACGCGCGCGGCCAGGCAAAGGCTGGCGACGCCGACGCCCGCGCCCGCCTCCAGCGCGCGTTCGCCCGGACGCGCGGGCACGCAAGCGCCGAGCAGCACCGCGTCGAGACCGGCGCGGTAGCCCTTTTCGGGTTGCAGCAGGTTCAGCCTGCCATCTAGAAAGCCGTCATCCGTGATGCCGGCCGGCACCGCCACGCCGCTCATCCGCTCTCTCTGACTTCGTCGAGAATTTTCACCGCCCTCTCATGGTCGTCGTCCACCACCATGATCCGCTTGGGCAGAATGCCGAGCGAGCCCTCCATCAGGCTGGTGTGCATGTCCATCTGGAACGGCTCGATGCCTTCCTCCGAGAGCCTGTGCATCAGAAACGAAATGAGCACGGAATCATTGGTCCGAATCAGCTCTTTCACGCGGTTTGCCTCCTCCCGGCCGAACGGCCTTTCGTGGCGCGGGCTGCGGCATTTTTACCCGCTGCCCTTATAAACACGCATTGATGGGACCCGTTCCATGCGGGCCACGCCATCTCCACCCCCTTGCCGCCTCCAAAGGGTCCACCTATGCTTTCCATGACGGCAAAATAATATATATGACGGATGTGGAAAAAGTCAGGGTCCATTGCAAGGCCCTTTTCTCGAATTCCAGGAGTGGCGCGTGGGCGTTGTTATTCCCCTTGAAGATGAACGCGGCGAAGCGGGCCGCGCGCACGGCCAGGACGCGGTGAAGCGGCTTCAGGCGCTGGTGGCGGACGAAATGGAATCCGTCAACGAATTCATTCGCGACCGGATGGCGTCCGAAGTGCCGATGGTGCCCGAACTTGCAGGCCACCTGATCAATTCGGGCGGCAAACGGCTACGCCCCATGCTCACCATCGCCGCTTCGCGGATGTGCGGCTATACCGGCTCCGACCATATCAGCTTCGCGGCATCGGTCGAATTTCTGCACACGGCAACGCTCCTCCATGACGATGTGGTGGACGAGAGCGACATGCGGCGCGGCACGAAAACCGCGCGCACGGTCTGGGGCAATCAGGCGAGCGTTCTGGTCGGCGATTTTCTGCTCGGCCGCGCCTTCAAGCTGATGGTGGAAACGAAATCGCTGCGGGCGCTCGAAATCATCGCGGACGCGGCCTCCATCATTGCCGAGGGCGAAGTGATGCAGCTTGCCGCGGCGAAGGATACCGGCACCACGGAAGACGCCTATATGCGCGTGATCTCGGCCAAGACAGCCGCGCTCTTCGCGGCGGCGACGGAAATCGGCGCGGTCATTTCCGGGCGCGGCGGCAGCGAGGCCGCGGCACTCGAATCCTACGGTCGCAATCTCGGCATCGCCTTCCAGCTTGTCGACGACGCGCTCGACTATGGCGGCCGCGCGGCGGCGCTCGGCAAGAATGTCGGCGACGATTTTCGCGAGGGCAAGATCACATTGCCTGTCGTGCTCGCCTTCCGGCGCGGCACGGCGCAGGAGCGCGCGTTCTGGGAACGCACGCTGCAACATGGCGAGCGCGGCGAGGGCGACCTCGAACATGCGGTCGAACTGATGCAGAAACATGCGGCCCTGGAAGATACGATCCTGCGGGCGCGCCATTACGGCGCCATCGCCATCGACGCATTGGCGATCTTCCCCGACAGCCCCTACCGGCAGGCGCTGAGCGACCTCGTCGAATTCTGCATCAACCGGAACCACTGACCGGGGCGGCTTCGAGCCACCAGCCGGCATGCGCCGCACCGAGTGTACGGGCGGCATCGCGCGCCGCCCTCTCATCCGCATAGAGACCAAAACATGTCGCCCCTGAGCCCGACATGCGCGCGAGGCGGCAGCCTTGCGTCGCGCCAAGCGCGGCCAGCACCTCCGCCACCTCCGGCGCAAGCGCCGTTGCCGGCCTTTCGAGATCGTTTCCCTCGCTCGCGAGCCAGGCCAGAAGCGCGTCGAGCGAGGCGAAGGCCGGGTGCGGCGGAGCTTTTTGCATGGCGCTAAAGCGCGGCGCGGCCAGCTCGCGAAAGACCGCCTTCGTCGCAAGTGCGATACCGGGGTTCGCCAGCAGCAGCCAGAACGGCGGCAGCGCATCGAGCCGCGCGATCCGCTCGCCGATACCCCACATGAGCGCCGGACGCGGCGACAGGCAGACCGCGACGTCGGCGCCGAGCGTGGTGGCGATTTCCGCCAGCGCGGCTTCATCCATCGTCACATTCCAGAGCCGCGACAATATGCGAAGGGTGGCGGCCGCATCCGCCGAGCCGCCGCCGATGCCGGACGCGACGGGCAGGTTTTTTTCCAATGTCAGATGGGCGCCCGTCACAACGCCGGCTTCGCGCCGCAGGGCGCGGGCGGCGCGCAATACGAGATTGTCGTCTTCGTCGTTTGGCCCGCCCGTGAGCGCGGCGGCGAAGGGCCCGGCAAGGTTGAGCGTGAGGTCGTCCGCCGCGCGCGCAACGAGCCGGTCCGCCAGCGCGGGAAAGACCACGAGGCTTTGCAACAGATGATAATCGTCGGCGCGGCGGCCAAGGACGCGGAGTGTCAGATTGACCTTGGCGCGCGCGTCTTGCGTGACGATAGCGGCCACCGCGTCACGAACCGGCCGGGCCGGGCGCCGGCGTCCCACCTTCGGATTTCTCGGCGGCTTCGAGACCGAAATCGAGTTTTTTACGGAGGATGGCCAGGCGCTTTTCTTCCGGTTTGGCGGCCAGCGCGTGGTTCCACTGGAAGCGCGCCTCGATCTTGCGCCCGACCTTCCACAGCGCGTCGCCGAGATGTTCGTTGATCGTCGGATCGCCCGGCTCGAGTTCGGCGGCGCGTTCGAGATATTTCACCGCGAGAGCGTAATCGCCGAGGCGATAGCGTGCCCAGCCGAGACTGTCGACGATGAAACCGTCATTGGGACGGCGCTGCACGGCTTTTTCGATCATGGCGAGCGCCTCGTCGAGATTCCGGTTCTGCTCGATCCAGGAATAACCGAGATAGTTCAGCACCAGAGGATGCTCGCCGGACAGCGTGAGCGCCAGCGTCAGGTCCGCTTCCGCCTTGTCCCACTCGCCGAGCCGCTCAAAGCAGATGCCGCGCGCATAATAAAGCGTCCAGTCGCTTTCGTCGGGCTCGCCCGACAGCGCGATGGCGCGCTCATATTGCGCGGCCGCTTCCGCATATTTTTCCTTCGCGCGGTAGATGTCGCCCATCGCGACGAAGGGCTCCACGGCATCGGGCCGGTCTCTGGCCAGGCGTTCGAGCGTTCGAATGGCATCGGGTTCGCGGTCGAGCCGGTCGAGCGCCATCGCGGTCTGGATGCGCGCATTCATGGAGAGGGGCGAACCGTTTTCGACATGGGCATATTCGCCAATCGCGTCCTGCCAGCGCTCCTGCGCCTCGTAGAGACCGGCGAGCAGCGAACGCGCGATATCGAAATCGGGCCGCATATAGAGCGCGAGGTTCAGGTAAAGCCCCGCAAGCTCGCTTGTCGTATCGCCGGTGAGGGCGCTGCCAAGGCCGTATAAGGCTTCCGCCACACCTTCGGATGCGTCCGACACGAGGGGGGGAAGTTTTTCGCCTTTTGCGAGGCGCGCCAGATAATCCTCCGCCAGCGGATGACCCGACGACAGGGTGAGGAAGGTTTCGAGGGCTTCCTTCGCGGCGTCGGGGCGGCCCTGACGCTGAAGGAAACTCGCATAGGCCTGCACGACGCGGATGCTGCCGCCGCCGCTCGTCTCCATTGCCGACATGTAGGCGGCATCCGCCTCCCCGGCGCTCCCCAGCATGTCGAGCATCAATCCCTGGTGATAGGCGCGGAACAGCGCGAAAGCCACGCGGTCATCGAAGGCACCGAGTTTTTCCAGCGCAAGGGCCTTGTCGCCCTCGCCCGCCGCCGCCCAGGCGGATGTGAGCGTGCCGACAAGCACCGTGAACGGACCGGGCGCCGCAGCCGCTATTTCATCGCGCGCGGCGGCGTAATCCCCGTTCTTTACCGCCGCGAGAGAAAGCGTCAGCCGCGCCATGCGTTCGCCGGGTTCGATCTCGACGATACGCTTGGCGAGCGAAACCGCGCGCGGCATCTCGCCCGCCGTCAGCGCGGCCATGAAGGCGCGTTCGAGAATAACGGGGTCTTTGGGGTCGCTGTCGAGGGCGGTGTCGTAATAGCCGGCGGCCCTGGCACCGTCGTTCACGGCGCTTGCGTAGCGGCCCGCGAGATAGGCGCCGGAGGGCGTATCCGCATCGCTTCTCGCAAAGAGGCCGCCGCCCGTGCCGGCGCAACCGCCAAGGGCCGCAAGACCCACCACAACCGCCGTCACTTTCATCAGACGCATGAGCGGCGCTCCGCGCGCGAGCGCCGTACCGACTGGAACCATCTGGACGTCTGACCTCCGACCTCGGGAACGCGGCCCGCCAAAGCGGCGAACCGGCATCACACTATATAAAAGCGGCGGCGGAATACAGGTGCGACGGCGCCGCGACGGCGCGGCCC
>TARA_R110002110_G_scaffold415820_1_pt1 | contig 11500 bp, 12 predicted proteins | sample TARA_R110002110 | Tara Oceans TARA_R110002110 (sample SAMEA4397330) | marine metagenome | biome: Polar Biome; feature: [SRF] surface water layer (ENVO:00010504); material: water (ENVO:00002006), including particulate matter (ENVO:01000060) such as... | depth 5 m
CAAAAGTACAACCTCCTATATTTACCCACAAGGTTTCCTGTAGAACCAAATTGGTAAAAGCAACATCTTTAGGGCGGCGTTCCATGCCTCGATCAACAGAAAGATGGATAATACGGGTGACCACATTAAAGCCACAATCTAAAACCGGGCTGTTTGTGTTTGGTTCTTGGTGGCTTTAAGCAGATCAATGGCTAAGCGCTCAAATAGATAAGTGTGGCGCTCATAATTATCTGCCCAGGGTACTTTAATGGTCCTTGCGCCCAAGGAAGACTTTACTCTTGGAATGCGGCAGTTTATAAAGGTCTTAAACTGCATCGTGTCCAAATGGCGCCATCTGCGGTTTTCTCTATGGTCATATACCGTACACATCTCTAAACTATCTGGACATTCTGCTTTTTTACCAATAAAGGAAACAAAAACATTAACTTCTTGGATAAGAAAGTTTACTTTTACATCCTCTACTTTCCAATCATCTCCAAAATTTAATAACACATCAAAGAACTGTTCTGAAAACATTTTTATTGCTAATTTAGCAATTCCACAACATTCGTGGTAGAACCAATCAGTTTTTCTTCTCTGGTCTTTTCCACCTAACCGGATCTTTTGGCGTTGGTAATACCGGATATTCATAGTTTTTCAGTAACTCAAGTGCTTCTTGAACCGCTCTTTCCAACTGCGGATCTCTTCCATTAATAACTTCTTTTGGCGTTTGCATTACTTCAATATCAGGAGATATACCAATACCTTCTACATCCCATTCTCCATCCAGATTATAAAAACCTCCACGTGGAGCAACCATTCGTCCTCCATCAATAAATCGTGGAGTATCCCAGGTACCAACTAAGCCACCCCAAGTTTTAGCGCCTACTAAAGGACCAACTTCTCGTTGCCTGAAAAGGAAAGGCAACAAATCTCCACCTGATCCTGCTCGTTCATTAATTATCATCACTTTTGGTCCCCAAAGTCCTGCTCCTGGAGATGTAAAAGGGTATCTGTCTCCCGCTTTGCTGTTAAAGAATCCTTGAACTTCTCTGCTCAAAACATCTACAATGTAATCAGCAGCAGATCCTCCCCCATTATTTCTTTCGTCAATAATCGCTCCTCTTTTATCCTGCTGAGCAAAATAATATCTGTTGAAATAGGTGTATCCTCCGCTTCCGGTATTAGGAACCCAAACATAAGCAAGTTTACCGTCTGACATTTCGTCCACTTTTCGTCGATTTCCTTCAACCCAATCCCAACTTCTCAATGCGCTTTCGTTAGAAATGGGAATGGTCGTTATTTGATGAGCTCCGTTTTTATCCGGCTTATCGTTTACGAGTAAAGTCACCTGCCGGCCTACTGTACCTTCAAAATAGCTGAAGAAGTTAGCACTCTTTTCAACAGATTTTCCATTTACTTCCAGAATGTAATCACCTTCTTTCACATCTATTCCGGGAATTGCTAAAGGTCCCTGAACGTTAGGATTCCAGTTTTCTCCGGTATATATCTTATCAATACGATATGCTCCATTTTGAAGGGAAATATCCGCTCCTAATAATCCGGCCGGTACATTTTCTAAATCAGGATAATCTCCACCGGAAACATAAGAATGGCCGATTGCTACCTCTCCACTCATAATATCGACCACATAATTCAGATCAGATCGATGTTTTACATGATCAATCCAAGGAGAATACCATTCATAAACTTTATCCCACGGCGCACCATGAACATTGTCTACGTACAGAAAATCACGCATAAATCGCCATCCTTCTCTAAAAATCTGATGTGCTTCTGCCTGAGGATTTACCTTTACTTTCATTCCATTTAAAGAAAGTTTCCCATCACCTGCTTTCTTTTCATTGCCAGTAGTTTCAACAATTCCCCATGAACCCCCGGTATTATAGAGCAAATTCTTTCTGTCTTCCGAGACTGTGGCTGAATTTACAGAACTTAGAAAAGTAATTGCTTTCTTATCTTTAATACTATATCTGTTTAGTTTTACGTCTTCATTGGGAACAACTTCGGTATAAAACACATGGTCTTCAGGACCTGCAATTAATCCCGTATAATTCCGATCGGGAACATCGATACTAATAATTCGATTGGCAATGTTCTCTATGTCGATATTCACTGTAACTTCCTCAGACTTTTCTTTTTTATCTGATTCTAAAGAAGCTGATTCATCATCACTTACAGGTAAAAATGGTGAGGGGTCATCTTTTGAAAGGATAATCATATAAAGCGCATAAGTTGTGGGAGTATTATACGAACTCATATCCAACCAACCGGAAGACAACCCATAATTTGTGCTAGAAAGGAAATACAAATACTTTCCATTTTTGTCCCATACCGGCGTCACTGAATCTGACATCCCATCCGTAAGTTGATGTGTTTTCCCAGTTTCAATATTGTGTGCCATTACTACTTTAAATTGGCTTTTTAGTAGCTTCACATAAGCCACCCACTTACTGTCAGGAGACCAAACCGGATTTAGCGTTCTATTTGGATGTGCATAGCTATCGGTGTCAATTTTTGTGGCTTTACCTGATTCTAAATTTACGTTCCATAAATTATAGTCTGTATCTGTGTAAGCAATATGTTTCCCATCAGGAGACCATGCCGGCTTGAAATAAAAAGTTGGATTAGGAAGTGAAATCTTTCTCTTTTCTTTCAATCCAAATTGATCTGATATCACTAACTGATATTCTCCACTTTCATCAGAAAACCAAGCTATCTGCGAACCATCCGGCGACCAAATCGGATATCGATCAGCAGCACCCGAAGAATTGGTTAAATTTCTCCAAGTTCCTTCTTCTTTAGGTACCGTAAAAATATCCCCCCTATATTCAAACAAAGCTCTTTTTCCGGTTGGTGATAATTGTGGATTTGTAAGACTCCGAGCAGATACATCTTCCCAGCGCTCTCTTGCCCAACTCATATCTCCTTTTACGGTAATTGCTAACTGTTTTGTGTTGCCGTTTGTAGGATTTAGGTGATGTAAATATCCCCCCTGCTCATACACAATCATATCAGGGCCGGCATCAATACTTTTTACATCAAAAGCAGCATGAAATGTCCATTGCTTCAATTCATCTGTTTTTGGATCAAATGACCAGATGTTATTTGCGAAGTCTCTTTCAGAAAGAAAGAATACTTTTCCTTTATACCATACCGGATCTACATGCCGTTCATTATCCGTTCTTGGAGTTTGCTTTAGATCGAATGTTTTTAAATCCACAATCCAGATAGGTTGTGCCTGACCTCCGCGATAATTTCTCCACTCCGCATCCCAAAAAGTGATTGGGTTATACGCTATGTACTTTCCATCTGCTGAAATTTCTCCTTCTGCTGCTCTGGGAATCGGAAGCACATCAGCCATTCCTCCTGAAGTTTTAACTTTCCAAATTCGGTTCGTTCCCGTAGGATATCCTGCACGACCTGAACGGAACAATACGGATTTTCCATCCGGTGTCCATCCTGTAACCATATCAGCTCCGGGATGCCAGGTTAGCCTTGTCGGTTCGCCTCCTTCAACTGAAACCAAATACACATCTGAATTTCCATCGTATTGTCCTGTAAAAGCAATCGTCTTTCCGTCTGGTGAAAAATGTGGATACGATTCTTCCCCTATGTTACTGCTTAATCTCACCGCATCTCCACCGTTTCTATCCACTTTCCAAAGATCGTTAGCATGTACAAAAACGATATATTTATCTGAAATTGTGGGTTCACGTAATAGTTGGGTGCCTTGTGCTTGCGCTAATTCCGATGCAGTCATCACAAAAAACAGTGCGCAAAAAAATATATAAGCTTTTTTCATTGAGGTCTCCGATTAGTTAATATAGCTCAATGTAAAAAAAAGAAGCAGATATGCTAAGTTTTCTTCTCTCTCTGAAAAGTTTTTACATTAAACAGAAAGTAAATTTAAAATTATTGTCGTCCAATAAAACTCAAAAAGAAAGAAATATAAAGATTCTTCCCAACAAAACTGCCGTAAAACAGTCACACCCTAAAAGTAAGCCCCCTTTTGTATGCTACTTATTGAAACTCTAATTTTGTTTGAGATTGAATGGGATTTCCTTTGTTCTTGACAAATTCTTTGGCATAAGCATCTACGTTATTAAAGAAGTCGGTAAATTTTGCATACGTAAACAGATGTTTTTGCGTCAAACTGATCAGATTAGAGAAGCTCCAAGGGGTTGCAACCCCTTGTCTAACTTGAGAGGTGGCGTTATTTTTAGCCTAAGTTAGAATTTGCCGAGGGCATCACTTTGTGGGAACTCAGAGTGTTAGGTTTTTAGGCTATTGTAATTTTTCGTAAACCATTTAGTTTAAAAGCTGCCAAGTGTTTTACGACATCTGAACATTGACTTTACACTAGTTACAAGGTATCCAAACAGGATCGCCATCAAAACCAGGATTAAAAGTAACTTGTTCTTTATTATTTCCATCTGAGTCCATCATAAAAATTTCCCAATCACCTTCAAAAAATCCACCATAAGCGATCTTTTTACCATCGGATGAAAACCTTCCTACTAGTTGGTTAGCAGAATCGAATGTGAGTTGGGTAAGTGTGTTTGTCTCTAACTCAAAAGTGTAAAGATCAGCATTTCCATTTTTAGAAATGTAAAAGAGTACTGTACTTCCATCAGGACTCCACTCGGGATGCCCGTGTAGCTTCGAATTATTGGTGAGATTTTTAAACCCAGTACCGTCAACATTGATGACAGCAATATCGGCATTTGTAGTTGAATCAGTAAGTACGAAAGCGATTTGAGAACCATTCGGGCTCAATACAGGATCAAAAGCTTGCAAAGCATTTTCAAAAAGCACTAATTCTTCTCCGTTATCTAAAAAACGAACAATCAGAGAATAACTTTGAAGATGATTCCTCAAAGAGTAAACGATCTTATTTTCAGTGGGCGACCAATCCGGTACTTCATCTTCCGCAGGATTTGGAATCAAAAATGTTATGTCTCCGGTGTTGATATTCTTACTGTAAAGGTCTCTTCCTTTAGAGCTTTGTTGCGCAAATACTAGTGAACTCCTGAATTTATTAAAAACGGGCGCACCGATTGCCGAATCTGCAATCAAAAATTCGTTCGTTTCCAATGAAATCGGATCAAAAGCGTATAAATCTCCATTATTGGTTCGGGAAGAGAAAAAGACAATTTTTTCAGAACATTTCGGAGTTGATTCTTCAATCTCAGGCGGTAAAGTTGTGTCAGGGCTCATTTTTTTTGAACAAGCTGAAAACAGTACACTACTCCCAATAAAAAGAACCCCGAGTAATTTTCTCATAGTTAACATCTACACAACTTTACTGTTCTTTAAAATTCTGTTCAACAGCTGAGGGGAGATTTTTTTCACCAAAAGTGCCATGCGTTCTTTCCAACTTGAGATAATAATTTCTTCTTTTTGAGAGCTGAGTTTTCTCCAAATTTTTACCACCATTTCATTAGCATCCATAGCGGTATCATGCAAGTCGCCCATTTTCCCGAACGAAGAACCATCACCTGTTAAAGCATTTTTTGTGATATTGGTTTTTATCGGTCCGGGACAGATTAAGGTCACGGCAATATTATGCTCGTACATTTCTTGTCGTAATGAATCGAAAAATCCCTGAACTGCGTGTTTACTTCCTGCATAGGCGGTTCGGTATTTAGTGCCAATTTTCCCGGCTACACTACTTGTAACCACAATGTGCCCACTTTTTCTGCTGATCATGTGAGGAATCACTTCTCGGGTTAACCCTACAGATCCGAAATAATTTACTTCCATAATTTTTCGAACAGTATCCAAATCAGTCTCTTCAAAAAGTGAGCGTTGGCTGATCCCTCCATTATTCACAAGCACATCGATAGACCCAAAAAAAGAAAGAGCATCGGCGGTTTTTGTAGCAAAAGTATCAGATTGGGCAAGATCCAGAGTGAGCACTTTTATTCTTGAGCCATCTCCACCGAGCATAGTTTTTACCTCTTCCAGGGCTTGTTGCCTGCGAGAAGAAAGGATGAGATTCGCTCCGTCCCGGTAATAAGCTTTAGCTAATGCTTCCCCAATTCCGGATGAGGCCCCGGTTATCCAAACTGTTTTATTACTGTATTTCATCAAGAAAAGTTATTGAATGAATATGTAAGTCATTCAATTAAATTTGAAGTATTAATATTAACCTGAGTGACTCCTAATGTAAGTTGATTTAACGCTTATTGAAATAGTTCTTAGAATCTGCCGAGCTCATCACTTTGTGGGAACTCAGGTTATTAGTATTTTCACAACGAACTTAAATGTATATGTGAACTATGACGAATGCAAAAACCATTTTACTTGTTGAAGACGAGATTGAATCAGGGGAGATGCTCGCCAATTTTTTAGAGCTGAAGGATTACGATGTGTTATGGGCAAAAGATGGGAAAAAAGCGCTCGAGTTTATCGAAGAGCAAGCTCACAATATCGACCTCGCAATTTTAGATATTATGGTGCCTCATCATGACGGTAAAGATATCTGCAAACACATTCGGGAGCATCCTGTGCTGTCTGATATACCGGTATTATTTTTAACGGCCAGAGATGAAGAGATCGATGAAATTGAGGGGTTGAATCTTGGTGCTGATGATTACATCAAAAAACCCGCAGGGCTTAATTTGATCAAAGCCAGAATTGAATCTCAGTTGAGGAGAATGAATCCGGAAAAAGCACATTGGTTAAAATATGAGCATGTTTATTTGGATACAGAAACCAAACAGATGTTTATTAATAAGCAATTGATAGACTTAACTCATACAGAGTATATAATTGCTGAGTTATTTTTTAAGTATCCAAAACTGGTGTATTCAAGAGCAGATATTCTAAAACACATAACGGATGAGGAAAAATATATTTTTGATCGAACGGTTGATGTGCATATCAAAAACCTGCGAATAAAAATGAAGGATGCGGAGAAACTGATTAAAACCTACAGGAGTGTAGGATACGGCTTTAACCGCAAGTACCTGAAAAGATGAACATTCAATCAAAATTAGCGGTAACGTACATAACACTGCTTAGCATTGGGGTTATTGTGATCAGCTCTTATGCTATTTTAAGTATCCGTTCATTTTTATTGAACGAAGCCATACAAAAATTTGAAAGTGATTCTCACACCTTTGCTATTTCTTTCGAAGGAACCGGGCAGGAAAATAATCTTTACAACAAAGTGAAATTTGTAGCAGATCTTACAGGCTATAACATAGCTGTATTTGATTCGGCAGGAGATCAGCTGTTAAGTTATCCTGATACAGGCTTTGTGGACGCTAATGAGTTTTTGAATGATGAGGTTCAGAAAACATTAATTGAAACAGGAAAACCACTTGTTATAAATGAGGAAGAATTAGAAAACTTGATCGTGCTTGAACGAATCCAAAGTAATGAAACGGCGGCCAGATATTTAAAGATTAGCCAACCTAAAGATGAATTATATGCAGCAGAAGCTAGTATTAGGCGTTTGATTTACGGAGCTATGATAGGGTCTATTTTGGTTGTGATTATAGTGAGTTTTTTCTTTGCTCGATATTTATCAAAGCCGATAACTCAACTAAAAGAAGCCGCCCTTGAGATTTCGAATGGGAATTTAGATCGGGAGATCAACTTAAAGCGCTCTGATGAATTTGGGACTCTGGCTCAATCTCTGAATCAAATGGCAGGGACGCTAAAGGCAGATAATGAACAACTCAAAAAATTGAATGAGAAGCAGAATCAGTTTTTTGCTGATATCACGCATGAAGTCCGAAATCCCTTACATACAATTTCAGGATCGTTAGAAATGATTGAGATGGAAGACCTTTCAGAAGAAAAAAAGGCACAATACCATCAGCAAGCTAAAAGACAGATTCAAAGAATTGCCCGTTTGCTCGAAGATATAAAAACGCTTCAGCGGTATGACTTCGATGGAAGCTTTATTCAGAAAAAAGAATTCGATTTAGCGGCTCTCGTTGATAATTTGATAGAAATTCACTCCCCAATAGCGGCAGAAAAAAATATTGCAATTAAAACCAGAGTAGATGTTACTTCCAAAGCCTTTGCAGACCCGGATAAAATTGAGCAAGTGATGGAGAATTTGATTTCAAATGCAATTAAATACACTAATACCGGAGAGATTATTCTTACAGCAGAACAAAAGGGAGACATCATTACAGTAAATGTTCAGGATACCGGAATTGGAATTAGTGAAGAACATTTAGAAAGATTATTCGATCGTTTCTACAGAACGGATAAAGCTCGTTCTCGCGATAAAGGAGGAACCGGTTTGGGGCTGGCCGTAGTGAAAGGAATTCTTAGGGCGCACGATTCCAAGATCATTGTGTTAAGCAAAGTTGGAGAAGGGAGCACTTTTAGCTTTACGCTTAATACTCTTCCTCAATAGTAAACTTGTAAACAAATGCGGCGATAGATGCTCCAACTATCGGGCCAATTGTATATGTGAAAATATCTTTATGCGAAGCTCCGCCAAGCAGATAATCAAGAATAGAGGCGCCTATTGAGATTGCAGGATTGAAAATAGCTCCGGAGATATTTTGCCCAATCATCACAAGTGCAACCAAGGTAAAGCCAACAACAAACGAATAAGTAGCTACGCTTTTGTGTGATGGATTCCCTATCCAAGCAACTAAGGCAGAAAGTGTGAGTACGAAAGTAAGCAAGGTTTCAACACCAAGTTGTTGGTAAAAGCCGGAATTTATTGGCGACTCAACATAAAATGGTAACGAAGAGATAAGCAGAACTGTTGAAGCAGCTAGAAAAGCTCCGATTATCTGCGCACTAATATAGCCAAGTAATTCAGTGCCGGTTAACTTCTTTAGAAAAAATGCTCCGATGCTTATCGCCGGGTTATAGTGTGCGCCTGAAACTAAAGCACCAATAAAAATTAATGCACTAAGCATGAAACCTATTGCAATAGCTTCACCCGAAAGTCCATAAGCTAGAACTAAAAAATACGTTCCTATACACTCAATTAGGTATTTATTGTTTTTAAAACCCAAAAATCAACTCAGTTTGTCCTTCAATTATTAGCGGTGGAAGCTAAATCCTGAATAGTGTAATTGCAACATTTATCGCCATTTATTGTTTCTTTTTTAATTAACTTTGAACATTAAATGGTGTTTAATTGTTGAGTTAACTCCCCAAAAAAAGAACGTAAAAAGAAATAAATGAACGTTATAGACAAACTGAAATCCCGTTGGGGAATTGAAAGCACATCTCAGGTTTTTGTAATTTTAATTGTATTTGCTTGCACCGGTTTTACAGCATTATATGCCAAAGAATTTGTTTTTGATCTTCTGGGAGTGACAAATGAATTTCCGTTTTGGCAAAGAGCTTTGATATGGGTTGTCACTATTCTGCCACTATACAATGTGTTCTTATATATTTATGGAACTATATTTGGACAGCGAGAATTTTTCACGTGGTTTTTGAAGAAAACATTTGGGCGGCTAATCCCTAGTAAAAATGAAACGTCTAAGAAAGAAGCTTAAGTTCCTCTTTGAGTTTATTAGGTAAACTAGCGGCCACCAGTTCATAAGAATGTGTGATTAGCTCTTTAAGCAGATCGTCGGCAACATCACCGAACGGCTTCACCGAATTCCAGTGAACTTTATTCATATGCCAACCGGGTGAAATACCGTCATACTGTTCACGCAAAATGATCGCTCTTTCAGGGTCACATTTCAGATTTATGAATTTAAAATCATCAATGTTGGTGAGTGCGAACATCTTATTCATAACCTTGAAGACATGAGTTTCTTTCCCAAATGGAAAACCCTCAGTAACCCCGAGAAAAGCAAGGCAAAAATTTCTATAGTCTTCAATATTCATCGGTTTAGCCTTTCAAATTCATCTTTAAATTCCTTGGTTGCTTCAATAACAACGCCTGCAATTTCATCAGTACGATCGAAAGACACCATTCCAACATATCCTGAATGCCATGTTGAGGCCATGCTTTCCATATCATTTTTTAGACTGAGTTTTATGGGTTGATAGAATCTCATTTCAATCGAAAACGGATATAAACCACCCTCAGCTTGCATGATATTTACATGAACAAAGAAAAAAGGGTTGTAAAACGATTCTTTTAATTCTTCTAAATTAAGTATGAAAGCAGAAAGTGTTTGAAATTTTTTTCCGATTTGTTTCTGAATTTTAGCCGGATTGAGTGAAGGCTCTTTCAGCCCTATTGGTTTTTCAATATTAACGGTTATTCCAAATTTTGAAATTCCGGCAAGAGAATGGCGTTCTATTTCTACTTCATTTTGTGCAAAAGCTGATCCGCTTAACAGAACTACTACGCTAAAAAGAGAGTAAAGTAATTTAGTTTTCATAACAGAAAGATTGGTTAAACCTCAATTAACCATTTTAGCTCAACTGATACAAGATGTTTTAACAGATTTGCTGTTACTTAACTGCGCTTAATGATTAATGTCTTTATCTTTGATGAATGAATATTTTAGCTATAGAATCTTCTTGTGATGACACTTCAGCGGCTGTATTAACGGATGAAGGAATGAGATCTAACGTGATTGCATCACAAGCCATCCATGTAAAATTTGGTGGAGTTGTGCCGGAATTGGCTTCGCGTGCTCATCAAACAACTATTTCACAAACGGTAGAACAGGCACTTGATGAAGCTCAGATAAGTTTAAACGAGATTGATCTTATTGCCGTAACGCAGGGCCCGGGCTTGATGGGTTCGCTGTTAGTGGGATTATGTTTTGCCAAAGGAATGGCATTATCAGCGAATATTCCCATTGTTGGTGTAAATCACATGGAGGCACATATCTACGCCAATTTCATTGATAACAAACCTGAATTTCCATTTCTATCATTGACTGTTTCGGGCGGACATACACAGTTAGTTCACGTGAAAGCTCCCTTTGAACATGAGATTTTAGGAAAAACCAGAGATGACGCGGCCGGTGAGGCTTTCGACAAAATTGGAAAAGTATTCGGATTGGAATATCCGGCGGGGCCAACGATGGATAAGCTGGCAAAGGAAGGAAATCCTAAATTTCACAAATTCCCACAAGCGTTATTGAAAGAAGGATTGGATTTTAGCTTCTCAGGATTAAAAACCAGCGCACTGTATTTTGTGCAGGCTCAGGAAGAAGGGTTTGTTGATGATAATCTTAACGATCTGTGTGCAAGTGTCTCCGAAGCGATTACCGAAGTATTGGTAAAGAAGCTAAAAAGAGCGGTCGAGCAGACAGGTGTAAGAACAATTGCTTTGGCAGGTGGAGTTTCAGCGAATTCAATGCTGCGTACTAAAACAGAAGCTCTGGCAAAGAAAATGGGATTAGCTCTCCATATTCCCAAGATCACTTACTGTACCGATAACGCCGCCATGATTGCCATCACCGGAAAAATGAAAGCCGAACTTGGTGAGTTTGATGGGATGGAGTTGAAACCTTTTGCTTCTCTTTGAGAATTATGAATTTTATGGTTCTTTCTAAAAAAGCGTGGGTAGCTAAAGTATTATACTTTAGCAAAA
>TARA_R110002110_G_scaffold108709_1_pt1 | contig 11497 bp, 6 predicted proteins | sample TARA_R110002110 | Tara Oceans TARA_R110002110 (sample SAMEA4397330) | marine metagenome | biome: Polar Biome; feature: [SRF] surface water layer (ENVO:00010504); material: water (ENVO:00002006), including particulate matter (ENVO:01000060) such as... | depth 5 m
ACAGGCCCAGCTACACGTCATAACTAGAGCAAACTATACGCCCGATGAGGAGATGGCGAAAGACCCATTAAACCTTACGGATATCAAAACCAAGTTCTTCCCTTATAATATGGGTAAAAAGGGTAGTGATGATATACTTTTTGACTTCAGTGGCGAATATGATTTTTACAACTGGGTAAGAACTGTTCAGTCTGATCAAACTGGTGGAACCTATGCTATAACTGATACATGGCTCGTATCTGACAAAGTACAAAAGGCAACACACGAGATTGAAATTAGTGTAGAGGGAGATCAAGAATCTAAGGGCGTTACTGTAACCGTTAATGGCACCGTTCAGGGCTTAAGTAAGCTAACGCCTACTCAAGAACAAAAAGAAGACAAGCTCACCAATGCAAGAGAGTCATACGCCGCTATTAGGACTACCTGTTACGATGCCGCTCTCGCTGCATACAATACGTTTGGCGGAACAAGAGAAATTGACTTTTTAGATGTTATTAGATCAGAAAGTATGAGCGAAACTAAGTCCGCTGGTACGATAACGTTTAGTAGAGTATACAACGATATAAAGATAGTAACCGAAGGGGCTGTAAAAGAAGAGGTTACTGTTACATACGATAACTTTGATTCTTCAAATCAGAAGGTTGCAATTATAGGTGTGATTGATAATGCTGGCGGTCCTGTTATTCAGGACATGGGAACAACTGACGAGTACAAAGTAAATGTTTCTGCTGATATAACTATGGGACTAGATCATAGAGAAACCAAACCAGATGGAATGCCTCTTGTCAATATATATGTGACAGAAGCAGAGAGAGCGACATGGTATCAGCAAAGCAGGACTGAAAACTGGAATGCATACACAGGGTCATATAACTTGTCTATAGCTTGGGTAGGAACGGCAAACTAAAATGGTAGTACAAAAAGCGTCTTCGCCAGCAGTAATGTTTGGCTTAAAAGTATCAAACATCTCATCTTCTATAGGATGGGGCGCTCAGGGTGGTACATGCTCATTAACTCTAGTTGACGAAGGGGAAGAACCTTCACATACAGACTTTGACGCCGAGCCGTCAAAACAATCAACTTCTGGATTTCCAGCCGCTGGAACAGCGTGTATATTTAATTTTAGAGCTTTTAGTTTTGGTGGAGTATTGCAAAGGGAGACATATAAAGAGTCTCAATCTGGCAGACTTTATGATTTAGTCTTAGAGTCTCCTTCCAAACTGCTTGATGGATCTCAGGTTATATTATCTGACTTTGAAGCAGGATATAATGATGCTGGTCAAAAGGTTTATTTGAAGTATGAAGTAAAAAATGTTTGGAATGCCTTTGCCGCTTTTGAAAATTACGAGTATGGTGGTGGAGACGAATCCATAGCCGCTGGAGGTTCTGGTGGATTTTTTGGCAACTCTGGAGTCAATGAGGCTGGAATGCCTGTGCGTAATCTTTTTACGGCCCTCAAATGGTTTGGGTCTAATGGGACAAAGCGTCCTGACGGAACGGAGGTTAGTGAAGATAGTGATAATTACATTCAGCCTGTTTTTGGCGGCAAGTTGGTGTTTGGTGAAAGTGAATACACTGTTGATTTTTCTGAGCTAGAGGAGTTCATCTTAGAAAGAATTCCTTTCTATAGAGTTAAAGGTCCGGTTCAAAGTATAAATTCAATTATTAGTGACTTATGTGAAACTGCTCAGTTGGATTATTTTATTCAGGTAACTGATCCTGATCAGCTTGATGATGAGGAAGGTAATCCATTAAATGGTGTTATAAAAAATCCAGAATTAAAAGTTAGAGTTGTAGATAAGTCTGTTGTTGAAGCTGGAATTGTCAAAGGGTATGTTGACGAATTTAAAAAGACGGGTGTTGTAAGCTCTTCAAGCATAGGTACTGAACTACAAGACGCTTCCACTGGTAAAGTTTTGATAGGTGGTCCGGCCACTAGAACATTAATAAGAAGCATAAGATCATCACCAAGAGCTTTCAATATTATTGACTCATTTTCTGGCGCAACTAGCACAGCACAAACAGTGAATAGCCCAGTTACTTCTAGGCCCGGTTCCAGCAATAAGCAGTTTTACAGCATAGGCAATAATATGACTCTTGCCTATACTGATCCGTTCGAGATAATACCAATTAGACTCGATGTCGAAGCATTATTACCTTTTGCTTACAATGCAACCTTGGTTGCAAAAAAAACATATTTGGCAACAGCGTTGGAGATTAGACTGCTTTTAGACGCCGATAAAAGCCCAGATATGGCAATGCATTCGTGGCGGACTTATAAAGCGTTTCAGATTGGTGCTGATATGGAGCCAAATGGCTTTACAATTAATAACTACTGGGGACCGGTCGTAAATCCTAAAGCTTTATTTCAATTTCATCTCGGTAATCTTGTATACGGAGGGGATGGCTATACAGTTATGGGGAACAGGAGTAAAGGAATAAATGATTTTGTTGGCGGCCTATCAGATCCTCGTGCTGCGATGGAAGGTTGGCAGATGCTGCCAAGCGCCTTAAAAAGAATAGCTACGGCAATTTATGGAAAGATGTTTTTGGTCGGCTTGCCCGTTGAACCGGGAGGATTAAACAACAATCTAAGATGGATTGATCCAGAATTTAAAACAAATTCCGAAGAATCTTGGCAGATCGCAGACTCTTCTTGGCCTGAATCTGGGAGACCAATCACCGACGAACGATTTTACGATAGCAGCGGTAGATTAAAATCTTACTGCGCTTGGAACGGCGATGTTTACAGAACTGAAGTTGGTATTGGTATGGATGGGGCTGGATTTGACGTCTTGCCCAATATGGATTTTAGCGCACTGGGACAGGATTGGGGTGCTGATATCGCTGGCTTTATCTGCGCCATGAAGGGTGGTCCGAATAAAGATATATACTGGATAGGACGAAACCCCTACGCCATAATTGATACAGGTGTTCAGATTAGACACTGGGACGGATTAACGTCACAATTCGGTGGCGAGGATGTTTTTTCTCGCCTTTTCTTCAGACATCCTGTTGATAATAGCTTATTGAGTATCACGGCAGGAATCGCCACTCGAATGTCGCGTGGAAACTTTCAGCATTGTTCCGTTCCCCCCGGAGTTGCGCCTCCAGAGTATGTTGTTGTTCCGCAGGAAAGTACGAGATATTCATGGGGACCTTGGTATGCTTGGAGCGATGCTGCCAATGGAAAATCTGAGGTAGAAGTTGACACATCAATGAAGCCAGAAACTTATGGCAGTGTACAGGCTATGGATCAAGTTGGCTTTGGTAGTGTATTTTCTGGGCTTGCTAGAATAGAAGCTATTGAAACCGGGGTTGTTGAGCTGGCAAAAGAACCAGATTTTAATTTGGGAGATCGTTTTGCGGCATCTGGCCCATATATTACAAACTTAGATATTTCCGCAAGTACGGGTGGAATAAAAACAAGCTATAAATTTAGCACCTTTACTCCAAACTTTGGAAAGCTTAATAAGTACAACGCGGACAGGATAGCTAGAATAAACAAGGCGGCTCTTCAGTTCGCAAATGATAATCAACGAGGCGGGAACATTCCCTTAAACAAGTTTGAATTTGGTAACGGGCTCGGGCATACAGGCTTTTATGGATTTGACTCATTTTTCCAGAACACCAAAGACCACATGATGGGAAATGGTCAGGCTGGAAAAAATGCTAACAAGGCAAATGGTGGTCCAAATCAGCCAATCAATCCTCCAGTAAGGGACCAAGGATGAGTAAGAAATACACTTTAAAGGAAAACTATAATGACGGAATATGATCAAGCAGCAGTAGGCATGGGAGACCCCGATAAATTTGCGGCGTCTCTGCTTGAAGCGGGGGCACAATACGGCTCCATTAATTCACTAGAGCAGTTTGTTCGGCCTATACAAATTGAGAAAAATCATTCATCACAAGCCACTTTGCCGGGATTTAGATCTCCCGCACAGTCTAACACAAGTGAGAAAGGTAACTTTGGAAGAGGCAGGTTTGTAGGTCCAACAGTTGATGAGCTAGATCCCTATTTTCCCCAGATTCTTATAGACGAAAACGGCAATAAAGACGACGGTAGTCTATTCTTTGCTAAAAATGATTTTATTTCGGTGTATAGTGACGCTACAGATCAGGAAGGTAGGGCGCAAACTAGTCTCGCTGCCTTCGAACAAGTTGACGATGGCGATAAGGCGGACATAACCGCCGTTAGAACCACTGGGTCTCTTCGTGGTCCGTTAATTATTTCCGGATGGGGCTTTGGCATGGATGACAGACCCATCCCATCTGCGGGAGATACTTTTCCAGCAAATACGAACTTTCATAACGAGACACCCTCAAAACCCGATCTTTGGAAAACTGGTCCCGTACACCTCGCGTGGGACGAGGAAAGACAGGTTTGGGCTGGTGGACCCAGAGTGGTTTGTGGGGTTGTAACAACCGCTATCCCAAAAGGCAAAATTTGCGGTGGTTCAAAGTTCAAAATGCGATTGCTTAGAAACAATTCCCCCAACCCTCAAAAAGTCAACAACCTTACCGATCAGATTGATGAAATTATTGAGGTGAGCAATAGAGACGTAAGTTTAGAAGAAGATAAGGTTGCCAATCAAATCTTTTGTATAGCGATTAAAATTAACTACGAGTGGCTACCTATTTGGGTGGGATGTCCAGATGAGCCAGCTTGCGGAGAAGACGAGCAGCCCCCTCCACCACCGTGTCTAGCGTTTAGCGATTGTCCGTAGTAGATGTAGGTGGTTAGTTTTCAAATAAATTCAATTTAATGTGTATACATAGTATAAAGCCTTTATTCTAGAGGAGAACTTAAAAATGGCAGAAATAACTTTTCAACTTTTACATAATGCGAACGGAACAGCGGCTGTGAGTAATCTCGGTGGTTCTGGACTTGCCTTTTACGGTTCTTCCGCTGGTTCATCGGTGCAGATTGGTGAATATCAGGGTATGACTCGAATAGCGAGTGCTGATGGTTCAAATTTCACAGACGAAACAAATAATATCAAGTATAAAACTAGCGTATTTCCTAGTGGTCAGTGCAATATTGGTGGTCAGTTCGGCACCGCCACAGACATTGGACTATCTGGCGTTAAGTCCTTTCAGGGCACTTTGGGATTTGAGTTTGGTCATACGACCGCAGTCAAGGTTCAAAATGCACAATTAAGAATTTACGACAGAGACAATATCAACAATCCAGCTAGTGGTGTAAATACCAAGGTTGCTGAAATTGTTAACCACAATGGAACCTCGTTCAATAGTCAAGGTTCTCTGGGTGTTACCTCGAACGCTGTAGGTAGTGGAGATGCTCTATGGTGGGGCGAGCCTTGGCCATCAGAACTTGTTGGTGCAAATAACTTTTATACAAACAGTAATGGTGTCGTATTCCTTAATGGTCTAGACACTGGCACAAACACCAATGGAGACGCCAGACTTGCCACAGCCGGTTTAGCTGGATCTTATGACGCTGTAGGTGGAACAGGCATTATTGTTCCTCTTTCCGATAGTCCGGGTAGTGGCCAAAAGCAACTGCAAAGAACCGAAGCTGCTGGAGCCACTGGTCCGATTTGGCCTAAATGGACACAGTACCTAAGAACTACCGGTAATCAAGCCACGTTCTTTGGTAACACTGCACAGAACTTTGGTGATGGTGCGGCTGGTGGAAACTTAGGCAAAACCTACGGTGGTAGTGGAGTTGATACTCACCACACTTGGTCAATTGCTCTTTCTGCTTCACCACTTTCAATTGGGGCTAAGGATCAATACGGACTATATGTTTCTGTAGAGTACCTATAATGTGGGCATTTTTATAAGTTCGTTCGGGTTAAACGGTCACCGTGATCATCGCGGAAACTGTGGACTAGGAAACAAGTTATTTCAAAACTTTTTAGGTAGGGCTCTATCTCTAGAGACAGATGAAAGATTAATAAATTGGCTGGAAACAAAGCTTAATGCCAATATATGTGAAGAAAAAATAATTGAAAGACCAAAAGACCGGTGGGGATACGAATGGCCCAGAATAGACACAGAGGAAAAAGCAACCACGGTTGTCGGTTTTAGTAATACCGTTCAAGATGTTTACGGCGACAAATATCATCAGAACAAAGAAGTTGTTCAATTATTATCTAAATACAAGAAAGATCTTGTTTCTGATTTTGGTGAGGAGGATGGTGTATTTGTCCACGTTAGGCTTGGGGATATAGCCAACAGGTTAAACGACTTACCGCCATACGATTATTATAAATATTGTCTTTCTAATATCCCTACCAACGATTTCAAAAAGGGATATGTCGCCTCTGACAGTTTAGATCATCCCTTGGTACAGAGGCTAATTTCAGAGTTTGGCCTCCAGCCTTATGATGATACGCCGGAAAATACAATAGTTTTTGGCTCTAAATTCCACACTAAAATTTTATCGTTGGGCACATTTAGTTGGTGGATAGGATTTGTTGGCAATCAGAATAATGTAATTTACCCCGACCCGAAAGATTTCAATTTCCACTCTGGCAAAATATTTGAACCTATGACAGAGTGGAAAGCGATAAAAAAAGAAAGTTACGAGCCTTCAATAAATAACTCAAGGGTGTTACACAGGGCAATTATGGCTTGTAATTCCAACAAAGATTTTTTGGACTTTTGGCCCTTGGCTAGTGCCGCTTGGGAAAAGATTGATGTAAAACCAACTTTAGTCTTGATAGAAAAGCCCGATGAAAATATTGAAATTGATGAAACTTTAGGAGATGTGGTTCGTTTAAAATTACCAGACGATAGCGTGCATCCGGTATTTGCTGCTCAGGCCGTTAGGCTTTTAGCTCCTGCTCTCTATCCAGAAGATAATATAACCATAGCAGACATTGACATCATCCCACTTAATAAGAGATATTTTTTTGATAGTATAAAGCATGGTGATGATGATTCTTTTATAGAGCTTCGACACGGAGTCTTAAGGGGCGCTCAAATTCCAATGTGCTGGAATATTGCTAAAGGCTCTGTTTGGTCAGAAATATTTGGTGTAGATGCAAATTTTGAAAACTATCAAGATAAATTTTTTCAAATACTAAAAGGCTGGTATCCTGCCACATATAAAAATATGGCCTTTTTAAATAGGCCCGTAGCTCATGAAATCGCCAAGGTTAGCAAAGAGTGGTATACAGACCAATCAATATTTTATAGATATTTAAAGCAGTGGTCTGAGAGAAATAACAATGTGTCAAGACATATAAAGTTAAAAGACTCCGAAACTGGCTTTTATAGAATATGCCATAGAACTAAACCAAGAGGCACCGTTGAAAAACACAATACAGATTTTTGCCCTAGAAGACCCCCTTCGCACAACCTCGCTTACAAGGGGAGGCCGGATTTAGACAATATAGAAACTATTAAAAAAGTATTTGACTCGTACAATATACCTTGGAAAGATGATAATACGCTGAATCTAAATAAAAAAGTAATTAGCTTTTCTTTATATGGCAACAAGCCATACTTTCAAGTCGGAGCTATTGCCAATGTAATAGAGGCTAACAGAATTTATCCAGATTGGAAGTGTAGATTTTACACAACAGATGATGACGCTATATGTAAACAGTTAGAATACCTTGGTGCTGAAATTGTCAGAATGGATGATTGGCCAGAGGGCGGTATGTTTTGGAGATTTTTGGCGGTTGATGATGCGGACGTGTGTATCTCTAGAGATTGTGATTCCGTGGTTAATGAAAGGGAATCTGCCGCTGTAAAAGAGTGGCTAGAATCAGGTCGTCAATGGCACATGATGCATGATAATAGATGGCATACTGTTGACATTATGGGAGGCATGTGGGGGTATAGACATTACGAGGAGTGTAATGCGACAAAAAATCAACTACAAGATTCACCTTATTTTTTTGATTTTCGCCATAAATCAATCAAGCTTTATATAGACGAGTGGATTCAACAAAAAGAAGAAAATAAAACTGTTGGTAAATATTGGGATCAAATATTCTTGGCGTCTGTCGTATACCCAAAAACAAAAAATAACTCTTTATTACATGGATCACATGGCGTTCCGTTTCCTGTCCATGCCCCCTGTCGATATGGAAAATTTGTGGGGGACTATTCGTTTCATCGTAAGGGATGGCGTCCCGAAGACACAAAAAGAAATGAATGGCTGAACTCGGTTATAGGACAAATAATTAACACAGGTTGGACAAAAGATGCGGTTGATCAAGATAGGGTTATTGAATTAGTTAAATATATTATCTCTAAGTGCGGTGGTGTTGTTGAAGATTAATTTAAAAAGATAAACATGAATAAAAAAATTATAATATCCGTTCTTGCTGGAGGCAGCGAGCACTATGAACAGATGGAAGCGGCGGCTAGAGAAACCTGCTTTAAAAATCCCCCTGACAATATCTCCGTCTACTATGTACACAACAGAAAAGAGGGGGTAAATATAGAAGATGATGAAACAAAGTTAATAGACGATTGTTTTTATTACGGAGTTTCCGATGTGGATTGTAAGCATCTCTTACGCAAGTGTGTCTTGTTTTGGGGTTATTGTTTAGAAAATTTTGATTTTGATTACATATTTAGACCCAATCTTGGATGTTGGGTTTCTATGGCTGCTCTTAATAAGCTTATAGAGACACTGCCAATACGGGGTATTTACGGGGGCTACTTCGGTACGTGTCGGAAAATTCCTTTTGTGAGCGGGTCTGGTTTTTTGTTGTCTAGGGATTTAGTAGAACTAATTTGGGATTATCATTTAAACGACAAAGATATTGCTATTGAATACGATGGCAATAGTCTTATCGACGATGTAGCGATTGGTGCTTTTCTAGCGGCTAAAAAGGTTGAGCGAATTAAGCTACCAAGAATAGATTTACACGAGAGCCAGATAATCGATTCGATAATCAACCCATCGTGCCACCATTACTATTTTTTACATTCAAAAAGTCCGAATTGTTATTATAAAATGCAAGAGGCTATAAATAATTACAAATCGTCTATTACCACAGCGAAGTATCCCGATATAACCCTAGCAAAAGAAGAAGGGGTTTTTGATAAGATTACTCAACACGAAATCTCCTTCTGCAAAATGCGAGATGTTTACTTGGGTTCCGCAGACCCCGTTCACATATCCCAAAAGCACTCAGAAAAAATTAAAGACGCTTTTGTTGACAATAGTAATGTTTTTTCAACCTGCGGTGGTTTTTTAAGTCTTAACGTTCTCAACTGCTTTGTTGATTTTCAAGTTAATAACCTAACCTTTTTTGACATCAACCCATACTCTGTTGACTTTGCTCGTTATGTTGTAAAATTAATTAAGAATTCCAACGACATACTTTCATTTCTAGAGAAATACTTGATGCTTCATGTTAAAGAGTTACGGGGTGAATATATTTTGTTACCCACTTCACAGGAAGAAAGAGATCGTATATTTGAAGAAAACAACAAGCACCACAATCACACCTCATCTTCAATATTCTACGCGGTTTCTAAATCCCCATACGATAAAGACCGAGTTTACCTATTAGGGTTTATGCATATTGGTGGCGACAGGGTTGGAGAACTTATTTTGAAACCTAGAGATGACAACACATACATATATCAAAATACGCTGGGCGTGGGTAGCGGCTGGCTGTATTCTAACAAGAGCTTTCTGTCTATGAAGAGATTTTTAAACTCTGTTGATATTAATTTTTTGGCTGCGGGCATTAATGACATTGATTGCGATTTTGGTGATACCATTATCGCCTCTAACATTTCTGCTTTTCAAGACATTAAAACACAATGCAACATAGTACACGCGAATAAGGATGGTCACTTTTTAGAGAGGCGATTTACGCGTACCTCGTTCTATGCAAAAACGATCAACTACAAAAAACCAAAAGACGTTGATCGCAAAAAAACCAAAGTGGTGTATACCGTTATTGTTGGAGATGTTGACATTCTTAAAGAGCCAGAAGTTATCAGTGACGGATGGGACTACGTTTGTTTTACAGATGTCGAACACATACAGACAGAAGATAGCGCGTGGGATTTTAGGCCCATACCTACCGCATATCACAACGAGGACAAAAAAAGAACCGCTTCCTTGCTAAAGATAGAGTTTTACAAGCTGTTTAATAACAGCTACGACTTAGTTGTATATATTGATGCCACCACAAAAATTAAAAAAAACCTTGACACCTTTATCAAGCAACAAGTGACAACACGTTATGACATGGCCGCCATTAAACACATAAACAGAAACTGTATTTATGATGAAGCTAGGATAGTGTCAGATGTGCTAAAAACCGCTGAAAAAGATATCACCGTAGAGCAGATATCTAGGTATAAAAAGGAGAATTATCCGAAACAGAATGGCCTCATATGCGGAGCTTTTTTAGTGAGACACAACCGAGAAGGAGTGAGAAGGGCTTGTGAAATTTGGTCAAGCGAGTACAGGTCTGGATGCCGTAGGGATCAGGTTAGTTTGACTTATGCATTTTGGAAAGCGGCACAGATGGGATATCAAAATATAATTCTACTTTTGAACCACCGCGATGTGTATAACGGACACTACTTTGACTTTACCTCACATAAAAGTAGCTATAGCTGGTATCAAGTTTAGCTTAATATTCTAGCCACTTCACAGAATGAGCTTTCGGGATGATAGACACCTATGTTGGTTTTAGACAGTAAGTATAGATCAACCACAGAGTCTTGAGACGACTCTTTTGTTACTGTGAAGTTATAGTTCCATCTATCGTCCTTTATGTCTTTAACAAGATGAAGTCTGTCTCGTCTGGTTATAACCCTACCCTTAAAGTTATTGCAGATTTCCTCTTCACTCTCTTTATCGTCTGTTGATAAAAAAAACCTTACCGAATCTTCATACTGGTGCATCTTGTCAAGATAGTAGTTAACGTTGAAACCATACATCTCCATAAAGTCTGTTCCTCTAGCATGAACACCGACAATACTTTTATCTAAGCCTAGTTCAATCACTTGATGAGAAATCTGGTTTTGGATTATGGGTATGGGCTTTAGGCTTCTAATGAAGTCATAGCATAGATCCCTAGATGTGTTGGGAACAAAATCGTGGCTATATATAATGATATTATCAGTGGTATTTTCGGCGTCATAAGAATTTATTGAATAATGAGCGCCCCTTTCAGCCATATTCTTTAGATCGTGGAGGCCGTATTTGGAAGATATTCCATCTATATATCCATTGGAATAGATGCTAAACTTCTCAAGACTAGTTAAATCTTCCGAGGTTATTTCTTCTATTTTATTTGAAAACAAATCTCCAAATCTAGCCAAGGTGCCATTAGTGGTCTGCGAATCGTTCCAAACCTGACAAAAATCTCTTCCGGTCTCTTGGGATATTGCATAAGCAGATGAAAGTGGGCGCAATCGGTTTCCCAGAGCGCCCATGCTATAGTTTATAATTCTTCTATTTCCAGTAGTCATATATGCCCTTTTCTATCTCATAGCTCATATATTTTTGCTCCCTCTTTGGTTGGTCAATAGCCCA
>TARA_R110002110_G_scaffold152752_5_pt1 | contig 11486 bp, 10 predicted proteins | sample TARA_R110002110 | Tara Oceans TARA_R110002110 (sample SAMEA4397330) | marine metagenome | biome: Polar Biome; feature: [SRF] surface water layer (ENVO:00010504); material: water (ENVO:00002006), including particulate matter (ENVO:01000060) such as... | depth 5 m
CCCGCTCCAGCGCGCCATAGGTGCCACCGTCATAGGCGCCGACAACCGTCGTCCGTCGCATCAGCCGCACGTTCGCTGCGGCCTCCAGTTCGGACAGGGCCTCGCGCGCCCAGTCGGGAGCAGGCTTGCCCTCGATCACCCCACTGTCCGACAGAAGTTGCCCGCCCATGGCGGCACCCTCATCGGCCAGAATCACCCGCACCCCAGACCGCGCCGCCCGCAGGGCTGCCATAAGTCCGGCCGGACCCGCCCCGATCACCAGCAGATCGCAAAAGGCAAAGGCCTTTTCACAATCGCCCTCGCCATGCAGGCCCGAAAGGCTGCCCAGACCCGCAGCACGGCGGATCATCGGCTCATACAATCTTTCCCAGAACGCGCGTGGCCACATAAATGTCTTGTAGTAAAATCCAGCGCTCAAAAAAGGATAGGCCAAGTTGTTGACCGACAGGAGATCGTGTTTCAGACTTGGCCAGCGGTTCTGGCTTTTCGCCTCCAGCCCCTCATAGATTTCTTGCACCGTCGCGCGGGTGTTGGGCGTTTTCTGCCGGTCGTCGATCACCTCGACCAAGGCATTCGGCTCTTCGGACCCCGCCGTCAGCACGCCGCGCGGACGATGGTATTTGAAGCTACGCCCCATCAGACGTACGCCGTTTGCCAACAGGGCAGAGGCCAGCGTGTCACCCTCGAACCCCTGATATTCCTGCCCGTCGAAGCGGAAGCGGAGCGGCGACAGCCGGTCAATCAGCCCTTTGCCATCAATCCTCATTGCTGATCCTCCGGCTTCTTTCCGGCAAAAGTATCCCCGCCGGAGACCCCCGCCCCGGCCAAGAGCACCACATCCGAAATCGCGTGCGTCACCGTATTTCGCGCAACCAACAACCAACTTGCGCAACCGCCCTCATGGTACCAGAGATCGCGGGTTTCGCCCGCCGGATTGTCGCGTAAGTGCAAATATCGATCCCAGGAATCGAGGTCTTCATTTGTTGGAAGATGCAGGTAATCATCTGATCCGTAATAGTAAAATTCACGTCTGTCACGGGGGCCGCACAGCGGGCAGGTGATGCGCATGATGTTCCCTCAGTGCAAATTATGTTGCGATCCGGTGCCTTCTTCATCAAGAAGATGCCCGGTCCTGAAACGGTCTAGCCGGAAGCGGCGCGCCACCTCGTGGCTCTGGCCGGTCGCCATCAGATGCGCCATGCACCAACCGCTGGCCGGAACCGCCTTGAACCCGCCGTAGTTCCAGCCGCAGTCGATGAACAACCCGTCAACAGACGTCTTGTCGATGATCGGGCTGCCATCCGGCGTCATATCCATGATCCCCCCCCAGGAGCGCAGCACTTTTGCCCGGCCGATCATCGGCATCAGGGTCATGCCCGCCTCCATCACATGTTCCGCCATCGCCAGATTGCCCCGCGCCGCATAAGACGTGTAAAAGTCGAGATCCCCGCCAAAGACCAGGCCCCCTTTGTCGGACTGACTGATATAAAAATGCCCCATGCCAAAGCTGACCACATGGTCGATCACCGGCTTCAGGCCTTCGGTGACAAAGGCTTGAAGAACATGGCTTTCGACCGGCAGGCGCATTCCGGCCATCGCCGCCACCTGCCCCGAACGCCCGGCAGCCACCATCCCGACCTTCGCCGCCCTGATCGACCCTCGCGTGGTCTGCACTCCGGTCACGCGACCGTTTTCAATTTCGATTCCCGTCACTTCGCAGTTCTGGATCAGGTCGACGCCGCGCATGTCGGCGCCGCGCGCATAGCCCCAGGCAACGGCATCGTGCCGCGCCGTCCCGCCGCGTCTGTGCAGCAAACCGCCATAGACCGGAAAACGGGTCTGCTCAAAATCGAGGTATGGCAGGTGTTGCCGCACGCCTTCGCGGTCCAGCAGCTCAGCGTCATCTCCTTGATTTATCATGGCGTTTCCACGCCGCACGAAGGCATCGCGCTGCCCGTCGGAATGGAACAGATTGATCAAGCCGCGTTGTGAATGCATGACGTTGTAGTTCAGTTCCGCCTCGAGCCCTTCCCAGAGTTTCAGCGAGTGGCTGTAGAATTCAGAGTTGCCGGGCAGAAAATAGTTCGCCCGCACGATCGTGGTATTCCGCCCGATATTGCCGGAACCGATATAGCCCTTTTCCAGAACCGCGATATTGGTTAGCCCGTGGTTTTTCGCCAGATAATATGCAGTTGCGAGGCCGTGCCCGCCGCCGCCGATGATGATGGCATCATATTCGGCCTTAGGCGCCGGATTGCGCCAGACAGGGCGCCAGCCTTTGTTGCCGAAAAGGCCCTCGGCAAGAACCTTGAAACCGGAATAGCGCATGTCACCCCCAGGTCAGATCCTGCAATAGAAACGGTATTGCCGTTGGTATTCAACTGCTTTGCGCCGAAACCTTGCCCGTCTCCGACAAAATGTGTCGCAATGCCGCTATCTGCCTCCGGAAATTATGGCATCACCGCGATGAATCCCTTGCGGTGTTTTGCGGAAAATCCTTCTGAAACCAGAGCCATGCCGCCCCGCCACGTCGATGTACATTGTCCTTGTCGCGGCGGGCTCCCGGGGCGCGCACCTTCGATGACGGGGCCGGACCCGATGACAAGCGCCATTGCCTCGACGGCCTGACGCCGAGAAACAGAGCGCCCTGGCCACGAAGACATTGCAAAGGGGGCCACAATCTGGCCCCCCGGGAAACCTGAAGTTTACAGCCCTTTTGACTGATAGGTCGCAGCGACCCGGCTGATCGACACGATATAGGCCGCAACGCGCAGGTCTTCGACATCACCGCGTCCGTGCCAGACTTCGCGCATCGCCTGATAGGCCGTGCGCATCGTATCGTCGAGGCCCGAACGCACGAGTTCCAACTCACCCGCGCCTCGCAGATACTTGTCCTTGAAATTCGGCGACATGGTCCAGCCGAGGCCCTTGTCTGCCGACAGTTTTTCCAACTCGTTTATCAGGAGGATATGCCGCGCTTCTTCGGCCCGGCGCTGCATACGGCCAAAGCGGATATGGCTGAGATTCTTGACCCATTCAAAGTAAGACACCGTCACACCACCGGCGTTCGCATACATATCAGGGATGATGACGATGCCCTTCTGGCGCAGAACCTCATCGGCACCGAAGGTCACTGGGCCGTTCGCCGCCTCGATGATCAATTTCGCGCTGATGCGGGCCGCGTTGCCCAGGTTGATCACGCCTTCCAGAGCGGCCGGAATCAGAATGTCGCAGTCCTTTTCCAGGACAGGGGCCCCGTCAGCCACATAGACCCCCTTGGGAAAGCCCTTGATCGAGCCGTGTTTCAATATCCACTGGCGCAGATCCTCGATATCAATGCCACTGTCATCAATGATCGCCCCATCCCATTCAATCACCGCCGTGACAATCGCGCCGTCCTCTTCAGAGAGGAACTTGGCGGCGTGATATCCAACGTTGCCAAGGCCTTGCACGATCACACGCTTGCCATCGAGTTCCCCTGACATCCCGGCGGCGGCCTTGTCCTCGGCATGGCGGAAAAATTCCCGGAGCGCATACTGGACGCCACGCCCCGTGGCCTCGACCCGGCCCTGAATACCCCCTGCATGGGGCGGTTTGCCGGTGACGCAGGCCTTTGCATTGATGTCAGAGGTGTTCATCCGCGCATATTGGTCGGCAATCCACGCCATTTCCCGTTCACCCGTTCCCATGTCCGGGGCCGGTACGTTCTGCGCCGGGTTGATCAGGTCGCGCTTGATCAACTCATAGGCGAAACGGCGGGTGATCGATTCGAGTTCATGCGGCTCCCAGGCACGGGGATCGATGCACAGCCCGCCTTTTGATCCGCCGAACGGCGTCTCGACCAGCGCACATTTGTAGGTCATCAGGGCGGCCAGCGCCTCGACCTCATTCTGGTTCACCGACAACGCATAGCGGATACCGCCCTTTACCGGCTCCATATGTTCTGAATGGACAGAGCGATACCCGGTGAAGGTTTCGATCTTGCCCCGCAACCGCACCCCGAACCGCACCGTATAGGTCGAGTTGCAGACCTTGATCTTCTGTTCCAGACCCGGGCTCAGGTCCATCAGCGCTGTCGCGCGGTTGAACATCAGATCGACAGAGTCGCGAAAGCTTGGTTCGCCGGCAAAATTCATTCGATATCCCTCCTAGAGTCGCGCGTTCCGCGCGCGGCCAGTTTCATCAGCTTAGAGGGCCGGACTGAAAACCACACCCGCGATTTTCACTTTTCGCACAATTTTTATGCACTTTGTGAAGGGCGTTCTCCATCTGCAGGGAAAACACCCCGCAAGGACGATTCGGAGCGGTCGGTTTTTTGTCAGAAAACCTGACAGGATTTCCGGGAGGATCAGCCCTGCGCGAGGGGGTGTACCCAATGCAATGTAGCTGCCACCGCGACAATGCGGGCGCGACAACACCATCGTTTCCATCGCGGCCGGGATGTCTGCATCTTTCCCAATCGCGCCACATTTTCGCCCTATCCGGGCAGCCATGTAGTCAGGGAAATCCAGCGCGACATCGACAGGCTTGCCGGAAATTCCCCGGAAAGCCGCGTCAGGTATGCGAGTGACAAGGAATTAGTGATGAAACATCGGCATGATCTGCACGAACAGGCATCCGGCAGGCCTTCGGAATGCGGCCCGGATTGCAGCCCGGGCGCGCCCGACGCCCGGCGGACCCTTTCAAGCCGCGCCGCCGACGAAGACGGCTCACTGGTGTTGTTCGGGCTGATACTGATGTTGCTGATGGCCATGATGGGCGGCATTGCGGTTGACGCCATGCGCTACGAAGAGCGCCGCGCCACGTTGCAGTCCACGATTGACCGGTCGGTTCTTGCTGCCGCCAGCCTGTCTCAGGCCCGCGACCCCAAGGCCGTTGTCGAAGACTATTTCGACAAGGCGGGTGTTGCCTCGTACCTGAAAAGCGTGACGGTCGACGAGGGCCTGAATTACCGCGATGTCAAAGCCAAGGCATCGGCGGGAATTGCGCCCTTCTTCTTGCAGATGATCGGAATTGACAACATGACGGCCAATGTCGATTCCCGTGCCGAGCAGCGGATTTCCAACGTCGAGGTATCGATGGTGCTGGACGTATCGGGCTCGATGGGCGGCTCGCGCATCAACAACCTTCGCCCGGCGGCCAAGGAGTTCATCTCGACGGTTCTGGCATCGTCCGACCCGGGCAAGGTTTCGATTTCCATCGTGCCCTACAACGCCCAGGTCAATATCGGACCCGACATGATGGCGCAGTACAACGTCACACAACGCCACGCGAATTCCTTTTGCGTCGAACTTCCCGACGACGTATTTTCGACGACAACCCTGGATTCGACGCGCAGCTTTGTGCAAAACGCACATTTTGACCCGTGGTCCGGCTACAACGACAGTTCGGCAAGCAGCTTCAACTGTAGCCCACTCGCGAGCAACCAGGTGATGGCGCTGAATAGCGACGCCACAGAGCTGCGCAACCGGATCGACAACATGGCCGTCGGGGGCAACACCTCGATCGACCTCGGTGTCAAATGGGGGGCGGTTCTGCTCGATTCCGGCTCTCAAAGCGTGGTTCAGGGCATGGTCGATGCGGCAGCAATTCCGGCGGCCTTTACCGGCCGGCCGCTCGACCCTGCGGTCGCCGACGTGATGAAGGTTCTGGTCGTGATGACGGATGGCGAGAACACCACCGAATACAAGATCAACGATCCCTACAACTACGGTCTGTCGCCAGTTTTCCGCCGCAACAGCGATGGCCGTCTCTCGGCTTATTTTCCGGGGCAAGGTGGTGGTGGTGAATGGGTCTACAGCCGCTACAGTGGCTGGCGCTGGGTTACTTCCGCGGCAAAGGACTATTACGACGTCAGCGGAGGCAGCTGGATCGATGCGCCGCTCGGCGGGCTATCCGGAGCGACGCAACTGACCTGGCCCGAGGTCTGGGCCCGCTACCCGGTGCAGTATATCGCCCGTCAGGTCTACAGCAACGCCCTCGGCGAGAGCTACGCGACCTGGTACTACAGGATGATCAGCTATGTGTCCTCCACGAAAGACAGCCGGCTACAGCAAGCTTGCAATGCCGCCAAAGCCGCCGGAATCGTGGTTTACGGCATCGGCTTCGAAGCCCCGAGCAACGGGCGGGCACAGGTGCGTGACTGCGCGACATCCCCGGCGCATTACTTCGACGCAAGCGGTCTCGAGATTTCATCGGCATTCCGCGCGATTGCCAGCAACATCAGTCAGTTGAGGTTGACACAATGACGCACAACTTCACATCCGGGCATGGAGAAAAACCGTCAGTGGCCGAACCCGCCCTCACCAGAAGTTCTATCGCCACACGTCTGAAGGCGCGGCTGATGCAGGCCGTCCGCCGCGAAGACGGCACCGCCGCACTGGACTTCGTGCTTGTCATTCCGATCTTGCTGATGATCTTCATGGCCTCGTTCGAATCCGGCCTGCTGATGGTTCGCCATCTGATGCTGGAACAGGCGGTCGACGTGACGATGCGCAATCTGCGGATCGGGCTTATCAAAAGCCCGACAGCGGCTGTGATCAAGCAAGAGATCTGCGGCAGGTCCTCCATTCTGGTGAACTGCAACGAGAATATTCGCATCGAACTGACGCCGGTCAGCACCACAAGCTGGAATTTTCCGGCGGCAAAAACCGAATGTGTCGATCGGTCCGAAGTTATCCAGCCTTCGCTCAACTTCAATCCCGGCACCGCGAACGAGGTGATGCTGGTTCGGGTCTGCGTTGTACAGGATGCTATGTTTCCGACCACCGGGGTCGGACTGGCCCTGCCCAAAGATGCCTCAGGCGGCTACGGGCTGATTTCCGTCTCCGCCTTTGTCAATGAACCATGAGGAACGCAACGATATGATCAGTTTGGGAAAAATGATCCGGCGCTTTGGCCGCGAAGAGGACGGAAACATCGTTGTCGAAGCGGTACTGGTTCTGCCTGCAATGCTGTGGGCCTATGCCGGGATGTTTGTCTATTGGGACGCCTATCAATCCATAAACACGGTGCAGAAAGCGGCCTATACGGTGTCTGACCTGATCTCGCGCCAGCAAGGCGCGGTCGACGATGACTTCATCAACGGCATGCGCGGCACGATGGACTATCTGATCGCGACGCCGGATGCGGCAAAACTGCGCGTCACCAGCTTTCGCTGGAGCGCGCCGAACAACCGCTTTGAGGTGATCTGGTCGCGGTCGCCCGGCGGCAGCAAGACCGAACTGACGACGGGTTCGATCGCCGCGATGACTTCCAGACTGCCCATAATGAGCGATGGCGATTCCGCCGTGCTGGTCGAGGCCGACGTCAATTACACCCCGCCGATGCGCTTTGGCCTCGAGCCCGAAACGATCAGCCAGTTTGTCGTCAGCCGTCCGCGCTATCTGCCCAAGATCTGTCACGTCGATGAAAACTGCGCCTGACAGCGACACGATCCGTGAGGCGCAATCGCCGGGTGCCCGGCCGCACCGGGCCTGTCGCGGTCATGGGGCAGCCCTAGCGGTTTTCCTGAACGTCGCGCGCGGCGACAAGGGCCGCAAGCTGTTCGGCCATATAGCGCGCTTCCTGGGACGAGGTGACGCCGCCGACGCCGATCTTCTTGCCAAACCGCCACCACAGTCCGGGCGCCCAGGCTGAGCCATGTGCCCGGGTCAGACTGACCGAAAAACCGTTGGAAGGTTTCAACGCCAGGGCACCCCGCGCGACATCGCGGACATCGGCAACCGGCGTCAGCAAACGTCCGCCCCTTTCGCGCAGTTCGGTTGACGTCAACTCAAGGACAATCATAGTGTCCTGCCAAAGTCGCAGGGTGCCGAACACCGCGATGCCTCCGAAAACCAGCAGGAACAACCGCCACGTCATCGCTTCCGGTGGCTTCCACAGTGCCAGATACAGCAACAGCACCGCAAGCGCGCCCAGGATGGTGGCACCAAAGACCCGCCGGGGCCCCGAGGCACGCAACTCGGCCAACACGGTATCGGGCTCGATCTCTTGCTGCAAAGTGTCGCTGTTGTCCGTCATCTTTTTCTCCTGCCCTGTCTGGCCGCGGCCTGTCTGGCCCGGCCCCGTCGGTTGTACCGCGTCTGACCCTGGCGCGCCTGGCCCGGCCCCGTCTGACAATGCCTATAGCAGGTTGCGCGCCCCGGGCCAGCCCTGCCGCTTGGCGACCGGAAAGTGTAGCGTGCAAAAATGCACAGCACCGTCGCGCGCCTGTGGCATTGAGCCGCGCCCGGATCAGCCCTACCTTCGGGTCAGCAAACCACTCCGAGGGAGACCCAGATGTCAGTAAGACCCGTTGCTTTTGAATCATTGGCACAACCCACGATGGAAGGGGCCGGCGTTCACCTGCACCGCGCCTTCGGATTTCACAACCCCGATCAGATGGACCCGTTCCTGTTGTTCGACGATTTCCGCAATGAACGCCCCGACGACTATCTGCGCGGCTTTCCCTGGCACCCGCATCGCGGCATCGAAACCATCACCTATGTCCTGGCCGGCAGCGTGGATCATGGCGACAGCCTCGGCAATACCGGCACTCTCGGCGCGGGCGATGTGCAGTGGATGACGGCAGGATCGGGTATCTTGCATCAGGAAATGCCGAAGGGCAACGCCAGGGGCCAGATGCACGGCTTTCAACTCTGGGCGAACCTGCCGCGCGACCTGAAGATGACGCAGCCGCGCTATCAGGACGTGACCAGCAGGGATATCCCCGAGATCCTCGATGATGACGGCACCGTGGTGCGTGTGGTTGTAGGCGCGTTCCGGGGAAAACGCGGCCCGGTGGACGGTATCGCGGCCGACCCGCAATATCTCGACATCTCGGTGCCGGCTGGTTTGAAAAAACGCTTCAGAGTCGACACCCGCCGCAAGGCCTTTGCCTATGTTTTTGACGGCGCAGGACGTTTTGCCGATGCCAGCCGCCCACGCGGGGTGTTGCTGGAAAAGGAAATTGCCGGGCAAGAGGTGAATGTCCGCGATATGTCGGGCGACCGCACGCTGGTTCAGTTCGGCAGTGGCGACGAGGTTGTGGTTCAGGCGGGCGAGCGCGGCGTGCGCTTTCTGCTGATCTCTGGCGCGCCGATCCAGGAGCCGGTTGCCTGGCACGGCCCGATCGTGATGAACACCGAAGCCGAGTTGCGTCAGGCTATGGCAGATCTGCGCAATGGCACCTTCATCAAACCCGCGCATTGAGCATCGACTGGCAAAGGCAGGCGGGGGCGCCGCCCCCCTTGCCATGGCGGGCAATTCTCCCCGGGATATCTGGGTTGAAAAGTAGGATTGATCGTCGGGGCAAGGCTTCAGGGCAAGGCGTCAGGGCGGGAGCGTCGGGCGAGGCGTCAGGGATGCCGAACCATGCGCAACGCCATTTCGGCATAGTGGTCCTGGACAACCGAGCGCGCCAGCCTGCCGCCCTCCCGGTACCAGTTGGTGACACCGGTCAGCATGGCGATCAGGGCCATCGTGGTCAGCTTTGCATCGCGAACTGTAAAATCACCGCTCGCCATACCTGCCTGAAGGATAGCCAGCAGGCCGTTTTCATACTGGCGGCGCAGGGTTTCGATGGTCGCGAAATTTTCCGGGCAAAGATTGCGCAGTTCCATATAGGCTATGAAAACGGCATCGGGACGGTCGAGATGATACCCGATGTGAAAACGCGCGAAGCGATCCAGTCGCTGCCTCGGGTCGCGGTCTTGGGGCAGAGCTCCCTGCGCAGAGAGCAGGGCAGACATATGGTCGGTCATCAACTCGAACAGCAGCGCCTGCTTGTCGGAAGTGTAGAGATAGAGGGCGCCGGCCTGCACGCCGACTTCGGCCGCAATCCGGCGCATGGAAACCGCCGCAAAACCGTGGCGTGCGAACAGCCGCTGCGCTGCGTCGCGCACTTTCGGGCCGGTGATATCAGAATGAGAACCTGTCTTGCGCGCCATGGTACGATTCTATCTGAACGACCGTTCAGTTCAAGCCCGGATCGCAGCACGATGCTTGCCCGGCCCGGGCAGCGGTTGTAGGGTTGATCTGTCGTCCCCCGGAGTGAATACCCCCATGCGCCTGCGAGACCTGACCCTGCTTGCGCTGCTGTTGCTGACAGGCTGCACCTCTTTTCCCGAAGTGGACCGTGCCGGGGCACGCTATGGCGGGACGGCGGGTGCCGCGCCTGCACTCGTGCCGTTGGAAGATGTGCTGGCGGCAGCAGGGACAGGCCGCCCCGGAGGGCAGATCACCGATGCCCTCGTCAGCCGCGCCGACAAGTTGCGGGCCCGTGCCGCGAGCCTGCGCCGCCCCGACTGAATCGCGCCGACCGGATCGCGCCGACCGGATCGCGCCGCACCGTCCAGTGTCAGCCGCACGGCTCAGGGAAGGCACAACTCGGAGGGCAGCGCGTCTGAAAACCTGGCCGATTCTGTCTGACACCCCCGGCAATACGGCAAATCACAGGGGCCGCGTTGCAAGCCATGCCGCAACAGGCTAACAGATGCGCGAATACCATTGCCCCAAAGTGACGGAGATCCTCATGGCAGCCCCTTTGCGTCTCGGTTTGGCCGGACTCGGAACCGTCGGCATCGGCGTCGTGAAAATCGTACAGGAGCATGCGGCGCTGATCACGGCGCGCACGGGGCGCGAGGTGGTTATCACCGCTGTATCTGCCCGTGACAGAACCAAAAACCGCGACGTCGATCTGTCGGGCTATTCTTGGGAAACCGACCCGGTCGCCCTTGCGCGACGTGACGATATCGATGTGTTTGTCGAAGTCATGGGAGGTTCCGAAGGCGCGGCACGCGATGCAACCGAAGCGGCGCTGGCGGCAGGCAAGGATGTGGTGACCGCAAACAAGGCGTTGCTGGCGCATCATGGCCAGGCGCTGGCGCAAACCGCCGAAGCCGCCGGCTGTGTCATCCGCTTCGAGGCGGCGGTGGCCGGGGGCATTCCGGTGGTCAAGGCCCTGACCGAAGGCCTGGCGGCAAACCGTATCCGGCGCATCATCGGTGTGATGAACGGCACCTGCAACTATATCCTGACCCGCATGGAAGACGCAGGTCTGCCCTATGCCCAGGTTTTTGAGGAGGCGCGCCAGCTTGGCTATCTCGAGGCCGACCCGAACCTCGATGTCGGCGGCATTGACGCCGGTCACAAGCTGAGCCTGCTGGCTGCCATCGCTTTTGGCACGCGCGTCGCGTTTGACTCGGTCGAATTGCAGGGCATCGGCGCCATCTCGATCGATGATATCCGCCATGCCGCGGATATGGATTACCGTATCAAACTGTTGGGCGTGGCGCAGATGACCGGTCGCGGCCTCGAACAACGCATGACACCCTGTCTTGTTCCGATGCAAAGCCCGCTGGGGCAGTTGCAGGGCGGCACGAACATGATTGTGCTGGAAGGCGACAGCGTTGGGCAAATCGTGCTGCGCGGGGCCGGGGCCGGTATGGGTCCGACCGCCAGCGCCGTGATGGGCGACGTGATGGACATCGCGCGGGGCCTGCGGG
>TARA_R110002110_G_scaffold2264_7_pt1 | contig 11484 bp, 15 predicted proteins | sample TARA_R110002110 | Tara Oceans TARA_R110002110 (sample SAMEA4397330) | marine metagenome | biome: Polar Biome; feature: [SRF] surface water layer (ENVO:00010504); material: water (ENVO:00002006), including particulate matter (ENVO:01000060) such as... | depth 5 m
TGTAAACGAGACTTCAAATGGATTAGCACACGCTATCGAAAAATTTAAAGAGTACCCAATAGCCGGCCACGTCTCCTTTAAGAAGGGTGAGCGTTCTGAATTGGCCACTTTAGCTTCAAAAGTACTATAATATTTTTTGACACACTGTATAATGTGTGTTATAGTCTATACATAGGAGAATTTATATTCATGACTGAAAAACAAGAAACCACAACCACGGAAGAGAATCCACTCTTGGCTCTTCCATCTAAAGAGAAGGAATCAGACCTTAAGAATTATCTAATTGATTTTGCCGGAACTTTTCTTGAAGAAGAAAATGTAACGGTTAATATGATTGCAGAAGTTCTAGCCGCTGAGTTCCCAGAGTTTGCATTTGCATTTGCAGAAGAGAATTTCATCAGAGGCTATGAAACCGGATTAAACGACGCGTACGCTTCATTCGAAACTCAAACTGCTGCAGCAAATGAAACTAGCTAACGCCGGCCAAAACAAAGATTTTTATACAGCCGGCGGACTGCACGTATATTTTAAAGATGATTTTTTCAACGAGAATATTGATGTTGAAGAGGTGGTTGGAAAAGTAGAGTCTGTGTTGGCTCCTCATTTACTAGATGAGGTAGATATGATTATTTTTGGGCACTTTGATGAATTCGAAGAAAGGTCAATCAATGCCTTTTATGATAGCGGTGCCTTATATGTATCCAATGTCCAACATGATTTTAATGATTTATATGATGATTTAATACATGAAATATCTCATTCTCTTGAGGGCCCTCACGGCTGGCAAATATATGGGGACCAAAAAGTAAAAGAAGAGTTTTTGCGAAAACGAAAATATATGCACGACATATTATGGAAGGCCGGGTTTAAGGCACCAGAGTCATTTTTCACAAACATAGAATATGATAAAGAATTTGATATGTTTTTATATGAAGATATAGGGTATGATAATTTGTCCAGTCTCTTGACTGGGCTTTTTATTAGTCCATATGCCGCCACATCACTGAGAGAATATTTTGCAACAGGCTTTACAGACTTTTATTTGCACTCTGACCACAATAGTTTGCGAAAGGTTAGTCCTGAGTTATACAAAAAACTTTTAGTGTTGCAAGACCCGAAAAAACTTGACACAACCCAGTAAAGACGTTATAATAGATAAACGGAGAAGTTTATGCCACATATATCGTATTCTGAATTAAAAGACTGGAAGTTCTGCGCGCACTATCATATGTTAACTCGCGTTAACAAAATAGATGGGTTTAAAGGGAATGAATATACTGCTTTTGGAAGCGCTATTCATTCTGTGTGCGAGAAAAAACTCTTAGAAGAGGAGATAGATAGCGATTTCTTTGTGAATGAATTAAAGAAAAACATCAGTGCGCTGGATGACGACATAAAGGTAAATCAAAAGCTTATACTTGATATGGTTGGTCAAGGAAAAAGAATTATTCCTGAAATCCAAGACGCTCTCGACGATTATTTTGAAGAGTATGAAGTTATGGCTGTTGAAATGCCATTAATGGAGTCCATTGAGGGCGAAGAAGAATACAACTTTAAGGGATTTATTGATGCTATAGTATCGACTCCGGACGGTAAAATCCATATATTTGATTGGAAGACTTGCTCTTGGGGTTGGGACGCAAAGAAGAAAAACGACAAAATGATCACCTATCAGCTTACATTATACAAAAAGTTTTTTTGTCAGAAAATGAATATAGATCCGAAAGACGTTGAAACACACTTTGCACTACTTAAGAGAACTGCGAAGAAGGGTATAGTTGAGTTTTTTAGGGTAACAAGCGGCCCAAGAAAAACTGAAAATGCTCTTAAACTTTTGAGTGTTGCGCTGTACAATATTAAAAATAAGCGATATATCAAAAATCGCCTATCTTGCACATCCGGATATGGATGCAAATTTTATAAGACAGAACACTGTCCATAAGGAAAATATGAAAAAGAAAAGGATCTTGGTCTTATCAGACCATCCGCTATCGCCCTCGGGTGTGGGAACTCAAACACGTTATATGATTGAAGCCCTTTTAAAAACTGGTAGATACCAGTTTGTTTGTTTGGGTGGTGCTATGAAGCACCACAATTATGATATTCAGATGGTAGACCCGTGGGGAGATGATTTTAAGATTCTTCCTATTGATGGTTATGGAAACCCGGAGATGATTCGTTCTCTTATGCAGCGAGACCGACCAGACGCCATCTGGTTTATGACCGATCCACGATTTTATGAATGGCTGTGGGACATTGAAAATGAAGTCCGAGCTAATGTACCCCTAATATATTATCACGTGTGGGACAATTTTCCTGCACCACACTTCAATGCTAAGTGGTATAACTCCACAGATGAAGTTATCTGTATCTCGAAGGTAACATATGAGATAGTTAAGGAGGTAGCACCTGATGTAAGTTCTCGTTATTTGCCCCACGCGGTAAACAGTTCTTTCTATCATAAGTTTAAGGATCCGCAGGCGCTCCAGAACGTCCAAGAAGTATTAACTAATATAAAAGAGGGACCAGGAACCGCCCCTCATTTGAAAAACCCCGACAAGAAAGTATTTTTCTGGAATAACAGAAACGCACGCAGAAAACAAAGTGGAACTCTAATTTGGTGGTTCAAAGAATTTTTGGATGAAGTGGGGCATGATAAAGCAACCCTTCTTATGCATACTGATGCTAAAGACCCACACGGGCAAGACTTGCCGCATATTATCGAACATTTAGGCATTAATGAGGGACAAATCTTACTCTCAACTCAAAAGGTTGAGCCACAACACCTTGCAAACATCTATAATGCAGCAGATTTTACAATTAATATCTCAGATGCAGAAGGTTTTGGTTTAGCTACTCTGGAATCTTTAGCATGCGGTACACCCATTATAGTAAATATGACCGGCGGACTCCAAGAACAAGTAACTGATGGTAAACAATGGTTTGGGAGAGGGATTAAACCATCTTCAAGCTCGGTTATCGGCTCCTTGCAAGTTCCCTATATTTATGAAGATAGGATCAGTAAGGAAGATTTTATTAAGTCTTTGAAGTGGGCCATGAATATCCGTCCAGCGGTTTATAAGAAGATGGTTGAAGGTGGAATGAAATACGTTAATGAAAATTATAATTTTGATAATTATGAGAAAAGCTGGGTAAGAATAATGGATGAGATAATAGAGAAATATGGCTCTTGGGAAACCAGAAAGGGCTATACACAATGGCACGTAATGGAGATAGCGGCATGAAAAAGAAGATTATATTAAAAGGGCCACTACTCACACGGTCAGGGTATGGAGAACAAACTAGATTTGCCCTTAGATCGTTGAGGTCTAGACCAGATTTATACGAGGTTTATATTCAACCCCTACAATGGGGACAAACTAGTTGGATCGCGGAAGCTAGTTCTGAGCGTAAATGGATAGACGATGCCATCGAAAAGACAATTATTTATATTCAAGAAGAATCCGGAAAGTTTGATGAGTCCCTACAAGTAACCATCCCAAATGAATGGGAAAATATGGCACCTGTGAATATTGGATACACGGCCGGCATGGAAACCACCAAGGTGGCGTATCCATGGATCCAAGCGGGCAATGCTATGGACAGTATTATTGTGGTCTCAAACCACTCAAAAAAGATATATCAAAATACTGTGTACACTGCCAAAGACAACAATACCGGCCACGAGGTTGACGTTAAATTGAGTACGGCGGTAGAGTCTGTTGGGTACCCAGTTAAAGAATATAAAAAGGTTGACCTTGATTTAAAACTTGATACTGATTTCAACTTTTTAAATGTTACTCAATGGAGTATTCGCAAAAATCTTGAGCTTACTATGAGGTGGTTTGTAGAAGAATTTCATAACGAAAATGTTGGACTTGTCTTAAAAACAAATTTAGCAAAGAATAATTTGATTGATCGAGAAGAAACTTCAAAAAGAATAAAACATGTATTAGCTGATTTTCCAGACAGAAAGTGCAAGGTTTATCTCATTCATGGGGAAATGACTGATGAAGAAATTCATTCTCTTTATAGCCATCCTAAAATTAATGCAATGGTGTCTTTGGCTCATGGCGAAGGCTTTGGCCTCCCACTATTCGAGGCTGCATACAGCGGACTCCCCATTATTACAGTAGGCTGGTCAGGGCACGTGGATTTTCTTGTTGATGAACAGGGGGTCGAACATTTTTATAATGTTTCATATGATATGAACCATGTTCAAGAAGAAGCAGTCTGGAAAGATGTTTTAATTAAAGAGTCTATGTGGGCATATGCCCGTGAAGGCTCATATAAGAAAAACTTGCGACAGTGTTATGAAGATTTAACTGACCCGAAGACAGCTAAAAAGACGCTAGCTCTCTGTGACAAATACGCCAAAGAGCTAAAAACTCGGTTCTCTGAGGAGAAAATGTATGCTGCATTTATCTCTGCGATGTCAGATTCAAACCAGATAGACGCGGTACCGCTCCAGGATGTCCCAAAAATATCTCTCATAACATCAGTATTCGATTCTGCCGAACATATTGAACAACTGATGGAAGATGTAACACGACAAACTATTTTTGAAGATAAATGTGAGTGGGTGATTCTAAACGCAAACACACCAGAGAATAATTTTGAAGAAGAAGTTATTCTAAAGTATGCTGAAAAATATCCAAATATTATCTATCAGCGCCTTAAGGAAGATCCTGGTGTGTATGGTGTATGGAATAAAGCTATTGAGTTGTCTACTGGAGACTATATCACCAATGTAAATTGTGATGATCGTCGTGCCCCCTGGGCAATAGAACACCAGGCGAAAGCTTTGATTACAAATCCAGATGTAGATTTGGTTTATAATGATAGCTATATTACAAAGAGTGCGAATACCATGTGGGAAAATGTAGAAACAGGTTGTGAAAGGTACAATTTTGAAAGCTTTTCTAAAGAGGCTATGTTAAGAGGTAATCTTCCTCATAATAACCCAATGTGGCGCCGAACTCTACATGACACATACGGTATGTTTGACGATAAGTACAAATCTGCTGGCGATTGGGAATTCTGGCTTCGATGTTCATTTGGTGGAGCGAAATTTAAGAAGTATAGTGATATCTTAGGGGTATATTATTTTAATCCTAATGGAATATCTACTAACGAAGACAACTTTGTATGGAAGCAAGCAGAGGAGAAAGAAGTATTTAAGAAATATTTTACTCAGCTTAATCAACCACCAAACAAATGAAAGTAATATCCTTTTGCCTTTGGGGAGATGATCCAAAATATACCGAAGGCGCCATAAAAAATGCACAACTAGCTCCAGAAATATATCCTGGCTGGAAGTGCCGTTTTTATGTTGGACAAAGCGTACCTTCTATCGTTTTAATGCGATTAGAAATGAATGAAAATACTGAAGTTGTACGGATGCCGGAGTTTGGAAATTGGAAAAGCATGTACTGGCGCTTTTGGCCAGCCGGCGAAGAAGATGTAGAAGTGATGATTTCACGAGACACAGATTGTAGACTGACCAGTAGAGAGAAAGAAGCTGTTGATGAGTGGCTTGAGAGCGACAAAGGGTTTCATATAATGAGAGACCACCCTTATCATGCCTTCCCGGTTTTGGGCGGCATGTGGGGAGCCAAACGCGGCTGCTTGTCAAACATGAAAGAACTGATAGAGGGTTGGTCACAAAAAGACGCTTATGGGACTGATTATGAGTTCTTTGCAAATGTAGTTATGCCAATTATTCAGGGGGATATCTTTGTTCATGATGAGTTCTTTAACGGTAGGAAAACTCATACTCCACATCCGCTAGCGGCTCTACAAGGGTGTGAATCTTATGATTTCCCGCTACCACGACAAGAATTAGAATTTGTTGGCGAAGTGTACAACCACGAAGATAATACAGTCCCGGAACATACAGCAATATTAGAAAATTTTTTAAAGGAACATTAGAATGAAATCATTAGTAACAGGAGGCGCCGGATTTATCGGCAGTAATTTAGTAGACCTCCTTTTAGAAAACGGACACGAAGTAATTGTTATTGACAATGAATCGTCCGATGCACATGAAAATTTTTACTGGAACGACCAAACCACGCAAAGCAAAGCAGACATCACAGACTTTGCAGCTATCCGCCCCTTGTTTGACGGCGTCGACTATGTTTTTCATTTGGCCGCCGAATCAAGAATTCAACCAGCAATTCTTAATCCTACATATGCGACAGAAGTTAATGTAGTGGGAACATGTAATGTTTTACAGGCATGCCGGGAAGCAGGTGTGAGGCGGGTTGTTTATTCCTCGACCTCAGCCGCATATGGGTTAACTAACACTCCACCGCTATCTGAGGACATGCCGAGAGATTGCCTTAATGCTTATTCAATTACAAAGTGTGCAGGGGAAGATTTAGTTTCAATGTATTATAAGCTTTATGGACTTGAGACTGTAAACCTAAGATACTTTAATGTTTATGGCCCCCGACAGCCTCTAAAGGGTCAATACGCGCCCGTAATAGGGCTTTTCTTGCGTCAAAAGAATGCTGGTGAACCAATGACCATAGTTGGTGATGGAGAGCAGAGGCGCGATTTTACATACGTTGGTGACGTAGCCATGGCAAACTACTTGGCAGCTACATCTGAAAATTCAGAGTGTCTCGGTCAATTATTTAATGTTGGAACTGGCACCAATTACAGTGTATTAGAATTAGCACAAATGATTGGGGGTGAGTATATTCACGTAGAACCAAGACTAGCAGAAGCACGTATTTCCCTGGCCAACAATGATAAAGCTAGAAGTATTCTGGGATGGGAACCAACCGCAGTGCTATCAGAGTGGTTGCAAAATGCGTGAAGCGTTTTTTATGCCACATCTAGGTCTTGGTGACCATATAATTTGTAACGCCATCCTGCGCAAGTTGCGGGAATCATATGACATTGTACATATGCCCGTGAAACGTCACAACTTTCTAAATGTGCAGGATTTATTTAAAGATGATGACGGCATTGAACTTATAGCAGTGGCCGGCGATACAGAGGCACTCAGATACCGCGAGATGTTTAAGAAGCATGTTGATGATATAGTTGGAGTTGGTGTATACGGGCAAAGCTTTTTGCAAGAGTCGAGTAGTTTCGATGAATCTTTTTATAAACAAATTCAAATGGAGCATGACGAGCGTTGGAATCTTTTTGCATACTCTCGCGATTTAGCTAAAGAAAGTGCATTATATGATTCGGCTGAATTACCGGATAATTATATCTTTGTTCATGATGATAAGAGCCGAAATTATGAAATCGATGATTCTTATTTTAAAGATGACGTCTATGTTTTTAGACCTACCCACAAATTTGGAACCGACTGCGAAACAACATTATTTCATTATGGCAAAATTATAGAAAGTGCCTCAGAAATACACTGTATTGATAGTTCCTTTGCATGCTACATTGAACATTTAGATTGTACAGCTGTTGACAAAATGGTCTTACATCGATATATTAAACAAGAAAGAGAATTTAATACTGAGGATAAAAACCATCCTTTTTTTCCCCAATACCGTCAAAAATGGGAGATTATTTAAATGACTAAAGTTTTTACAAACGGGTGTTTTGACCTCATCCATCCGGGACACCTGGAGATGATAAGATACTGTGCGTCTCTTGGCGACCATCTTTTAATTGGAATTGATTCTGATGAAAGAGTGAAGAAAACAAAAGGTGATAATCGACCAATTAACCCAGAGTCAGTCAGACAGAAAATCCTGTTGAATTTCAAATGGGTCAATGATGTCGAGATTTTTTCCAATGACGAAGAGCTTACCAACTTAATTCGTTCATACAACCCTGATTATATGATTGTGGGCTCAGACTGGAAAGGGAAGCATGTAATTGGCAGTGAATACGCCAAGATAGTTGGATTTTTTGAGAGAATAGATGAGTTTTCAACAACCGAAATCATTAAACGTATTACTACTGGGTGATAGCTGTTTAGACATATACCACTACGGAAGTTGCAACCGAATAAGCCCGGAAGCACCGGTACCGGTATTTGTGGAAGACGAAATCGAGGTCCGCCATGGCATGGCCCTCAACGTATACTTAAATCTTTTGGCTTTTAATCTTGCAGTTGAATGCATGGTTGGAGATACACAGGTAGAAAAACATCGGTATATTGATCTTAAGTCTAAACAGCACTTGTTAAGAGTTGATTTAAACGAAGACGAAGAAACTGGAGTTTTTAGATTTGACGAGCGTACTATGGGTGACATTGATTTAGTTGTAATCAGCGACTATAATAAAGGATTCTTACATCCGCCGGCATGTTCTAGTCTTGCTCGATACTGCTTTGATAAAAATATTCCTGTTTTTGTAGATTCTAAGAAGAAGGATCTCTCTTGTTTCGAAAACTGTATTCTCAAGATTAATAAAAATGAATATGAAGAAGTGGTACAATATCCAAACAATTGTGATCTTATTGTCACTTTAGGAGCAGAAGGCACTCTTTATAAAGGCGAGATTTATGATACCAAACAAGTAGAAGTATTTGATGTATGCGGCGCCGGCGATGTATTTATCTCGTCTCTTGTATACAAATATATGCAGCACGGTGATATGATTAAAGCAATTGAATTCGCCAATAAGTGTGCAGCATATTCAGTAACAAAATTTGGTACATATGTTTTGACCGAGGAGGATATAAATGACTTATGTGTTTGATATTGATGGTACTATATGCACAACAGAAGGCGGACACTATGACAACTCAAAACCGATTAAAGAACGAATCGAGATTGTCAACAAATTATATGACGATGGAAACACCATTATCTTCCAAACCGCCAGAGGAATGGGGCGGTCAGGTAATTCATTTGTCTACGCACACGAAGCGTTTTACGAATTAACACGAACACAACTTATTGAGTGGGGTGTTAAATTCCACGACCTTTTTCTAGGAAAACCTGCAGGAGACATTTACATAGATGATAAAGGAATTAAAGATGAAGACTTCTTTGCCAATGAAACACGTTAAAAAAGGCTGGGGCTGGGAGCGCTGGATTGTAAATAACGAAGAATACTGCGGAAAGCTTTTATTCTTTAACAGAGGCAAAAGGTGTTCATGGCACCACCACATTTTAAAAGATGAAGTGTTTTACCTACAGACCGGCAAGATGATGATATTCTATTCAGAAGAAGACGACATTACGAAAGCTAACCAGCTTATTCTTAAGCCCGGAGACAACTTTCATGTTTATCGTGGACTAAGACACCAGATGGTGGCTTTAGAAGATAGTGAATTGTTTGAGTTTTCGACTCAACATTTTGATAGCGATAGTCATCGTATAATGAAGGGTGATTGAATGAATTTAATGGTAATATCACACGAAAGATCTGGCACACATTTTTTGATTAATACTCTGGCCAACATTTTTGGGCTGTCTAACATTCAGAAAGATCTGCACCTTACGGAGTCGAGCGATAACTATGAATCCGCTGAGTATAGCTCAAGTGTGCAAGTCCATCTAAAGAAGCTGGGCGAAAACTCAGAGACTATTATAAAGTCACACCACCATAACGCATTTTTTGAAGATTTTGACTTTGCGCATTACGATATCACCCCCTATTATATTTACAGAGATGCCCGAGATGTGATGGTATCGTGTCATCACTACTTTAACTCTCATCCAGAGATAATCCAAAAGGGAACGTTCCCGGGCTCTTCAAACCCTTTAGAACTGGCTTTTGATATAAACCCCACTCAATACGCCTTTGATAGCGCCTACTCTTTTTATCGCAATGAAACCATGATAGAAAGATGGTGTAACCATGTGGATCCATATTTGAATGATGACAGGTTCATAAAAATTAAATATGAAGATCTTAATTTACGTTTTGAAGAGACATGCGAAATGATCGCAAACAAAGTAGAGGTTTCGCGCCCCACACTTGGGGAACGCACCGTCAATGCGAGAAAAGGAATTGTAGGCGACTGGAAAAATTACTTCGAACCACTTGCCAACGATAGAATTATAAGTTATATTAATAACAAAGGAATAAAATTACAATGTCAATAGAAAGAGCCCCAGGACAAATGGGTCGCGGATCCCGAGCAGGAGTTGTCATCTACAGATTAGCGAAGGATACTGACAATCAGGTGTTTGTGGAGATTGGAACATGGAATGGCCGCGGCTCGACACAATGTATCATGGAACCGCTTTTACAACGGATCGATGACTGTGTTCTGTATTCTTTAGAGGTTAATCGTGAATTTCACAATTTTGCCAAAGAAACATGGAACCGAAAGTTGCGCCGATATGGTACCAGCGCCTCTGCAAAATTAAAATTAATATGGGGACACGTCATTGAAGACGAGGACGATAATGTTCCAACGTTAGCAGAGGTTATGAAAAGTGAACATAGCCATGATAAATGGCCTCAATATTATAGAGAGTTTTTTGACGCCCGCGATGCTGGTTGCCCTAACGTTATATCTGAAATACCGGATAAAATTGATGTTTTGCTTTTAGATGGCGGTGAGTTTACAAGTTATGCGGACTACCAAACTTTAAAGGATAGAAGCAAAATTATATTTTGTGATGATTCTGCGAGGTATAAGTGTGAAAAAGTTCGTGCAGAGCTTTTAGAAGATGAAAACTTTAGAACTTTGTATGACGAACCTGACACTAGACATGGGTTTTGTGTATTTGAGAGGATCTCTTGAACGTAATTCAGTTTAATAAGTTTGCTAAATTTCATAACGGGAAAGATGTTCTCTTCTGTAAAACAGACTATCTACCACAGCTGTTCTCAGCTATGCGAAACCATGTAGACCCTGTTGTATTAATCTCAGGTAACAGCGATTTTCCAATTACGGATGCTATATTACCTTCAGTACCGAAGTGTGTTAAAAAGTGGTTCGCACAGTGCGTGAATACTGATAACCCACTGCTTACTGCAATGCCATACGGAATAGAAAATACAGAAGACTGTATTATAGAGGGACACGGAGCGGGACACGGAAGAACGTTTAAGGTTCTCGCATGCGAAGATCCTCCGGAAACCGAACCAAGCAAAGAGTTGTATGTTAATTTTAGCTTAAATACTCACCCCATCAGAACTCAAGTGAATGATATTTGCCAGTCTTTATCTTATGTTACTTGCGATTCTGCAATTTCACATGAAAATACAAATAATAGACCATATGATGATTTTGTAAAACAGATTATCGATCACAAAATGGTAGTGTGCCCTCGCGGCAACGCGCCGGCCGAGACTCATCGATTTTGGGAAGCTTTATATATGAATCGAGTTCCGATTATAAAACTTAACCAAGGGAACAAATACTTCACAGAACTTCCAGTCGTTGTTTTGAACGACTGGGAACAACTGAAGGATAAAAGCTTTTTAGACACAGAATGGGAAAGAGTTAAAGACAATTCAAAAGAAATGCTAGACATGCTATACTGGGAGAAATTAATACAAAATGAACATGAATAAAAAAATATGCCTTATAACACC